>Ga0210057_1010548_pt1 | contig 10436 bp, 10 predicted proteins | sample CryGeyCG2114_010_2_FD_183968 | JGI IMG/M metagenome (GOLD analysis project Ga0210057, IMG submission 183968) | Groundwater microbial communities from aquifer - Crystal Geyser CG10_big_fil_rev_8/21/14_0.10 (SPAdes) (version 2) | ecosystem: Environmental > Aquatic > Deep subsurface > Groundwater ...
AAAAAGGAGGCGTGAAATGGCAAGATTCCCTAGATTTCCAAGAGCACCAACTGGATGTTTTAGCAGGCCTTGTGTCAGAAAACCAAAAGCTTCTTTTATCGTCAGAAGATTCTGGGCGAAATGCTTGAAATGCGGCCATAAGTTTATAGCGTATGAAATGATAGGATGTGTGCATAGCCGGGGAGATAAGTGTAATAAATGCGGTTCAGAAAAATATGAATTCGTAAAATCTTTAACTCCCGAAGAAACAGCAAAAATAGAAGCAGATTTATCAGGATTTTTAGCTAGTACATTAAGGGAAAGGATTCGCAAAAGATCCTGTAAAAAATAACATTAGCCCGGAGAGAAATTTCTCTCTGGGCTTTTTATTTGACCTTTTTCAAAAAAGCCCTTATGATATTCTTAATTCATTATTCATAATTCATAATTTAAAAATATGGGTGGCGTACCAACAAAACATCATTCAAAATCAAAAGTCGGCAGGAGACGTTCCCAGATTTTCCTGAAGAAGGGGAAATTCGCGGTTTGCCCCGTTTGCGGCGGCCCGAAATTATCCCACCACTCTTGCTCGCAATGTAAAAAATAAAGGCATGGCTTCCCGTCAATTAGCCCGGTCCATCGTTCTCCAGTCGCTTTACGAATGGGATTTTTACGGTCAAAAAGCCGACCTTATTAAAATTATCGAGCGCAATCTGAAAGAATTCGGACCGGGGCTTAATGAGCCGGAATTTGTCTGGCGACTGACCCATGGGGTTATCGATCACCTCGAAGAGCTCGACAAAATAATCGTGAGAGCGGCGCCCGAATGGCCCTTGAACCAGATTTCCATTATTGACCGGAACGCTTTGAGAATCGGCCTTTATGAGTTGATTTATGCCGACAGGAAGGAAGTGCCGGCTAAAGTGGCGATTAATGAAGCCATTGAAATATCAAAAAATTTCGGCGGTTCCAATTCCGGAAAGTTTATTAACGGCGTTTTGGGCACGGTTTATAAACAAATAGCGGGAGACGACAAAAAAGAGGCAGGCCTGCCTGCGCGGGCGGGAAGAACCAAAAGCGAAAAATAAAATGGGCTCGTCAGAATTAGAAAAAAAAATCGGAGTTGTTTTTAAAAATAAAAATCTTCTTAAGGAGGCTTTAATTCACCGCTCTTATCTTAACGAAAATCCAAAATGGGGACGGCATAACGAACGGCTGGAATTTCTGGGCGATTCGGTTTTAGAGCTGGTTACCTCTATTTTTCTTTTCAAAAAATATCCCGAAGAAACCGAAGGGCGATTGACTGTTTTGCGGGCCGCTTTGATAAATTACCAGATGCTGGCCCGGGTGGCGCGGGAAATAAGTTTGGAAAATCATATTCTTCTTTCCAAGGGCGAAGCCAAAGATACCGGCAAGGGCCGCGAGGCGATTTTAGCCGATGCTTTTGAAGCGCTTTTGGCGGCTATTTATCTGGATCGGGGCTATGAAGCCGCCGAAAATTTTATCCACAAGTTTTTACTGCCCCATCTTGAAGAAATCGAGAAAAAGCAGCTTTACCGCGACCCCAAGAGCCTTCTCCAGGAAATGGTTCAGGAACAATTTAAATTGACCCCGAATTATAAAGTTCTGGAAGAAACGGGGCCGGACCACCAGAAAATTTTCAGAGTCGGCGTTTATTTCGGCGAGAAGCTGGCGGCCGAAGGCAAGGGCTTATCTAAACAGGAAGCGGAGGTTAATGCGGCCGGTCAGGCTTTGTCTTCGCTGTAATTTGAGCTATAATAATTTTATAAAGCAAGTTCAAATATGACTGACTATTATTCTTATTCTATTTTATTATTGGCGTTCGCGGTTCTTGTCGGATTATTCTTGAAATTCCAATTGGTTAACCGGCGGACCGACTGGCCTGTTTCCCAACAACGCTCTCTGCTTTTATTAAAATTTCCCAAAGAAAACAAAGAAGAAAAAAATTTCAAGGATGAGATAAAGTTGTCCGAAAAGCTTTTCGGATTATTGAGCCGTTTTGAAAGTTCGATTGTTTTTGAGGTTTCCGTTCATCATGTCGGCGAGGAAATTCATTTTTATCTGATTGGAGACAAAAAAATACTTAATTTTGTCGGCCGCCAGATTAAAACGATTTGGCCCGGCGTCCAGCTGAACTTGGTTGAAGATTATGATATTTTTAATCCTCAGGGTTATAACGACGGAGCTTATCTGAAATTGGCCCATGATTTTTCATTGCCTATAAAAACTTACGAAGATTCGGGTACCGATACTTTTGCTCCGGTTTTGGCGGTTTTAGCCCGGCTTGAAGAAATCGGCGAGGGGGTGGCTTTGCAGCTAATTTTAAAACCGGCTCCAAATTCAATCCGCCGGAAAATCTCCAATAAATCAAAAATCGCCAAACCTTTGTTTAAAGTGAATATGCGCTTGGTGGTTTCGGCGTCAAGCCAGTTCCGGGCAAAAGATATTTTTGAAAATTTAATCAGCCCTTTTTCGCGGTTTTCCAGCTTGAGCGGGAATGAATTGAAAGTGGTTAAGCCGAAAAATATAAAAAAGTTTCATTTCGATTTTTCTTTCAGGGAATTCGACGAGGAGCAGACGATGATTTTAAACAGCGGGGAATTGGCCAGTATTTTCCATTTTCCGACCAGTTTTATGGCCGTTCCGAGGATAAAATGGCTGAAAACAAAAGAAGCCAAAGCGCCGGCCGGGATTTCAAATCGGGGCATTGCCATCGGCGAGAATTTTTTTGAGGGCCGGGTTCAGCCGGTTTATCTTGATTATCCCGACCGCGCCCATCACATGGAGATTATCGGTCAGGCTGGAACCGGCAAATCAACGGCCGTTATTAATATGGCCATTCAGGACATCAAGCAGGGGAAAGGCGTGGCGATTATCGACCCTGAAGGCGACATCGTGGAAGGGGTAATCGGGAATATTCCCAAGGAACGCAAGGCGGACGTCATTTATTTTGACTCCACCGATATCCTGCATCCTTTCGGCCTGAATTTGCTGGAATTCAACCCGAGAAATCCCGAAGAGAAAAACTTTTTAATTGAGGAAACTTACGGCATTTTCCGGAAACTTTTCGCCAAAGAAGCGATGGGGCAGATGTTTGAAAAATACTTAAAGAACAGCTTGCGGCTTTTGCTGGCCGACACTTTAATTGAGCCCGCTACCTTGCTTGATATTCCCCGGGTTTTTACCGATTTCGCTTTTCGCCAGAGAAAAATCAAGCGGTCGGCCGACGCCGGCCTGGCCGAATTTTGGAAAAACGAAGCGATGCTCCACGAGATAACTCCGTTTATCACTTCAAAATTCAATAATTTTATCGCCAACGATTATCTCCGGCCGGTTATCGGGCAGATTAATTCGGCTTTTAATTTCCGGAAGGCAATGGATAACGGAAAAATAATTTTAGTCAATTTGGCCAAGAGCCGGCTGGGAGACGTTAACGCCAATCTTTTGGGAATGATATTTTTGGAAAAGATGGCGCTGGCGGCGTTTTCGCGCGTTGACCAGGTTGGGGAGCGGCGCCGGCCTTTCTATGTTTATCTTGATGAATTTTACAATTACATCACCGATTCTTTGGCGGTTTCTCTTAAGTCGGCTTTTAAATACGGCCTGCATTTGAACGTTATTCATCGTTCAACAAGCGAGCTTTCCCCGGCGCTTCTTGATTTGGTTGATAATTTCGGTTCCATTATAGTTTTCCGGGTCGGCTTAGGCGAAGCCCAGGTTTTGGTTGATAAATTTCAGCCCGTTTTTTCCGTCAATGATTTAATCAATATGGATAATTTCAACGCCTGCAGCCGCATCCTGATAAGAGAAAGCTTATCGCAGCCCTTTAATTTGAGGGTTATGCTTCCGCCGGCTGCCGATTCGGTTTTGGCCCAAGATGTCAAAAATTTAAGTCGGACTGTCTATAACCAAAACCGTCAGAAAGTAGAAATGGAAATTTATGAGAGATTTTCGCCTCGTTAGTTTAATCGGGTTTTTAGTCGGTTGGCTGATTTTGCCGACCGCTTCCAATCTGGGGTTAAAAATAAGCCCCGGGCTTATTTTATTGTCGGTTTTGGGCTTTTCTGTTTTAGCTCCCTTGCTGCTGTTTGCTGTTTATTACTTGAGCCGGTTTTGGCCCGTTTTGCGCCAGTTCGGAAAATTCTGCGCGGTAGGCGTTCTTAATACCTTTATAGGTTTCAGTATTTTGAATTTATTGATGTATTTTACGGGTATTACCCGGGGTTGGTTTTATAGCTTGTTTATAGTGGCGGCTTTTTTGGTGTCTGCCACCAATAGCTATTTTTGGAATAAATTCTGGTCTTTTCAGAGCCAGACCGCGGCCAGCTCGTCTGAATTTTCACGTTTTCTTTTCTTTACCGTAATCGGTCTTTTATTAAACAACGCCGCCGCTTCTTTTTTGAATAATGCGATAGGGCCGTTAGGCGGCATCAAACCGATTGTCTGGGCTAATATTTCCGCCGCCCTGGCAATCGCCGTTTCTTTTTTGTGGAATTTTTGCAGTTATCGTTTTTGGATATTCCAAAAGCCCCAGGCTCAAAATAATAATAAATAAAATGAAACCGTTTTTATCAGTCATTATTCCCGCCTATAATGAAGCTAACCGTTTGTCTTTGACCCTGATTGATATCAATAAATATCTTTCGTCTGTTGATTATGACTACGAAATTATCGTGGCTGACGACGGCTCTCGGGACGCTACCGTGGAAACTGTCAAAAGATTTCATAATCTTATAAAAAATCTTCGGGTAATTGAAAATAAAAAAAATCACGGCAAGGGCTGGGTAGTCAGGCAGGGGATGCTTGGAGCTGAAGGGCGATGGCGGCTTTTCTTAGATGCCGATAACGCCACTTCGGTGGATCAATTTAGTAAAATGATCCCGTTTCTTCACGATTATCAGATAATTATCGGTTCCCGAGACATCAAGGGCGCGAAACTGGTGCCGGCTCAGCCGTTTTACCGGCGCTGGCTGGGGAATATCGGCAATCTGGTTATCCAGCTTCTGCTTTTGCCCGGCATCTGGGATACCCAGTGCGGGTTTAAATGTTTTTCCGAGGAAGCCGCTCTTAAAATTTTTCCGCTTTTGAAAACCAGCCGCTGGGCGTTTGACGTGGAAGCGCTGGTTTTAGGAAAAAAACTCGGCTATAAAATTAAGGAAATCCCCGTGGTTTGGGTCAACGACTCTCGTTCCAAAGTGAAGGCCTCGGCTTATTTTCAGGTTCTTTGGGAAGTCAAAAAAATCCGCTGGTGGCTATGGCTTAATAAATATAAAGGGCTTGGTCTAAAAATTGAAGCCCGTTAGGGCGCACAATTTTTGGTTGCCAAACCTTTACCCCGTTAGATAAAAGATTATGAAAGATATCCATAAAATATTATTTGAAAAGTTCGGTAATCCCAATGGGCAAAGATATTATTATCTAACGGGGTGCTCAATTTTATAGTAAATTTTCTTCGCTATGCTCAAAAAATTAAATAAAATTGGCAAAAAATCAAAATTTTCTTCGGAATTGCGGTTGGATTTGGTTTCCAAGGACTGGGTGGTGATTGCCACCGGCCGCGCCAAGAGGCCGGAAACTTTCAAAAAAGAAAAACGCGTTAAAAACGAGGCGCCAAAAAACCAATGCCCTTTCTGCGACATCAAAAAACAGGAAGCGCCGACCCTGATTTTCAAAAACGGCAAAAAAATCGATTTTAAGCCCGGCGGCGAAATTCCCGGTAACTGGACGGTGATAGTTTTTCCCAATAAATATCCGGCTTTTAAGCCGGGCCAAAGCCTGGATAAGCGCGTTGAGGGAAATTTATTCCAGCGGATGAATGCCGTGGGTTTCCATGAAGTGGTGGTTACTAAAAGCCATGAAAAGCCGATGGCCCGGTTTTCAAACAAAGAATTTAAAGAAGTTATAGATGTTTATCAGGAAAGATATCTGGAATTAAAGAAAAAAAAATTCGTCAATCATATTTCTATTTTTCAAAATTATGGCCGGGAAGCCGGAGCTTCGGTGGCCCATCCTCATTCCCAAATTATCACCACGCCGTTAATTGATATTGATTTAAAAAAGGCCCTATTTAATTCCAGGGAATACCATAAAGCCAATAAAAAATGCGTTTATTGCCAGATGAACGATTGGGAAAGAAAAGTCAGAAAAAGAGTGGTTTTTGAAAACAAAGATTTTCAGGTTATCTGTCCTTTTGCTTCCAAAACGGCCTTTGAGATGATTATTTCCCCTAAAAAACATCTTGCTTATTTTGAAAAAATCACCGAAAAAGAAAAAGAGTATCTGGCTGAGGCCTTTAAAATCGCCTTACACGCGCTTTACAAGGGCCTAAACAACCCGGCTTATAACTTTTATCTGCATACCGCTCCTTCAAACAATAACGGGAATTATGATTACTATCATTGGCATTTCACCATTTTGCCGAAGATTGAGATTCCGGCCGGTTTTGAGCTCGGCGCCCGGATGGAGATTTCCACCATTGAACCGGAAAAGGCCGCCAATTATTTAAAAAAACATATATAAAAATATTCCTTCATGCTGATATACTTAAGTATATCAGTGCGGAACTTAATCAAAAATTCCCGATTTCATCGAGGATTTCCCGATTATATCGAGGACTCTCGACAAAGTCGGAACAAAAATCAAAATGACAATTCAAAATTCAAAATTAAAAATTCCTTCCAAAATAATTGTTGCCAATTGGAAAATGAACCCGGCTTCGCCAAAAGAAGCGGATATGCTTTTAAAGCGGATATGGATCAATAAAGACAAAAAATTAGCCAATTTAGAAGTGATAATCGCGCCGCCTTTTATTTATTTAGAGCCGTTATTGTTGAAAGCCAAAAGTTTGAGGTTAAAAGCTGAATTCGGAGCGCAAGATTGTTTTTGGGAAAATCAGGGCGCTTACACCGGAGAAATTTCTTCGCTGATGCTTAAAAATCTGGGAGCGGAATACGTGATTGTCGGCCATTCGGAACGGCGGAGCTACCTGAAGGAAACCGATGAAATCATCGCCAAAAAAATAAAAATTGTTTTTGAAAACAAGTTAACCCCGGTTTTATGCGTGGGCGAAACCGCGGAACAAAGGGTTAAAGGAGCGCAAAAAAATGTAGTTCAGGAACAGCTTAATAAAGATTTAAGGGAAATCAAGAATTTGAAAAATAGAAATTTAGTCGTGGCTTATGAGCCGGTCTGGGCGATTGGTACCGGAAATTACTGCCAGCCCGAAGAGGCCTTGGAAATGATAAAATTCATAAAAGAAATTCTTAATCTTAATTTCAGCCAATTATCCGGCGAAAAAAATATAAAAGTTTTATACGGCGGCTCGGTGGATTCAAAAAATATTTCTAGTTATATCAAATATCAGGACATTGACGGCGTTTTAGTCGGCGGCGCGAGCATTAAAATAAATGAGTTCAGAAAAATCATTGATGAAGTATTTAAAGCAGCTGAAATTAAATCAGCTAAAAAATAAAACCTGCCTTTTGCGGGTGGATTTGAATATCAAATCTCCGGAGAAAGACGCTTTTCGTCTGCGGGCGGTTTTGCCGACTATAAAATTCCTGATAAAAAACAAGGCGAAAATAATAATATTAAGCCATCGCGGCCGGCCTTCAAAAGCATTAAGCATTAAGCATCAAGCATCAAGTTATACTTTAAAGCCGTTTGCGAAAATAATTTCGCTTTTGTTGAGGAAACCAGTTCATTTTATGGATTTTAAAAAAGGATTTAATGCGTCAGAAATTTCTGATACTATCACGCGTGATAGTATCCTCCTTTTGGAAAATCTGCGGTTTTTCCCGGAAGAAGAAAAAAACAACAGGCAATTCGCCAAAAAATTGGCTTCTCTCGGAGATATTTTCATCAATGATGCTTTTGCCGTTTCTCACCGGGAAAACGCGTCGGTAGCCGCCATCACTCAATTTTTGCCGAGTTATGCCGGTCTGCTTTTGGAAAAAGAAATCGGCAATCTTGACGCAGTAATGAAAAAATCAAAAAAGCCGCTGGTGGTGGTTCTTGGCGGAGCCAAAGTTTCGGATAAAATCGGCTTGATAAACAATTTCTTTAAAAAAGCCGATTGTTTCCTGATTGGCGGCGCGATGGCCAACACTTTTTTCGCTAGCCAGGGCTTGCCGGTAGGAGAGTCGTTATACGAACCAAAATCATTTTCTTTTGTTGCCAATCTATTGACGTCCGACGTCAATAGATTGATTTTGCCTAAAGATATTGTAATTTATCAGGGAAAAATTTTGGATATTGGGCCGGAGACGGTGAGAAAATATAACGAAATTATCAAAAAAGCCAAAACCATTATCTGGAACGGTCCGATGGGAATGTTTGAGGATAAAAGATTTTCCAAAGGAACAGCCGGAATAGCGGCGGTAATTTTTAAAAACAAAAAAGCCAAGATTATCATTGGCGGTGGAGAAACAATCGCTTCGCTTAAACTTACAACTTACAACTTACAACTTACAACTAAAAACAGAAATCTCTTTTTATCAACCGGCGGGGGAGCGATGCTGGAGTATTTAGCCGGCAAAAAACTGCCGGGGATAAAATTGCTAAAAAATAACCGATGATCGATTTGAATCAAAAAAATATCCTGAAAGCCGTTAAGCGCCTGGAATCAGCCAAAAAAAAGAATGAGAAAATTGTCCTTTGGGGCGATTATGATGCCGACGGAATCGCCGGCACTTTAATTATTTATGAGGCGTTAAAAGATTTGGGTTTTGAAAATTTTTTGATTTCTCTTTCCGGCCGGGAAGGAATTTATGACAAGGGCGAAAAAGAGATAGAAAAATTAGCCGAAAACGGGGTTTCGCTTGCCATTGCCGTTGATATCGGGGTTTCGGCGGTTAAAGAAATAAAATTCGCCCGTAAAAAAGAAATTGATTTTATCGTGCTTGACCATCACACTCCGCCCAAAGTTTTGCCTGAAGGCATTATTGTTAATTATCCCGGCGGCCGCCTGGCGGCGGCGGGAGTGGTTTTGGAGCTGGTTAAAGGTTTGCACCGGAGCCGGAAACTGCCAAAAAAAGAAATTGAAAAATTTTTTGATTTGGCTGCCATTGCCACGGTTGCCGATAAAATAATTTTAACCGCGGCCAATAAAAAAATAATTTCCCGGGGCGTGAAAAACATCAATTTGGGCCGCCGGCCGGCCGTTTACGCCCTGATTAAAAAAATCAGGATTAAAAAACTGACCCCCCGCAATTTTGAAACTTTGATTGTCCGGGTTGATTTTCCGGAAGGCGCGAATGAAAAAAATAATCTTTTCCAGCTGATGCTGGCGGCGCCCGGCAACAAGAAAGAAATTAAAACATTGGTTGATAAAATTGAAAATCATTATCAGCAAGCCCAAAAAATCATCAGGCGGACCATAAAAGAAAACAGCAGCGAGGTTTCCGCCAAATCGGAAGTGATTTTTGCGGAAAATAAAATCAACCGGCCTATGCCGGGAATCAACGGTTTGGTTGCCAACGAATTTTCCCGGAAATTCGGGCGTCCGGCTTTTGTTTTCAGCCAGTCGGGTGATAAAATAAAAGCTTCGGGGCGGGCTCAGAAAAAATTCAACTTGGTAAAAGCCCTAAGGAGCTGCCCGGCCGCCCTGTTCTGTAATGCCGGCGGCCATCCCGGCGCGGCTGGCTTCAAAGCCCCGGCGGAGAATCTTGGGAAAATAAAAGAATGCCTAAAAAATTATTATCAGCGGAAAAAATAACCGTTTATTGCGACGGCGGAGCGAGGAACAACCCCGGCCCGGCGGCTATCGGCGTGGTTATCGACGATAAAAAAAATAAAAGAGAATACGGCGAATATCTCGGCCAAGCCACCAACAATCAGGCCGAATACCGGGCGATTATTTTCGCCCTGAAAAAAATAAAGCAGCTTGTCGGCAAGAAAAAAAGCCGTGATTTGAAAATAGAGATAAAGTCGGACAGCGAACTTATGGTTAATCAGCTTAACGGGCTGTTCAAAATAAAAGACAGCGATCTCCAGCCGCTTTTTTTTGAGATTTGGAATTTAAAGCAGGATTTCGCCGAGGCGAAGTTTGTTCAGATTCCCCGGGAAGAAAACAAAGAAGCGGATTTATTGGTAAACCGGGAATTAGATAACCAGGCCGGGCTTTTTTAAAATAAAAACCCGCAAGAGACGAATCTCAAACGGGCTGGCAAGCCGTAAGCCGGATTTTGTATTTGATGATAATTTATCTGGGCCGGCAATTGCTTGCCGGCTCTAGCAGCACTCTCCGACTTTCGTCGGAGCACGACTTTGCACCCGATAAGGATTTAGCCGTTTCACCCTGATGTTGCCATCAGATTCATCCCGATTTTATTCGGGATGTCCCGGCGCTTTCGCCCGGGACGTCACTGCTCGCACCTCTAAGCTTGCGCTCGGCGGCCGTTAACCGCTATCTTCTGCTAGGTGTCCGGACTTTCCTC
>Ga0210057_1010549_pt1 | contig 10436 bp, 12 predicted proteins | sample CryGeyCG2114_010_2_FD_183968 | JGI IMG/M metagenome (GOLD analysis project Ga0210057, IMG submission 183968) | Groundwater microbial communities from aquifer - Crystal Geyser CG10_big_fil_rev_8/21/14_0.10 (SPAdes) (version 2) | ecosystem: Environmental > Aquatic > Deep subsurface > Groundwater ...
CAATCTCAGAAATTGAAAAGAATGGCTTTGTTCTAACGCCTGGAAGATATGTTGGTGTTCCAGATGAAGAAGATGATGGTATTCCATTTGAAGACAAGATGAATGAATTGACTTCACAGCTAAAAGAACAAATGGAAGAAGGGTTGAGATTGGATAAAGAAATAAAGAAGAATTTGGAAGGGATTGGGTTTAAGGTTGAGTAAGAAATGAAAATAATTAATACTATAAAAGATAATTTAGTAATTTTACTTGAATCTTTAATAGCTCTTGTATTGCTAATTTTAAACACTTTTTTTTCAGGAACCACAAATTATAAAGAAATTATTGCATGGATAATCTTTGGATTATTAGTTTTTGATATTTTAATTAAATTATACAACAAATATTTAGACTACAAAAAAGAAAAAGAATTAAAAGAACAAAACGATGCTAAACATAATCAACAAATAAAGGACCTTCAGTCAATACAGAAAGAATTAAATGAACAAAAAGAATTTAATAAAGAATATAAAGAAAAGAAAGAGAAATCAGTAAAAATACTAAATAGATTTTTTTCTGAGAGTTTGTTGAATGAAACTGATATACTAAAGCTTGCAAAATCTGCACAATATTACTTATTATATGTCTATAGCTGGTCGTTTAGAAGTGAAATTGTTGTTAAAAAAACAAAGAAAAAGACAGAGTATTATCAGTTCAAAACTAAAAGACAATATCCTATATTTCTTGAGCAATTAGGATTTACAAGAATGGGGGTGAACAGCACACTGTTCATTATTAATAAAGAAAAACTTAAGCAGGAAAAATTGCATGAGATAGTCAATTTTAAAAAATTTCTCAATAAAAATTTCAAATCAATAAGAAGAGAAGAATTCAAATTATATTTAGAAGAAGTTAAAAAACAAGATAAAAAGTTATATAAAAAGTATACCAAAAAAGGTTTAGATAATTATCTCAAAATTAACTTTTTACTATTGGAATCAGTAATCCATTCTGGAAATATTGGATTAGTTACTGGAGATTTTATAGGATTAAATAATAAAAAAGCAAAAGAAGATCTTGCTAAAGAGGTTTTAGGTAATATTGCTTTGAAAGATATTAATTTAGGAAGTGAGATTAAAATAAAGATTAAGGATTACTTCAAAGAACAAGATTTTGACATTCTGCTTGAAGAAATCAGTAATAAAACAATGAAGAAAATTTCTAATAATCGACATAAAATTAAGAACGAATTGCAAGTAAAAAATGTAATTCAAATCTGTAAAAAAAATTTATCAGATATAGAATCTGTACTAAAGGGCATTAAAGTGTCAAATTATCAGGAGATAGCTTCCAAAATGAAAACAGAAGCAGAGATATATTATAATGCACTTCAAGATTTAAACATAAATATAGACTAAAATGCAAAATAAAAAGTTCAAAGAAACTGAAATAGGATTGATTCCTGAAGATTGGGAATTTGACTATTTAGTCAATCATCTTTACATAAAGGGCAGAATTGGATGGAAAGGTTTACAGAAGTCTGAATATCTAAAAGATGAAAAGGGGATTTTAATAATCAATGGAACACAAATTCAAGGAAATAGAATGGATTGGTCTAAATGCGAAAGAGTTCCTGAATGGAGATACGATGAATCTCCTGAAATTCAGCTTAAAGTAAATGATATTGTAATGACTAAAGATGGAACAATTGGAAAAGTTGCATTTGTAGACTATTTACCTGAAAAATCTAGTGTAGCATCTGGTATTTTTGTTATTCGTAGCACTTCTGGGAAAATTGATCAAAAATTCTTATTCCATTATTTTAAATCACCAGTTTTCAAATGGCTAATTGAAACTAGAAAAGAAGGATCTGTAATACCACACTTATATCAGAGAGATTTTGAGGATTTTCCAATAACATTTCCAGAATTATCCGAACAATCCGCAATCGCAAAAATCCTCTCAGACTTAGATTCAAAAATTGATGTTCTTCAAAAACAAAACTCTTGAAGCCATAGGTCAAGCTATCTTTAAGAGATGGTTTGTTGAGTTTGAATTTCCAAATGAACAAGGTAAGCCATACAAAAGCTCTGGTGGAGAGATGGTTGAAAGTAAATTAGGAGAAATTCCTAAAGATTGGAAAGTTGATCAATTGGGAATATATGTTGATAATATCTCTGGATGTTCTTATACCAGTAATGATCTGCAAGAATCACAAACAGCTCTAGTCACATTAAAATCTATTGACCGGAAAGGTAAGTTTAAACAAGATGGATTTAAAGAATATGTGGGTAAATACAAAGAATCACAAGTGGTTAGAGATGGTGATATTGTTGTTGCACATACAGATTTAACTCAAAATGTAGAAGTATTAGGAAGTCCTGCACTTGTTAGCGATTTAGGCAAATATAAAAAAATGATTGCTTCTTTAGATTTGTCAATAGTTCGTCCAAAGAAATTGTTGAATTTGACATACATTTATTATTTACTTAAAACGAATATGTTCCATTCTCATGCTGTAGGATATTCAAACGGAACTACAGTCATACATCTAAGTAAAAAAGCAATTCCTGAGTTTATTTTCACAGTTCCAGAAAAAAATATTATAATAAAGTTTGAAAAAATTATCGGTCAAACAATCCAATTGTTCAGAAATAATGAAAAAATGATTAACACTCTCCAAAAAACAAGAGATTTATTACTTCCAAAACTGATGTCTGGAAAAATAAGAGTTTCAATTGAGGTTAGAACATGACCTTTTTGGAGATATTAATTTTAATAATTGTTGGTGCATTTGCAATTAGATTTAGTTTTAAATTTGATATGAACCAATTTTTAGAAAGTAGAAGAAAAATAAAAATGGAACAACTGAAAAATATTTGTCCTCATGGACATATGGATATGGAAGGAAATAAAATTAGCTTTCAGTCATCTTTTGAATCTCCAGCAGGTACTACTAGGTATATTTGTAATCAATGTGGGCTAATTGTTAATTCAGATCATCAAATCAACCGAATGAATGAGAACATTTTAAAAAATCCAGAATCATTCATTGAAAGAAAGAAAAAGTTCGTAAAGAAGGCAAAAAAACTGAAACTTTGTTGAACATTGCTCAAAAAGTAAAATACAACTTGACTATTCAACCAATGAATAACTTCAAACCAACCGATAACTCCATTTATAAACTGACTTATAGGCTCATTGAAAGCTATTAGTCATGTTAATAAACTAAATAAGGTCTATAACTTCATTTATAAATCAACTTATAGGAAAAGAAAGATTTATAAGTATACTAATAAATATCCCTATAAAATGAAGGAAACTGAATTTACTTCAAAAAGAACAGGAAAACTTGTTTGGGAATCACAAGGTGCTTATTATAGATTTGAACCTAATTCTCTGCCAATTACAATAAATGAAACACCAGAGCTTTCAGCTCAAGCCCAAAAAACAATCGCAGCATTAGCTAGATTGGATGGTTTAACATTAAAATTTACTAAAGAAGAAATAACTCTTTTTCAAACTCCGTTTATGATAAAAGAAGCCCAGCTTTCTTCAGAAATTGAAGGTACCAGATCAACAATTTCTGATGTTTATAAAGAAGAACGGATTAAAGAATTAGATCCCGAAAAAAGATTAGATAACGAAGAAATTAGAAATTATAAAAATGCTTTAATCTGGGCTATACAAAATCTCCCAGAACAATTTTCAGAAGAATATTTAAAATCAATTCATAAAAGACTTCTTGAAGGAGTTAGAGGAACAGATAAAGAACCCGGGATTTACAAACAACATCAAAATGCTATAGGAAAAAGAGATGATACTTTAGATACTGCAAAATTTGTTCCATCTTCACCACAAACAACACCATATTTAATGAAGAATCTTATTGATTATAATAATCAAGAAACGTTATCTGCGTTATATAAGATCGGACAGATACATTATCAATTTGAAGCAATACATCCATTTAGAGATGGTAATGGAAGATTAGGAAGGATGCTTATTGTTCTCCAATTATGTAAAGAAAAAATCCTACAACACCCATTATTATACATCAGTGAATATTTAACAAAAAATAGAGATACTTATATTGAGTTATTATATAACACAAGTGCAAAAGGAGAAATAGAAAAATGGCTTTCATTTTTTCTTAAAGCACTAGAAAATCAAGCAAAAAATTCTTTAGAGTTACTTAAAAAGATAGATGCTTACAAAACAGAATTACATGATAAAGTTCAAATAATCTCTCAAAGCCCAAAAATGCACCTTGTTGTTGATTTCTTATTTAAACAACCATTTTTTACTGTTAATGATATAAAGAAAATTTTAGAAACATCACAACCAACAGCTTGGAATCTAACAAATAAGTTAATAAAAGCAGGAATTGTAGAAAACATTGGAACAGAGGGAAACACCAAAGTTTATCTTGCAAAAAAAATAATCTTATTACTTGAAGGGAAAAATGAAACGAATAGTTGAACAGGATATTGAAGATGCAGCATTAGACATTCTGCAGAATGATCTTGGCTACAGATATCTCTATGGTCCTGAAATTGCACCAGATAGCAAAAATCCGCTCAGAAAGAAATGGGATGATGTTATTCTCGAAGACAACCTTAGAGATGCAATAGCAAGAATCAACCCTCATTTAGATAAAGAAGTTATTGAAGAAGCAATAAAGAAAGTAAAACGATTACAAAGTAAACTCATTATAAGAAACAACGAAAAGTTTCATGAATTTCTAACAATAGGTGTCCCACTAGAATTTAGATCCAAGAAAGGAATAGAATATGAGTATGTCAAACTTATAGACTTCAAAAATCCAAAAAATAACGATTTCCTTGCAGTAAATCAATTCACTATAATAGAAAATAACAAAAACAGACGACCAGATATCATCATTTTCATAAATGGTCTACCAATAGCAGTAATAGAACTCAAAAACCCAGCAGATGAAAATGCAACAATTGAATCTGCATACAAACAACTAGAAACATACAAAGATCAAATTCCAACAATATTTAATTATAACGAATTATTAGTCATCAGTGATGGGACATATGCACAAGCTGGAACACTCACAAGCCCAAAAGAATGGTTTCTTCCATGGAAAACTGTAGATGGAGTAGACATAGCATCAAAGAAACTGCCACAATTACAAGTATTATTAGAAGGAATGTTCAGGAAAGATATCATCACGGACCTTATTCATTATTTCATTACATTTTCAAAAGACAAGAAACAAACGAATAAAATCATAGCAGGGTATCATCAGTATTATGCTGCAAACAAAGCAATAAAAACAACAATAAAAGCTACACAAGGAAATAGAAAAGCAGGAGTTGTCTGGCATACACAAGGATCAGGAAAATCTTTTACACTAGCATTTTATGCAGGGAAACTTCAACAAGAGGAAGCATTAAACAATCCTACATTGGTTATCCTAACAGATAGAAACGACCTTGATGACCAATTATTTAATACATTTTCTAGTTTAGAATGTTTACGAGAAAAACCAGTTCAAGTAACAAGTAGACAAGACCTTAAAAAACAATTAAAGCGAGCTTCAGGTGGGATAATCTTTACGACAATTCAAAAATTTGGAACAGATGCTTCTGATTTTGAAATATTATCTAGTCGTTCTAATATCATTATTGCAGCAGACGAAGCACATAGATCACAGTATGGGTTTAAAGCAAAAGTCAATAAAGAAACTGGGCAAACAAAATATGGCTTTGCAAAGTATATGCGAGATGCTTTACCAAACGCTTCTTTTATAGGATTTACTGGGACACCTATTGATTTTGAGGATAAATCAACACGGGCAATTTTTGGGGATTACATAGATACATATGATATTTCACAGGCTGTTGAAGATAAAAGAACAGTAAAAATATTCTACGAGTCACGATTAGCAAAATTAGATTTAAAGCCATCTGAAATTGCAAAATTAGATGAACAATTTGAGGATGTCACAGAAAATGAAGAACACGATAAGAAAGAACAACTTAAGTCAGATTGGGCAAGAGTAGAAGTAATTGTAGGATCAGATACAAGAATTAAACAAGTTGCTCTAGATATTGTCAATCATTTTGAAGCACGTCAAGAAGCTATGGATGGAAAGGCGATGATTGTTTCCATGTCAAGAAGAATCTGTGTTGATTTGTATGAGGAAATTGCAAAACTGAGACCGAAATGGGCACATAAAGATGATGATAAAGGCATGTTAAAAGTTATTATGACTGGGTCCGCAGCTGACGGTCCAAAATGGCAGAAACATATAAGAGACAAGCGAAGAAGAAAAGAACTCGGAGAAATTTTCAAGGACCCAGATTCTGAGTTTAAGCTTGTTATTGTAAGAGACATGTGGCTTACTGGCTTTGATGTCCCTTCACTTCATACACTTTACATAGACAAGCCAATGAAGGACCATGGTCTTATGCAAGCCATTGCAAGAGTTAACAGAGTGTACAAGGACAAAGAAGGAGGATTAATTGTTGATTATCTAGGTATTGCTCAAGAACTGAAAAAAGCAGTCTCAAACTATACAAAAAGTGGTGGGAAAGGGAAACCAACATTTGATCAGTCACAAGCGGTTGCATTAATGATGGAGAAATATGAGATTGTAAAACAATTCTTTCATCGATTTGACTATTCAAGATTTTTCTCTGGAACAGCAAAAGAAAAAATGCAAATTATTCCTGAAGCAATGGAACATATTCTTTCTCAAGATGACGGAAAAAAGAGATATGTAAGAGAAGTCATAGGATTAACAAAGGCGTATGCTCTAGCAGTTCCTAGCAAAGAGGCAGAAAAAATAAGAGATAATGTGGGTTTCTTTCAAGCAATAAAAGCATCAATAGTAAAAAATACTGAAACACAAGGAAAAGAAAAGTCAGATACTGAATTACATTCTGCAATAAAGCAAATTGTATCTAAAGCAGTAGCTAGTGAGGGTGTTATTGATGTATTTGAACAAGCAGGTATGAAAAAGCCTGAAATTTCTGTGCTCTCTGATCATTTCTTAGAAGATGTCAAAGGCATGAAACATAAAAATCTTGCATTTGAAGCATTAAAGAAACTTCTTGCAGATCAAATTAGAGTAAGATTCAAACATAATAAAATAAGAAACAAGAAATTTTCAGAAATGTTAGAAGAAGCAATAAGAAGGTATCAAAATAGAAGCATTGATTCTGCTCAAGTTATTCAAGAGTTAATCGAATTAGCAAAGCAAATAAGAGATGACAAAAGTAGAGGAAAAGAGTTGGGGCTTTCTGAAGAAGAAGAAGCATTTTATGATGCACTTGACGACAATGATGGAGCAAGAGATACTTTAGGAGATGACGTTTTAAAAATTATGGCAAGAGAATTATCAGAACTAGTTCGTAAAAATGCATCAATCGATTGGACATTAAGAGAAACAGTCCAAGCAAACTTAAGGAGAATGGTAAAACGCTTATTACGAAAGTATGGCTATCCTCCAGATAAACAGCAAATGGCCACTGATTTAGTTCTAAAACAAGCGGAATTGTTTGCTGATGACTGGTCTTCATAAACTATTCATTATAATTCTTGACTACACACTCATAAACCTCATGCATTCTGTTATGCAGTCTAATAAAGAGCAGTCACCGTCGAGAAAAAGACGCTATTTTCGATTTATGCTGTTTAATTTTCTGCCAATACATGAGTTATGAACACCACTAAATTGTAACTGTATAAATTTCAAAACTTGAAGCCTAAAGAGTATGGGCAATTTGTGACGAAAATAATTGCATTATAAAATTGTTGAAACAAGAAAGATGAAACATTTATCCCCAACCGCCAACAACTTTCTAACCACCAATCACTTTATATACATTAAACCCCCTCAAAATGACAATAATGAAAGATAAAGGTTTATGTATAGAGAATAAAATATTGTTAGTAATAATAGCTATTGCAGTATTCTTTGTTATAAAACATCTATTAAAGACTAGCTCTTTGCTGTTCATAATTATAAATATATCTTCTTTAGTCATTTATGGTGTAGCAATTTTTGGTCTGATAAGAAATAACAAATCTTGGGCATGGATTATAGCAGGGATTCCAATATTTTGGATGTTATTTAATCCATTAAAACCTACAGGAATACCTTCAAATTATATGTATAGTTATGGCACATTAACGATGGTTTTTCAAGCGATATTCAATGCAGACCCACAAACAGTAATACAAAAAACTATAGAATCTGTAATACCTTTGATAGTAATTGTTTTTATAGTAGTAAATATTTTCCGTTTCAGAAAAACTAAAAAGGTGAAACCATGAAAAAAGCACAAACCTCTCTAATAGTACTAGTAGTAATAATAGTAGCAATATTATATCTATAGCCACTTTATAACGTATGGGCGAAGGAGATGTCAGGGAAAGCACAACTAAGAGAGGCAGAGTGGAATATACTCAACCGCATCAGGTATTTGTAACTTTCAATGTGGTTGAGTATTCAGCAAACGAATTTCAAGTACTAAAATATAATTCGTTTGCTATAAACAGATTGCAGTTGAAGAAGCATTGGCAACTAAACAATCTGCTACATTATTAGCTGAAGCAGAAGTAGAACGTGCAAAAGGTGTAGCTGAAGCAAATAAGATAATAGCAGAAAGCATCGACGAAAACTACCTAAAATATCTATACATTCTAGGTTTACAAACAAACCAAATGCAGACTATATACATCCCTACTAATGGATTATTACCTGTATTTGATATGAATAAGGAATTAAACTAAGCAGACAATTTAAGAAATGTAAATGTTACCTTATAAATATTAATCTAACTAGACCTCTGCCATAACTTAAATCACTATGTAAAGGAATTATTAACTGCCTTATTGCTAAAACATGGATTAAAATCCACCAATCACTTTATATACTTCTAAAAAATAACAAATTAATGGTGAAAACAAATGAAAAAAGACATAGCTATTAGAAATTCCACAGCAGAATTCTTAATATTTCAATCTCAATCAAAAGAGGATTCTGTTGAAGTAAAATTCATGGATGAAACTGTTTGGCTAACCCAGAAAATGATAGCTAAGCTTTTCGATAAGGGACGAAGCACAATAACAGAGCATCTAAATTCAATTTATCAAGAAGGAGAATTAGATAAGAATACAACTTGTCGGAATTTCCGACAAGTTCAAACAGAAGGCAATAGAAATATAAAAAGTATTGAGAAATTATCATAAACACCCAATTCTGCTGTTAAAAGATGATCATCAACAACTTCATCAGGACAATATCTCAAAGCTCGTAAATATTCTTCTAATTGCATATAGAAAGAAATTGTCAGATGATTATAAATTTTAACCAAAAACTTTATATATGTCCCAATTATCAGGGCAATTGGACTGAAAAATGGGACAAATAGAAAATCTCTTCTTCGAAAATCCAACAAAAGAGTTTCACATTAGAGGTATTGCTAAATTATTAAAAATCCCAAAAACAACAGTCTCATACAAAATCAACCAGTTAATCAAAGAAAATATTGTAATAAAAGATAGTAAAGGCATCTTTCCAAGCTATAGACCAAGTCAAAATGAAATATACAAATTCAAAAAAAGACAACATTTTCTAGAAAAACTATTCCCTCTACTAAATCATTTAGAAAATGAACTAAATCCTAAATGCATCATACTATTCGGTTCGTTTGCAAAAGCAGAATATGACAAAGACAGTGATATTGACATATTCATACAAGCAAAAGAACATAAAATAAAGTTAACAAAATTCGAAAAACAACTTAAACATAAAATAAACATTCTTTTCGAGAACAATTTAAACAATTTATCAAAAGAGCTGTTAAACAACATAATAAATGGAGTAAAACTAAGAGGTTTTATTAGACTATGAGAGAAATAATGAGTTGGAATATATGTCTTAAAGAACATGTTAAGAATGTAGAGCCAGATCATGATAAAATTAAGTCAATACAAAAGATGTGTAGAATAAGATTAAGAGTCACTAAAGATATTGAACTTGATGAAGAAACTGCATCTATTATTGCTACAGATTATTATGAAATAATTAAAGAACTATTAACTGCTTTACTGCTAAAACATGGACTAAAGTCTAACAATCATGAGTGTTTAATTTCATTCTTCAAAGAAAATTATACTAAATATGAGTATGAAACTCAAACCATGCATTCATTAAAGAATGTGAGAAATAGAGTATCATACGATGGAATATTTGTAAAGAAAGAATACATTGATTCTAATAAACTTGAATTTGAGCATTGTATAGAATTATTGAATAAATTAGTCAAAGAATAGTCATGTCTACATAAGACACTGTCATCTTTTCGTCAGAATGGTTTTTGCCCTATATTTTATGAGGTTTAAGAGTTTGTTTCTTCCAAGTTTAAAATCAATCTCTGCTGCTTCAGCAGGGGTTTTACCTTTTAGTCCTTGAT
>Ga0210057_1010550_pt1 | contig 10435 bp, 11 predicted proteins | sample CryGeyCG2114_010_2_FD_183968 | JGI IMG/M metagenome (GOLD analysis project Ga0210057, IMG submission 183968) | Groundwater microbial communities from aquifer - Crystal Geyser CG10_big_fil_rev_8/21/14_0.10 (SPAdes) (version 2) | ecosystem: Environmental > Aquatic > Deep subsurface > Groundwater ...
ATTCCCTTCTTTCCAAATTCCACACTCTTTACATTTAGTAATCTTCCCCTCTTCTTTTAGAAGATTACATTGCTTACATAGTGGAAAAAATCCAGATTTTGCTTCACATATCTGACAGACCATAAAAGATTTAAAAATTACATCAATTTAAACCTTGCTATATCGCAGAGAAAAATGTTTGGGAGTTAATCTTTAGGAGAAAGTAAGCTACATAAACTGAATAACTACGAGGTTTATGGTTCGTTGCTCTAACAGAGTGTTTACACAGCGAGTATAAAATTTTTAGGTGCAAGATTCGGAGAGCGTTTAACTGCTCATTTTTGCAGAGTTTAACTCAACCTTAAACAATCATATTCTCTTTTCTTGCATAAACCAAAAGGTTTATATATTATATTATATTTCACCTATTTAGGTGAAATAAGTTATGAATAAAATAGACACAATCTTAAGGGAAGCAAACGGTAAAATCCTCACCAGAAAAGATTTTGATAGTTTGGCAACCAAGTATAAATTTGATAAAGAGATCTTAAGAAGAGTCATGCTAAACAAAGGCTACCTTGTTACAATCTTCAGAGGGGTTTATTATTTAAAGAGCTATGAAGAAAAGAAATTAAATTCTTTAAAATATTCTGCCTATGAACTTCTTTCTCTTGGCTTGGAAAAGAAAAGGATTAAATGGTATTTTGGCCTGAATACTGCTTTAAAATTCTTAGGTTTAACTCATGAAGTTTTTCCTATAAATATTGTGATAAACGATAAGTTTAATAGAACAAAGCTCATGAAGATAGCTGGCTCAAGTTTCTTTTTTGTAAAATTAAAACCTTCTTTATTTTTTGATATAAAGAAAGAAAAAACAGGAAACAATATTGCTCTTTATTATAGCAATATAGAAAAGACTATATTAGATATGATCTACTTGAAGAAGAATATAGATCTAAGAGAATATAAATTTAATAAATCTCTGTTCATCAAGGAATCAGCTAAATATAATCGAATAGTAAAAAAGAAAATAAAGGAGTTGTTATGATGGAAATAGATAAAGATAAGCTAAAGAACTTTTTGACTTCTATAAAAGATAAAACTAATATAACCGCAACAGAACTTATTGAGAAGGATTTTTACCTTAATATTCTGCTTTCAAAACTTAATTTTGAAGAATATGTATTCAAGGGAGGAACTTGCCTAGCTAAAGCATATCTTGATTATTTTAGATTTTCAGAAGACCTTGATTTCACATTTATTAATCAGAAACTTTGGGAAGGAAAATCAACAAAAAGCATAAAGAAAGTTTGCAAGGAAAAAATAGATGCTTTTGGAGAACAACTTAAAAAAGTAGGATTTGACTTTAAATTTGATAAATCTGATAGAACTTTTGTTGAAATTGGCAACAATAATAAACTTGTAACTTTCAAAGTTTATTACAATTCTATTTTAACAGGTAAACCTTCTTTTATTAAAATTCAGATTAACTTCCTAGAAAAGATAATTTTTGCTCCACAAACAAAAGAGCTAAATCATTTAATTAAGAATAGCCAATTCACAAAAGAAGACCAAATTTATTTTAAAGAATTTCTTGATTTTTATAAAACTATAAAGATGAAGGTTTATGACCTTAAAGAAATTGTAACTGAAAAATTTCGTTCAATATTAACAAGAAAAGCAATTAAGTCAAGAGATGCAATTGATCTTCTCTTTATTTATCAAAAATTTAAGATAAAACCTCAAGACTTTTTGAAAGAAACAAGAGAAAAGTTAATGTATTCCATAAACAGTTATGAAAAATATAAAGATAATCTTATTTTAGCAAGAGATAAACTTCAAACCTTCGAGTTTCAATATAGCGAAGTTCGTCCACTTGTAATAAAGCCATTCAATAAAGATGATTTTGATAAGTATGTCAAAGAGCTTAAGCCTTTGTTGATTGAGATAGCAGAAAAGATTGATTAAAGTTTCAGGTCAGGGGAGCACGTAACTGCCCAATTTTGCAGAGTTTAACTTCATTTAAAATTCAATGCCAACTTTTTTAGTGATAAATCGACAGCGTCGACAAAAAGTTAAAAAATAGCGGGAGAACATTAACTTAAGGTTAATTATCTCGTGGGGGCATTTAAATCTGATTTAAAGTAATTGAAGAAATGCCCTAGTTTTGTATTGGGAATAGCATTAATCAAATTATTTGAAGAGCATATCAAATATGTTTATGCTGGTTATGGTGCGGTAGCTGTTGGAGTAATATTAATAATTCTTGGAGTTGTTTATTATCCTTTGAGAAAGAAAAAAATTCTTTCTTACTAATTTATCAAAATTCACCCTGCTGAACTAAAATTCAGTATAATGAAGGAACACCGACGGTAAACGAAAAGTATATAAACTATTAACACTTAGATAATTTATAATAAATTGTTTACCAAGACGCCATAGTTTTGGGACAAAAATATACTTCTGGCTCGTTGGGGCATTAAAAATTACCCTACTTTTTTAGAATAATCCCAAAGAATGCTATAAAAATCAAGATATTCTTTTGCAATAACATCGTTTTCTATTACAATTGTATATATCGGATGAATCCAAAGAGTGATATAAACAGAACCATCACAAACGATTTGAGTTATTTGAGAAGTCTTTGATTGTTGTTTTTTTGGCAAGAGTCTTGCTTCTGTAAACTTTAGATTGCTAAGTGTTTTAATTTCTTCAATAGGAATCTTATAAAATAAAAGTTTTAGCCCAATATGTTTTTTTATTCTTTCAATATGAAATGAGTGCATTAACTTGTCATTAAGAATATTAATTATATTTTCGTTTTCTGCAAGTCCATAAATCCAAACATCTGATTTCTTTTCAAGCAAACTAAATAAAATGCTTTTTACAGCATTTAATCCTTCGAGAGTATAAACTTTTGGAGTTTGTCCAGATACATAGGTTGTTTTTATATAATCCATTGCGGATTTAAGATTTTCTAATTTATCTTTTTCTTCATTAAGAATCATATCAGTAGGCAAGGCAGCAAATACCTGCTTTCCTTCTTTAGTTGAAAGATAAACAAGATTCCTCTCTTTAAGTTTTGTCAAAATATCATATACATTGGATCTATGCATCCGCGTTCTTTTTGAAACTTGTGTTGCACTAGATTCTTTGTTTTTAAGTAAATCTAAATAAACCGTAGTTTGCACTTTAGGTATGCCTACTGATTCAAAAGCCTTTATTATGAGTTCATCAGTCATGATTTACTTAAGGATATTAGTTTTATAATTTTAACTGTTCATTTCAGAAGATCACTTAACCATTCATTTCTACATAGTTTCAGTTTAATTTAGTTTCTAATCCTGCCCTTGTTTCCGTCAACCCCTAATTGAAATTCTAGCAAACAAATGTTTGCAAGCTATCGGTGGTGAAGCCACCAATAAAATAGTTCAGACCCCAGTTCATATTCGTTCGTGTGCCTTCCCCTATTGGGTGGGAAAGAAAAGTGATTTTAATTAGACATAACATATGCGATTAAGAGAAGTTCGGTTTTGAGGCAACCCACAAAACCGAATTTGGGGAAATTTTCTGCAAGAAAATTTAAGTTTCATATCAATCGAAGGGGAGTCTATATCTTAAGGGAATTCTCTCCAATCGAGCGAACACAGTGAGCAATAAAGGAAATACAACAAGGGCAAGGAAAAGAATAAAAATTAATTGGTTATTAGAAATGAATCACTTTCTCTCATCCAAAAGTTAGCTATTCCTAAATTATAACCTGTACGAAATTCAATTACAACATTGTCATAATTTTCAATATTTGGATAGGTGGAAACCACTTTGCTGTTTATTTGTTCGTATAATTGAGTTTTTGCATCTTCATCCTTATAAATTGGATATTTTAAATAACCTGAAACAATCAGATTAGTGGATTTTTGGACTTCTCCATCAGATCCCCAACTCTGGTAAACTTGAGACTGTACACCTACATTAGATACTGAATAGTCTTTTTCCAAATTTAATTTTAAATCAAGCATAGCACTAAAATCAGCACCTGCAATAGTTGCACCCACCAATAATTTTGGAACAACGATTATTGCTGCTGTAATAATTATAAATAAAGATATTGTTAGAATAAATGCAATTTTATGATTTAAAAATGCTTCTTTAAAATTATCCATTTTTGGAACATTAATGTCATCCGGGTTTTGACTTTTTATTACTATAGTTTTTACAAGGTAGTCATGTAATCCCCTTTTATCCTTATTAAAAATCAATAAACCAATAACTCCAAAGAAGATAAAAACAGCAATAATTGTAAATATGGTTGGGATTATTTGGAAGAAACCAAAAAGTGAAGTTAAGGACATTCCAATACCTGAAGAAAAAATTACAAGACTTAATATGAAATATCTAAAAGATGATTGAGGTATAGTTAAAAATTCACCTTTTTCATGAACAACTCGAATTTTGAGTATTTTTTTCCCAAGAGTTTGACCTTTTCCAATACTGCTGTTTAGTGTGATAAAATATAATCCCAATATCACAAAACCAATATACCAAAGATTTTCTCCTAAGTTCAGAAAAACATCTTTTAATATGAAAGATAGGATTAAACTTATAATTCCGATTAACATTCCATCAATAATAAATGCAAAAACTCGTCTCCAGAATCCAGCATGAATTGATTCAGTAGTATTTTTAGCCATGAATATTGCCTCAATAATATATTATTTGAATCAAAAGTTTAATAATGTTTCTTTTTCTTGCCCATTTCATTTTTAGAGAGAATTCCCGTTTTTATCGTCTTGAAACTCAAATTTTATTGAAACTAACATCGGGCTTAAGGAAAGTTTCTTGCCTAACTAAAATATTATCAATAAGCAAGAAATTTGGGAGAGGCTCTGCAAGAGCCGAACTCTTTAAGCCCTGTTAAATCCGCCGACGAACAAAGTGAGAAGAGTGCAACGTGCCCCGAGAAAAATCTTTGATTTTTCGAAGGAGTCGCGAAGGGGCAAAATTGTAAATAAAAATTACAATCTAATTCCACCTTGAATCCAAAAACTTGAAATTATAAAAAATGAAAAGAAACTTGCAACTAATAAGATTAAGCTCGTAATTAGTAAAGTAATTCCAAAAGAATAAGATTTATTTTCTTTCTTAGCCAAAATTAAGGATTTTATTGATAAAAAAGCGGTGTAGATGCTTGTTGGAAAAACAAGACTTAAACCAACTATAAAGAACATATTTGGGATATCATCAAAGAATAAATCCATAGGGCTTCCAATCACATCATAAAAAAGTTCCATAGGTCCTTCTCTTCCTCCACTAATATATAATAAAACAATGAAAGCACAAAACAATAAAAGGAGGAAGTAAGATTTGATGAGATCCTTTTTCCAAGGATTATTGTTTTTCCAACAATTAAAAACAGCTTTAAAATAAAGTGATGAAACAAATATCAAATAAAATCCGAAGAGCAACAAAAATAAAGAGCCCAATGTAACAGCACCATATCCATAACCGATTGGGATCTTTGCGAAAATAAATCTTATGAGAAATAAACCTACAAAAATTACGAGCGAGATCCAAAAATGAATTTTAAGTTTTTGACTATTTTCTTCCATAAAATAATAAAATATTATTAGATATTTAAATGTGTTGATTCAAGGCGATAAAATTTTGTCCCGTAGCGATTGGATTTAACGTCAGGGATAAGGAAAGTTTTGACCCCTCGAAAAAATTCTCCTCGTGAAACAGAGCTGAGAATTTTTTCAGAGTTGGGGCAAAATTTGGGAGAGAAGGGTGCAACCCTTCGAACTCTTTATCCCTTGTTATACGATGCGAGGACGAAGTCCGAGAGTGCAACGGCACGAGGATTTTTGTAAAAAATCCGAAGCGTTTGGGTTTGGGCGTTAAGTTTATAAAATATGTCACTATTTCATAATTATGAAAATGCAAGTTCCACAAGCAAAATTAGATAGAGTATTAGAATTATACAAACCTGACTGCAGGTATTTAGTAGAGGCAACTACAGAACATCCAAAAGCAGAAGGGAGATTTAGAATGGGTTCAACATATTACGCAACACAAAAGGTTGAACACATGACATCAATTGAGGCACAGTTATGTTTAAATCAATTATGCTATTCTGCTTTTGGCGAATGGTTGCCTGAAGGAAGGTTTGATGAAAGAGTGTCTTTTGACGACTATTTGGAATTGATGAAAGAAAATATGTTCATTGTTGAATCAAAAATAAGATTTAGAAAACCAATTCCAACAAATGGAGATATTCAAGGACAAATTGAATTAATGAAAGTCAAAAGACACGGAAATCTATATCTAGTATTTTGCGACTACGAATTAGAACAAGGAAAATCTAAAGGTAATTTGGAACTTGCATTGAAGCTGTGAGCCCAAACCCAAATGTCGTATAACATCGCGATTAAGAGAAGTTCAATTTCCTCGAAAAAATTCTCCTCGTGAAACAGAGCTGAGAATTTTTTCAGAGCTGAAATTGAATTTGGGTGTAGTGAGGTGCAACCGAACGAAACCCTTTAAGCCCTGTTAGTTTCGTCCGAATACTTGGAGGACTTGATTTTTAGTGCAACGATGCTGAAAGCAAAAAATCAAAGTTTTTGAGAATGCCGTTTGTATTAATCTGAAATAATATTTTTTTGGGTGGGTAATGTATTAGAGAGACGCGCGTTTTTTTTGTTTCTTTTTTTAGGAAAAAAAGAAAATGGGGAATTCCGTTTTTTGCTTCTTTTTTCTAAAAGAAGATGAAACTAAACTAAACTAAACTTTCCATAATTCCCATAAGATTATTCTTAATTTTACTTTTTTGTTTTTCACCACCTTCTCTTTTGTCAAAAATAAAATATAATTGTGATGCTCTAACAAATGTCCAATTATCAATGTCCTCATCTAAACCATCATAACTATGACTAAAAGAATTTTTGTAATGATTAATCAAATTTTCTTTTTTTCCAGGATTCGAGATAATTAAGGAAGCTATATCTCTAGCAGGATGCCCAATGCCCCCTAATTCAAAATCAAAATAATAATTCTCATTATTGTAAAAAATAAAATTTTTTGGGGTTAGATCTCCATGCAATAATGTTTGTGTAGAGATATTTAATTCTACTTCTCTTAGTTTATATTCTGCACCTTTACCAAAAATATTCAAAATATCTTCGTGTTGCAATAAATATCTAGAAACTTGATTTATATCGTGTCGAATAAATAGCTTATTCTCTTTTTGAGGATTTTCAATAAAATAGTTATGAATTTTTGCCCAATCTCTTATTGCAAGAGGAATATTTTTTTCTTCTCCCTCAACAAAATATGTTTTAATATTCAACCCATCAATATCATAGACAAAAGGGGTTTTAATAAGCTGGTTCTCTTTAAAAAAATTGTAAAAATACTCTTCTCTTTTGAGGAAAATTAATTTTTTGTGTTCTTTCGAAACTATTTTTCTTCCATTAATTCTTTCAATTTTTGATTTGTTTCTATTAAAATTATTCATTTTTCTTTGTTAGTATTGCTACTAAATCTGAGGCATTTTCTTTTCCAGGAACAATCGACTCAAATATAATCTCTCGATAATCCATTCCAAGACTTCTCATAATACTCCTTCTTAAATTTGGGTTATCTACAGAATTTTTGTAATTTTCTTTTTCTCTTGCATCGTAAACATAAGCCGAACAAATAACCCCTCCATTTTTCAGGTGTTTTTTTATCGGCAAGATAATTTTTTCGCAAAATGAATTAAATGGATTTGGATTGTTCGGATAAATTTGCTGTGAATAATCTGCCAAATTTGAAAGCAATACAATATCAAAATTATCCTCTAATTTAGAGGGTAAATCTCGAACATTAAAATTAATTAAAGGTATGTTTTTGTCTTGAATATTTGATTTTGTTTTCTCGAAATTATGTCTTGAAAATAGATAAGGATTGCTTCTAATCCTTAAATCATCAAAATCGAATCTTTTATTAAATAATTTCCCTTTTCTTAAATCTATCCCCCTAAAATCATAATCTTTATAGAGATTATCAAAAAAACTTGAGCAAGATTCGGATAGGCTTTCTCTTATGGCTTTATAAGTCTCAAAATCCATTGTTTTATTATTCTCAGCAAAAAAATATTTTTTGAAATCTCCAAAGTCTAATTTTCTAAGAGCATTAAATTTCAATTCTGCAAATAATGAAGCAAGAGAATTAATGTCAAATCCAATCACACTACTTGCACAATAATAAAAAGAATTTAAAATATGATCTCCTGAACCAATAATAGATAAAACTTTTTTATCTGCTAAGTTTAGGTCTTTCATATATCCTGCTAAGTTTTCTGTTGTAAATGGATATACTTTAGACCTCTCGCTAAAAATTGGCATCTTAAACTTTCTGAGCTAAAAAGATAATCATTTTGTGTTGATGCATTTCTTCTCCATGCTTCTTAGAAAGGCAAAGCTCATTTTGAATTATCTCCCAGTCAGAGTATAGTTTATTTAACTCCTCTTTATTTGGATAGAAATGAATCTCATCATTATACCTTTCTTCATTTGATATACAAATAAAAAAATTGAATCCGTTTGAAATAGTATTCTCTTTTATCTTTTTTATCATTTGATGAGTTTCATCTCTTTTAAGAAAGTGTAAAATTCCAGTTCCAATAACTAAGTCAAATTCTTTTTTAAATTCAAAATCTCTAATGTCTTTTTGAACAAAAATTAAATTGTCTTTTGATTCAATCGTATTTTCTTTATCTACTGCTGTAACATTTATACCTCTATCAATAAACAATTTAGAAAATTTACATTTGCCACAACCTAAATCTAAAACAGAGTTAGGATTTAATCTTTTCATACATTCTACAATTACAGGTTTAGTTCTTTGCATTTTCAATATACATCTCTTTTAGATCTGTTGGTTTAACTAAGTTTCTAAAGCACATTGGATCTTTTGCCATATAATCTCCTGTTGTTGCATAAGCAATTGCCCTGCAACCTTTACAATGTGTAACATATTCACAACCAGTATTTTTAGTCATTTTTTGGAAATCCCTTAAATCTTGCATTATTTCTTTTTCAGTTATTAAATTTACTAACCCCTCGCTAATATGCCCCATATCTATTGGAAGCCTTCTGCAAGGATAAACCCTCCCATTAGAAAGAACGGATATTCCTGAGAATCCTGCTCCGCAACCTCCCAGATATTTCCCCTCTTTTCTTGAAGCTTGCATAAGAGGATCGTCACAATGCATGAGATTCCATAAAACCTCTGTTTCCAACAAATTAATTTTATCTCCGTATTTTTTGTCTAATTCTCTTTGATGCCGATAAATTTCATATAATCCTTTTGAATCAATAAATTCTGGATCTTTTACTCCCAAGTTTGAATCTGGAACATAAGATTGAATCCCAAACATTTCTGCACCTGCTTCTATGGAATCTTTTATTGCTTGTTCTATATAATTTTTATTTGACTGCATTGCAGTAAAAGAAATTGTTACTCCAATATTCGCGTCTCTACAATTAGAAATTCCTTCCATTGCTTTATCAAAAGCATATTCTCTTTGTCTAACAAAATTATGTCTTTCTTTATCCCCATCTATTGATATTTGGACTCTGTTTACCCCTCTTGATTTTATCTGTGTTGCTTTTTCTTTTGTAATCAATGTTCCATTTGTAAGAAGTTTTGTTGTAACTTTATTCTGTTGTGTATATTCTAAAATATCTAATAAGTCTCTTCTCATTAATGGCTCTCCCCCTGAAATATGTAAACGAGGATTCATATCCCATCTATCAGAAGTTTGGGCTAAATCATCAACCATTTCCTTAACTTCTACTAAACTCATTAAATTATTTTTTTCTTGAGAATGATTTTGATTTCCTTCACTATTATGATAACAATGTCTGCACCTTAAATTGCAATCATTTGTAGAATCCCATTGAATGAAGAGTTGTTTTTTTGCCATTTTTTCCACTAAGACATCACTACTCCTTAAATGCTAACAAAAGAATTACTTTCGTGGTGCGTAATCATTGCCATCGCAACTTACACAATCACTACATCCTGTAACACAAGTGTAGCCTTCTTGTCTAGCTTCTTGCATGATGCTTGAAAGATATGCTCTTTCGTTCGCTGTTTTTTGAGGAGTTGCTTCCGCAACTTCTTTTTCTAAACAATTTGTTTCCATAATATTTTAGCACATTCAAACTTTTTAAATATTTGTATTCTGTATTCTTTAAGATAATCTGCGAGGTGAAGCCGAGACTATCTGTCCGAAGGACTAAAGAAATCCCCATATAAATTCAAAAACGAAGTTTTTGCTATCTGTCCTGAAAGGACTAAGCGCGTCTCTCCTATTGGGTGGGAGAAAAAATATTATTTCCTATTTCTTTATTTGAACTCTAACTTGTAGGCATTCTCAAAAATTGCAACTAACATCGCGATTAAGAGAAGT
>Ga0210057_1010552_pt1 | contig 10435 bp, 13 predicted proteins | sample CryGeyCG2114_010_2_FD_183968 | JGI IMG/M metagenome (GOLD analysis project Ga0210057, IMG submission 183968) | Groundwater microbial communities from aquifer - Crystal Geyser CG10_big_fil_rev_8/21/14_0.10 (SPAdes) (version 2) | ecosystem: Environmental > Aquatic > Deep subsurface > Groundwater ...
AATAGCTATCACAGCAGGAATGTTGAAAGAAGCTCCAACTAAAAAAAAAGAAGCTAGTTAACTGGTCTTAAGATGACTAGTGTCGTTTAGCAGTTTTAAAATGGGCTCACTATGTTCATAGCCTAAAATAGATAAAGAAGCGTTTGATGAGGCAAAGTATCTACCTTCTTTCGCCGTTAGTTTAAGCCAACAAGCAATAAGCACTCTTGAAAAATGCCCATGGGTGAATATTAAAACATCACCTTTTATTTCTGATAATTTTTTTACTATATTATATCCACGCTTTGTTACGTCATCTATAGACTCACCGCCTTTGCAACCGTATTTAAAGACACTCCAATCAGGAATTTCTATTTGGATTTGTTTGGTTGTCATCCCCTCGTAGTCTCCATAGTTCCATTCAACTAAGTCATTTTCAATGATTCCTTCAAATCCAGCAAGCTCACAAGTTTTTTTTGCTCTTTCATAAGGGGATGTTAAGACAGCAGAAAACTTTTTGTTTTTTAACCTATTTTTTAAGGAGGCTGCCTGCTTGATTCCAGTGTCTGTAAGAGCTATATCTGTGTAGCTAGTATGCTGTTTTGTGATGTTCCAAGCAGTTTCACCATGCCTACAAATATAGATCTTTTGCATTTTTTCTTTTCCTTTATTCCTTTTCCATAGCACAATAGTTCTATCATTACCAAAAAAAAATGGAGGATCTTATGTCTGAAATACTTGTAGTAGCTAGTAAAATTAAAGCTTATATTAAAGGAAAAGGCTTGAGCACATCTGCAGCTGTTATGGAAAAATTATCAGAAGAAATTAGAAAAGCTTGTGATAAAGCAATTGCGAAGGCTGAAAAAGCTAAAAGAAAAACAGTAATGGATAGAGACTTTGACGAAGAGTAAATATCATGTTACGAAGAATATTTTTTCTATTAATGATAACTTTAGGTGTTACATTGTCAGCAAAAAATAACCCAACAGTGGTGTTAGAAACAGCGCAAGGTAGTATTCATGTTAAGCTATTCTCCGACGTGGCTCCAAAAGCTTGTGAGAACTTTATTAAGCTTATCAATAAGGGGTACTACAATGGCACTATCTTTCATAGAGTAATCAAAGACTTTATGATTCAAGGTGGAGATCCGCAAGGATCAGGAGCTGGTGGAGAGTCAATTTGGGGCAAACCATTTCAAGATGAAGTTGCCGCTGATGTGGCTTTTGATAAGCCAGGTCTGCTAGCGATGGCAAATCGTGGTCCAAATACAAATGGGTCTCAATTTTTCATCACAACAGCTAAGACACCTTGGTTAAATATGCGTCATACTATTTTTGGCGAGATAGTCAAAGGATATGACGTTGTAGAAAAGATTAGTGAAGTTGAAACAGACTCTAGGGATAGACCTCTAGAATCTCAAAAAATCACTAAGGCATATATACTCGGGAATTAATTTCCCGAGTTCTTTTTCATATTGGAACTAATGTGAGGGACTGTAACCTGATCTAGGTTAGAGTTATCTAATAGATTATCCAACCCAAGTCTACTAAATACTGCGGTTAGAATTGTATTAAGTATCGCCTTATCTATAGGAGACTTTTCTAGGTGATCAACGTTGTAAAACTCCATCTTGTTAATAGTTGGGTATTTAGTAATTTTTCCATTATGGTTTGTAACTTGGATAGTAATATTCTCAAGTACTATTTTTTTTATCTGGCAGTTTTTTTTGATTTTCCATTTTGAATTTGATTCATTTAGGATTATCTTCCAATTATTTTCTGTTCCAGATTCATTAAAGTACTCAACTGCTATCAGTATATCTTTTAATGCTACAGAGTTGATTACAAAAGGGTCCTCCATGACCTTTTTTAAGGGCATATCAATCGCTATATTTTTTGATCCAAAAGAGACACTTGTTTTAGATTGAGCAATATTTCCAATAAAAAAATCCTCTAAAATTACAATATTTTGAGAAACATCAAGCTTGTCTATTCTAACAGGGACATTGCTTAGCTGTTTAGATATTACTAGCTCAAGGAGAGTGCTTTTGTAGATCCATCCAAAAAAGCCCAAGCATACAATTAATAAAATGCTAGTCGAGAAAACTATTGAGATTTTTTTCATGCTTTACCCTTTTCCTTTTTGTTATAAGAAAAAGTTTTTTAGAAAAAGGATTATATTTAACTTAATCAATTAAATAGTTATGAAGAGCTTAAGGGTATATATGAATTTGGAAAGGAAAAAATGAGGAAGAGGGTATATTTATCAGCTGCAGGAATAATCATTCTAGCGATTATAGCATTAGTAATTGCAGTTTTTTTATTAAGTGCTCCGATTATTTCGTCTTACTTATCTCACAAACTAGGTGTTAATATTTCAATGGGATCAGTTAGAGTCTCATCTAGTGGGATGAAAGTAACTAAGTTTAAGATTAACAATCCTATAGGGGCTAGAACTAACACCGCTCTATCAGCTAAGAAGGTAAATGTTGATTATCAATGGGGTGAGTTGAGATCTGATCCTGGAGTAATTGAAGATATAGAATTAGATGATGTCTTTTTAGGTATTGAGCTATATAACTCCAGCGGTTCCAGAAATAACTGGAGTCAAATACTTGCAACTGTTGATGACAATCAAGATAAAGATGCGAAAGAGATGATAATAAAGCGCCTTGTTATTAAGAACCTATCAGTCAATGTGAGAGGTAAGGGGATTTTTTCATCATGGCAAAAAATTAAAGAAATTCCGAGGCTTGAATTTAGGAATATTAGTAGCAAAGAAGGCTTTCCAACTGAAAAGCTGATTGAGCAAATATTTGATGAAGCTAACTTGGGAACTTATATTAAAGAGCTGATAAAGCAACCTGTAAAAGTGATAGACAAAGTTCTTTCACCATTTACAAAGAAAAAATAAAGGCATCCTTAAAAGGATGCCTTTTTATAAAGGTATTAATAGTCCATTCCAGCAGAAGCTGCAGGTGCGGATTTTTCCTCTTTTTCCTCATCAGTGATGATAGCTTCAGTTGTAAGAAGCAGAGCAGCAATTGATGCGGCATACTGAATTGAAGATCTAGTAACTTTCATAGGATCTACAATACCAGCATCTAGCATATTTACGAATTTATCTGATCTAGCATCGTAACCTTCACCTTCTTTCATTTCAGTTACCTTCTGAACGATAATAGATCCTTCTTTTCCGGCATTTTCTGAAATTTGTTTTAGTGGATACGCTAGAGCTTTTAAAATTATCTCAGCACCAATTTTAACATCTCCACTTAGTGAGGTAATTGCTTTTTCTAGAGCAGGTCTGCATCTGATAAAGGCAGTTCCACCACCAGGTAGTATACCTTCTTCAACAGCTGCTTTAGTAGCATTTTGAGCATCATCGACTCTGTCTTTTTTCTCTTTCATCTCAACTTCTGTTGCAGCGCCGACTTTAATTATAGCAACTCCGCCTGTCAGCTTGGCTAGTCTTTCTTGTAATTTTTCACGATCATAATCAGAAGAGCTTTCTTCGATTTGCTTTCTGATTAAATCAACTCGACCTTGGATCTTAGCTTTTTCACCAGCTCCATCGACTAAAGTTGTGTCTTCTTTTTTGATGATGGCTTTTTTAACTCTTCCAAGCATGTCAATTGTGACGTTTTCAAGTTTTGTGCCAATTTCTTCGCTAATGAATTCACCACCAGTTAAAATTGCTATGTCTTCTAGCATTGCTTTACGACGATCACCAAATCCTGGAGCTTTTACAGCGCAGACTTTTAAACCAGCTCTGATACGGTTGACAACTAGCGTTGCTAGTGCTTCACCTTCTACATCTTCAGCAATAATTAATAGCGGTTTTCCTGTTTCGGCAACAGCTTGCAAGATAGGCAAGAATTCTTTCATAGAAGAAATTTTCTTTTCGAAAATTAAGACATAAGCATTTTCGAGTTCAGCTTCTAATGTCTCTGAGTTAGTTACAAAATAAGAAGATAAATAACCTCTATCAAAGTTCATTCCTTCTACAACATCTAAAACAGTCTCAAAGCCTTTAGCTTCTTCTACTGTAATAGTTCCGTCTTTTCCTACTTTGTCCATTGCTTTTGCAATAATTTCGCCAATTTCTTGGTCGCCATTAGCTGAGATAGTTGCAACTTGCGCAATTTCTTTTGAATCTTTGATTGGCTTGCTCATTTTTTGAAGCTCATCAACCACGCAGTTTACAGCAGTTTCAATTCCTCTTTTTAGTTCCATAGGATTTGATCCAGCTGTAACATTTCTAAGTCCTTCTGTGTAGATTGCTTCAGCTAGGACTGTAGCGGTTGTTGTTCCGTCGCCTGCTTTGTCAGCTGTTTTACTAGCAACTTCCTTGACCATTTGAGCGCCCATGTTCTCATGTTTGTTTTCTAGCTCAATTTCTTTAGCAACAGTTACACCGTCTTTAGTAATCTGTGGGGCTCCATATGATTTATCTATAGCAACATTTCTACCTTTTGGGCCAAGTGTTACCTTTACAGCAGAAGCTAAGGTGCGAACGCCTTTTGCTATCTTTTGGCGTGCATCTTCTTTGAATTTGATATCTTTAGCTGCCATTTTAATTTCTCCTGTTTTGAAAATAGTTATTCAATGATTGCTATAATGTCATCACTTTTTAAAATGATATATTCAACATCATCAACAGTGATTTCTTGACCTGCATACTTATCTATTAGAATCTGGTCGCCGACTTTGACATCCATTACATCATGTGATCCATCTTCTTTTCTTTTGCCAGGACCTACTGCAACTACAGTTGCACTTTCTTGCTTTTTCTTGGCAGAATCTGGAAGGATAATTCCTCCTTTCAATACTTCTTCTTGTTCAGCTCTTTGAGCTAAAACTCGATTTCCAAGTGGTTTTAAAGTTATTTTTTTTTGAGTTTGTTGAGACATTGTAAACCCTCCAACTAAGTAGGTTGTGTTTTAATTTTTCATAAAAAAACAATACATAATTTTCTTTTTTTTTGCAATACAAATTAGCAAAACAAGTTCTAGATTGCTAACTCTCTTTGTTAAAGGAAAATCTTTCAAGTAACTGTCAAAATCATTAGTATTTAATCAATAATGTTATAGGAGAAGGTAATGATAAAAGAAAGAAAAGACTTTACGCCGGAAATGATGTGGAATGTTGAAAAACTTTATAGTTCGTGGGAAAATTGGGAGGAAGATTTAAAAAAATTATCTACTACCTTAGGTTCTTTAAAATGGCCACAAATTAATAATTTGAAAGGTAAGTTGCAAGAATCTGCTAAAACACTTGCAGAATTATTAAATCATTATTTTTCTGTAGAAAGACTTATCGATAAATTGTTTACCTATGCTCATTTAAAGTTAGATGAGGATCTTAGTGATGATAGATCAAAGAATGCTTATGGCAAAATATTAGCAGCATCACATGAATTTAGGTTTGAAACTTCTTGGATTGAACCTCAAATATTAGAGATTCCGGATCAGATTTTTAAAAACTATTTAAAAGATGATGCTTTAAAGCCTTATCTGGTTTTTCTTGAAAAAGTCTACCGGTTAAAACCACATACTCTATCGCTCAAGGAAGAAGAACTTTTAGCTTTGAGCTCTAAATCACTTGATGCGGCACATAAGGCATTTAGCGCATTTAATGATGCTGATCTAAAATTTAATAAGGTGAAGGACTCTAAGGACAAAGAACACGAACTTACAAGCGGTCTTTATTCAAACTATTTAAGAAATAAAGATAGGACCTTAAGAAAAAACTCTTTCGAAACTTTGCACTCAACTTATATAGAATATGAAAATACATTAGCTGAATTGCTTCAGGGGCAGTTAATGAACCACTTATATATATCCCGAGCTCGTAAATATGATAGTTGTCTTAGTAGCTCTCTTAATATTCATAACATAGCTCCAAAGGTCTACCATAACCTAATAGAGCAAACTCGTAGTAGACTTCCTTCTTTGCATCGTTATGTCTCAATTAGAAAAAAAATAATGAAATTAGAAGAGATGCATCTATATGACCTTTACGCTCCTTTAGTTGAAGAAGTTGATCTCAAATGGAGTTATGAAGAAGCGTGTAATTTAGTTATAGAGTCCGTGGCTCCGTTAGGAGAGGAGTATCAAAGTATTTTAAGAAAAGGTCTTTTAGAAGATCGATGGGTAGATCCATTTGAAAATGCCAGAAAACGTTCCGGCGCATATTCTAGTGGGTGTTACGATAGCATGCCTTATATCCTTATGAATTATCATGGTTCTTTGAATGATGTTTTAACCTTGGCCCATGAAGCAGGTCATAGCATGCATTCTTATTTAAGCCGGGAAAACCAAAGTTATCAAGATTCACAATATCCAATTTTTGTAGCAGAGGTAGCATCTACCTTTAATGAACAGCTTTTACTTCAGTACTTAATGAAAAAATACAAAGATCCTAAAGTTCAAGCTTTTCTTTTAAATTATCGGGTCGAAGGGATAAGGACTACTTTTTTCAGGCAGGTAATGTTTGCTGAATTTGAATTGAAGATGCATGAGCTTGTTGAAAAACAAATTCCACTGACTCCAGCTCTTTTAAAATCTAGCTATTTAGAATTGAATGAAGATTATTTTGGCCAAGATATTATCATAGATGAAAACATCTCGATTGAGTGGTCTAGAATACCGCATTTTTATTATAACTTCTATGTCTATCAGTATTCTACAGGTATTAGCGCTGCATTCGCTTTGTTTAAAAAGGTAAGGTCTTCGAAAGAGGCAAGAGAAAATTATTTAACCTTTTTAAAATCAGGTGGCAGCAAGTATCCGCTAGATCTTTTAAGGATCGCTGGGGTTGATATGCTTCAAAGTAGTGCTATAAATTCTATTTTAGACGACTTTGATAGCATGTTGAATTCTTTAGATATCCTAGCCCAAGGAGAAGAATTTAAAGTAGGTTCGATTTAAAAATTATTGTAAAAAAACTACAGCTGAAGTATTAATATTCTACGGGTTCCGCCTCATCTTTTAACTTCAGTAAAGATCAATATGAGAGATAACAGAGCTGTAGCTACATTTGTAATAGTTAACGAAAAGGGTCTTCACACAAGACCCTCGACTGAGCTTGTTAAATGCGCTTCAGCATTTAGATCCCACATACAACTCTATTTTAGAGAATATGTTGTAAATGCCAAGTCGTTGTTGGGTATTTTAATGCTAGCTGCATCTAAGGGATCCAAAATAAAGGTTGAGGCTATTGGCATTGATGCTGATCAGGCTGTTGCAGAGATTCTAAAGTTGGCCAGCAATAAGTTTAACATGAGGTACTAATCGATAATTTTAGTCTCTCTGTCTTCAAATCCGATAATTACACGTTTTGCGATATTAAAGAAAAATCCGGTATCAATAACACCTGGAATAGATCTTATTTTTGAATGGATATTTTCAGGGGAGTCTTCTGATTTAGAGATATCTACATCTAAAATATAATTTCCATTGTCCGTGATAAGAAAAGAATTTTGCTTATTTTTTCTAAACGAGGAGAAAAAATTCATTTTCTCTAAAGTAGCTTTGACATGATTATGACCAAATGGAAGCACTTCAACTGGTAACTTTCTTTTCCCTAATTTGCTTACGAGTTTTGTCTCATCAACTATTGCAATCATTTCCTTGCTTGATACTGCCAGAATTTTTTCTCTAACGTGAGCAGCTCCACCACCTTTTATCATTCTTTTTTCATTATCAATTTCATCAGCCCCATCAACAGTTATGTCGATTTTTGAAACCTCATCGATATCTTTAACTAAAATATTACCCTTTCTTGCAATTTCTTCTGATTGTTTAGAGCTGCTAACAGCTGTAATGTCAAGCCCCTTTTTTACTTCTTCAATTAAGCAGGCGATAAAATATTCAGAAGTAGATCCACTACCGAGTCCAACAATTGTATTGGGCTTAATGAATTTAATCGCAGCCATGGCTGCATTTTTTTTGGCTAAATCATGTGACATATATAAAAAATATCATAAAAAAAAAATCATTGGAATTATTAATTTATATTTATTATCGTAGCGAAAGGACCCTGGAGTAAAGTTATGCCAAGTAGTATTTGCAGTGATTCAAAGCAAGAAATAGAAAGATTATTTGAAGGAAGTGTATTAAAAACAAATGAAGTAATAAATAGTTCAAACCAAACAGATGAAAAAGTAGAAAATTGTCGAAAAGCTATTGATATTTGCGAGCCTAGTCATCAAGTAAGGAAAATGATTGGAAAGGTTTCTTCTAATATTGCCGAAGAAAGGCAAAAAATAACTGATGCAACATTGCAAAAATGCAAAGAAGTTTTAAGAAGGCAGCATGCAAGGCGCCCGATCGTAGGGCGAGAGGTCATTAAAGATAAAGGTATCGCTCTATTTGCCGAAAATGAAAATTCAGCTAAAGAAAGCTTTGAGGTTCAATTCAAGCGAAAGAGCCTCCAAGAAGAGCTCTCCATTGAAAAAGAAATGATAAAAGCTCAACTTAGTCAGAAAGCTTAGTAAAAAAACATTCCAAGGTTCTAAATAATTTATTTTTATTAAGTTTACATATTTAATTGATTGAAATTGGAATTCATAATAGCCTATTTACAAAAAATGCTAATTAGTAGTTATGGAAAATATTTTAGATCATCTTCAAAAGAGAGGATTGTTCGAAGACGCGACCTCTCAAGAGCTTAAAGATGTATTGTCAAAGCCTGTTAAATTTTACATTGGCTTTGATCCAACCGCTGACTCTTTGCATTTAGGAAACTTAGTTGGAATTATTGTTTTAGAGTGGTTCAGGCGTTTTGGACACCATCCGATAGCCTTAATTGGAGGGGCAACAGGAAGAATTGGTGACCCATCAGGTAAAAGCCACGAACGTCCACAACTTAGTGATGATATTATTTCCCATAACGTAGAATCTATTTCAAGATTTTTTAAAAAATTATTTCCAGACAACTCTGTAAAAATAATCAACAATGATAGCTGGTATGGCTCTATGTCAGTTGTTACTTTTTTAAGAGATGCATGTAAGCAATTTAGAATAGGATCTATGCTTGCAAAAGAGAGCGTAAAAATAAGAGTTCAAAGCGAAGAAGGTATGAGCTTTACAGAATTCAGCTATCAAGTTTTACAAGGCTATGATTTTTGTCATTTATTTGAAAAAGAAAATGTTAAACTTCAATTAGGTGGTAGTGACCAGTGGGGCAATATTACAGCTGGAATAGACTTGGTTAGGAAACAAAAAAAAGCAACAGTCTATGGCTTTACTTTTCCTCTTTTAATGGATTCAGAGGGGAAAAAATTTGGAAAGTCTGAAAGTGGCGCCGTTTGGCTGAGCTCGGATAAACTATCTCCATACGATTTTTATCAGTATCTTTATCGGGTCTCTGACAAAGATGTAATAAAACTATTAAGAATGCTGACTTTTTTAGATCTTGAAGAAATTGAAAAGATTGAAAAAAGTATGCAGTCCCAAGACTATATTCCAAATACGGCACAAAAAATCTTAGCTGAAAATGTAACTAAATTTGTCCATTCTCAAGAGGAGCTAGATTTAGCTCAAAAGGTAACTCTTGGGGTATACTCTTCCTCAAAAGAGATACTTTCAGCAAAAGTCCTTAAAGAAATAGCTAAAGATATGCCTCATTCAACCTATGAGTTAGACGATATTGTAGGCAAAAAATTCACTGAAATTGCTGCAATCTGTGGCATAGCTTCAAGCAAATCTGAAGCGCTTAGACTGCTAAAAGGTGGCGGCGCATACGTAAACAATAAGAAAATTCTAGATGAAAATTTCCTTTTTTCCGATGAAGACTTCATTGAGGGAAAATACATTCTAATAGGCGTCGGAAAGAAGAAAAAACACCTAATCGAACTCCAAAACTCCTAATTATTAAAAAAATTTATATAAAACAACTTGTGCGAAAATAGTGATCTCAACACAATGAAGCTAAGATTGTGGTCGAAAGGAGACTGGGAATGGCGACGATAACGAAAAAAAATATTATTCAAAAAATAGCTCAAGCTCACGGAGTGCATCCTAATGATGTGAGAAATGTAGTCCAAGCATTTTTGGATGAGATGACTGATGTTTTAGCAAAAGGTGATAGGCTTGAGTTCCGTGATTTTGGAGTTTTTGAGATAGTTGAAAGAAAACAGAAAGTTGGAAGAAATCCTAAAAATGCATCGGTTCCGATAGTAATTCCAGCTCGAAAAGCTGTTAAATTTACGCCTGGAAAAAAGATGAAGAAATTAATTGAAGAATCAAAAGAAGCACCAAGTTCTAATATATCGAAAGAAAATTTATAACATTTATTTTTTGTCTTTCTTCTTATTTAAAATATTTAATTTAGTTTAAAATAATCACAAATCGTCAAATTATAAATTTGATTGTTCGTTGATTGTAAACTAATTGATAATTAAACTAGACCTAGTAGTTTTTAAAAAAACTAATTTTAGTCTTACTTGAAAA
>Ga0210057_1010554_pt1 | contig 10433 bp, 13 predicted proteins | sample CryGeyCG2114_010_2_FD_183968 | JGI IMG/M metagenome (GOLD analysis project Ga0210057, IMG submission 183968) | Groundwater microbial communities from aquifer - Crystal Geyser CG10_big_fil_rev_8/21/14_0.10 (SPAdes) (version 2) | ecosystem: Environmental > Aquatic > Deep subsurface > Groundwater ...
GGGCAGTGCCTGCCACAATCTTTTTAACTGCTTCGATATCATCCGTGTTCATATCTTGGGCTTTTATTTCGGCAATTTCGGTCAATTGAGTATTTGTAAGCTTCTTTTCAACCTTTTCGCTATTTGGTTTGCCAGAACCCTTTTCTATACCAAGTTTTTCACGTATCAAGTCATCTGCTGGCTGGCTTACAACTCTAAAGCTCATAGAGCGGTCGTCATAAATGGCTATATGGGCGGTAACAATGCCTTTTAAGCCTTTTGTTTGCTCGTTAAACGGAGTAATAAAATCCATCATATTTACACCGTATTGTCCAAGCGTACTACCAACCGGCGGCGCAGCAGTTGCCTTGCCGGCTGGAATCTTCATCTTTAAATTAGCTGTAACTGTTTTTGCCAAAATAACTCCTTTCAGAAGTGTATATTATAACCTTTTTACCTGTAAGCTGTCTAGTTCTACTGGCGTTTCACGTCCAAACATATTGACCAGTACTTTAAGTTTGCCTTTTTGAGCGTCAATTTCACTAACACTACCATCAAATCCCTTAAACGGTCCATCTGTGATGTTAACCACCTCGCCAACCGTGTAATCAATCTTGTATTTTGGCTGTTCCAGACCCATTCGCTTCTGAATTTTTTCCATTTCATCTAAGCTAACTGGGGTAGGATCGGTACCGCTGCCAACGAAGCCGGTTACACTAGGCGTATTACGTACAATGTACCAGGCATCTTCGCTAAGCTTCATATGTACTAATACGTAGCCTTGAAAAATACGTTTTTCTACAACCTTGCGCTTGCCGTTTTTAATTTCAATCATTTTTTCTTTTGGAACTAACACTTCATAAATTTTATCTTTCATGTCAAGGCTGTCAGCACGCTGACGGATAGATTCGGCCACTTTTTCCTCATAACCGCTGTATGTATGAATGGCGTACCACTGTTTTGTTGTGTCGTAACGTTTACTCATTTTATAACCTCCGTTATCATACTTATTTTAGAAGAACTTTTTTAAATACTTTATCTAGTCCGTAATCTGTAACTGCTACCAAAATTCCGAATATTATCGCAAAAATAAACACGGCAAGCGTAAGTTTGGCAGTATCTTTGCGGTTTGGCCATTTGACATCTTTTAGCTCGTGCCAAGCCTCGCGGAAGTATTTAGGGATAAAATATCGGCGTTTGTTAAGAAAACTCCCAAACTTGTTATCGGGCATTGGCAAAAAATACATCTTTTGGCCGTATTTATGAGCGGTTTTTATAGGACTAGCGATAGCGTTTGCAGTTCGCTTAACGCGTCGTGTCTTTTTCTTAGACGTAGATGCAACTAAACTGCGTTCGCGCATAGACTGCGTTGGGCGAATACTACGTTTGGATTTAGTTGGATTTTCCTCAATCATTGATAATGTCCCCCTGAAAATATATATTGCACTTGAGATAGTTTAGGTTTTGGTCCTGCGAAGCGCTAAGGAACTGTACTTTGCGGTACAGTGATTGTGCCTCGCAAAGGAACAAACCTAAAATTTCCAAGAAGTCAGCGGTGTTGGCGGCTCTGCCGTAAAGCAGGCTGGCTGGTGCAGAATGTATTTTAAAAAAACCTACTATTTGTAGGTCCTATAAGTCAATACTACCGAATATTCACCAAAACGTCAACTATTTTATTCTGGTTTTTTCAAATTAGGTATGTATATTTCAAAAGTAGAGCCTTTGTTAAGTTCGCTATGAAGATTAATTTTAGCATTTATCAGGTTTGCAAGCTTCATCGTAACGTATAAGCCCAATCCTGTTCCGGTATATTTTCGAGTGCGGTAATCTTCAGAGCGAAAAAACTTATCAAATACTTTCTCTTGATCAGTTTTACTAATGCCTATGCCTGTATCTGTTATTTTAAAAAGTACTCCATCGTCGTGAGGCCTGGCTGAAATCGTAATACTACCTTTGTCGGTGTATTTGAGAGCGTTTGTTATGAAGTTTTGCAATATTTCGCGTACGTAAAGCTTACTAGATTTTAACATTTCTAGTGACGCATCAATCTCCGTAAAAAGATCTAGGTTTTTATTTTTAGCCTGAGGCGTGTAGTTTTCGGATAAGTCGCTTATTAGTTCGTGTGCATTTATATCTTCAATCTCTACGGCTAACTTGCCTCTCTCGGCTCGAGCTAATGTTGCTAAATCATTTATCATACCAGAAAGAAAAATTGTTTGATCGTAAGCTTCTTTTAGGGCTTCTTTTACCTGAACAATGTTACCATTTTTGTCCGCAATCATCTGTGCGTTACTAATGTTGCCTTCAGCGATAGCAATTGGTGTCCGTAATTCGTGGCTAATTACGCTTATAAATTCATCTCTTTCTTCTTCTAATGATTTTTCGCGAGTTATATCACGCAGTAATAGTACGTGGCCTTTAGCGCCGTTTTTACCATAGCCAAGGTGTACAGGCGCAATGCTTAAATACAGATTAATGGAGCTACCGTCTTTGTATTTAATTGATAAATCTCTGGTAGAATAAGCAGTTTTTATTTGCGATATAAGCTCTAATACATTTATTGGCATGTTGTTTTTATCTAATAGGCGCAGAACCTGGTCTATTATTTTTCCTGATATGGTTGAGTTAATGTCCAGAATGTTAAGGGCTGCACCGTTATATATAGCTACCATTTTATTCTCATCGATAGCTATAACGCCATCAGCCATGCTGCCTATAAGACTAGTTAGCCGTTCTCGTTCGAGATTATCATCGGGAGGAAGGGTGTAACTTATCTCAGTCATATCAACCATTATGCCATATCTTATCAATAAAACGTAAGCACCTTTAAAACACCGGCTGATGTTCTCTAAGTTTCTTTCGCAGCGATTTCGGATTGGATAAATGTTTTTCCATTTCGTTCCAAAAATTTGCTCCGTGGTTAAGAACTCTGGTATGAGCCAGTTCATGTAAAATTACATAATCAATCAGTTCCCAGGGCATTTGCATCAAAAATAAGTTTAGTGTTATGTCCTTTTTATGACTACAGCTGCCCCAGCGTGCCGTTAGATGTTTTATTTGGGGTGCTGTATAAGTAAATCCATATTTTTCGGCAATTTGTTTGTGTCTTATAGGTAGAAGCTTGTTTGCTTCTTGGCGCAGGGCTCGTATGCAGGCCTTGCGTGCTATTTTTTGAACGCCTGTATGACATACTTGATTCTCAGAATTAACTACAATACGAACTTCCGTATCCGTAATCCTGCTGCTTGGTTTGGATGTTAGTTCGTCTATTTCAAAGCGCAAACGGTGAGCCTTTCCCACTGCCATACCATCTGTTATATGTTCAACTGGCTTTTGATGATCTAAAATCCAAGATTGTTTGGATTTAACAAATTGCACTCCGGCAGAATATGGCATCCATGGTGGCAGCGTAACACGAATATTGTTACCACGCGCTACCGTAATTTTAATCGAACGAGCATTTCTTCTTTTGTAAAGAGTAACAACGCCTATATTTGGGAAATCATAGTGTTTAACTGCCATAAAGTTTCTTTCTAAAAAATAAATTAGTACTAACGGATGAATATATTCCGACGAGACAAATCTACACGTCCAGCAGCCTGGTTAGGAACAAGGTTAACCATTCCCGGTTTGACAATTTTGGTAGTAGCGCTTTCGGCATTTATCGCACCAATATCGTAGAGTTTTTTAATAACTGCATCGCGCTGAGTATTAAATGTGTGCTTACCGCTTATCACTATATAATCTTCGCTTTGTGGATTCTGCATATTTTGAACGGCCTTTTCAAAACTATCCTTATTGTATTTAACACTATCTTTCTTATTTTCGGTGCCACTAACACGCTTAAGGGCGCTTTCGGCATCTATTTGCATCCAAATTAATATCGGAAGTGCGTGATTGGCTTTGGCTAAATCCCTTGTATCGCGCCGTTCTGACAGACGAGCAAAGTCATTACAATCATAAATCACGCTAGAACCGGCACTCAAAAACTTTTCTGTCATATAATCCATCAGATGTCTGATAACTTTGTTTTCTTCTTTGTTGTACTGTGGTTTATTGAAAAGTTCACTGCGAATATTCTCACTATCTAAGTGTGCAATATTTACAGTATCGGACAGATTCTTAGAGAATTTACTCTTACCAGAACCAGGAAACCCATAGAGCATTATTAGTACTGGCTTGTGTAATGCAATCTTACTCATACGTACTATATTGTATATCAGAATATGTGTATCTTGAAAACCCTATCCACGTATTCGCATCGTCCACCCTGCTTGACGGCAGAGCCGCCAACTCTGATGGACTCTTGGCTATTTTGAACTTGCCACCTTACGATGCGCATTCACTGTACCCATAGTACAGTTCTTTTACGCTTCGCGGTGGCGCATCCAAACTAGTCTAAGTGCGAAACACGCGGGATCTTAGGATGACATCTGTCAAGTAATAGATTATTATTAATGATGTGCATCTTAGGGGTGTAGCCCTGCCCGATCTGTCGATCAGACAGGCGGGTCAGCTGGCTAAAAAAATAATGTGGTATTTTTATATTCTTCAAAGTAAAAAAGACAAAAAGCTATATTATGGATCAACTAATGATTTGAAAAGAAGGTTTAGTGAACACGAACTGGGAAAAGTATCATCAACTATGTCAAGATTACCTCTTAAGCTGGTATACTATGAGGCGTATCTCGACGAAAATTCTGCACGAATTCGTGAAAAAACAATAAAATCCAGTCAAGGTAGTAGGTCGGCACTTTTAAAACGTATTAATATAGGGGTGTAGCTCAGCTGGCTAGAGCGTCGGTCTCCAAAACCGAAGGTCGCGGGTTCGACTCCCTCCACCCCTGCCATCCTACTAATGCTTGCATAATATTGTTATTGTCTGTAAATTTAATTCATATTTAATGGAGGATTAGTATGTCTGCACAAAAAGCTTTAGTCGCACTTGGTTTAACGTTAGGACTTGGTGCTGGTACTACATACGCGGTGCATGAAGTTGGTGAATTAAATAGACAAGCAGATAGAATTGAGGCATGTTTAAAACAACCTAATGTACCGGCGGAACAGCCAATTAGAAGTTTTTGCCATGAGAGCGTTCCAAACCAGGCAGAAGCAAATGGGTTACGAAGAACTGCAGAAACAACAGGAGAGCTAGGTTGGATTGCATTTGCGGGAACTTTTATTGGCGGATTCCTTGTATTCGGTGAACTCGAATTAGAAGGTGACAATATAAGATATGTATCTGACAAGCTAACCGAATAAATCTTCTCTCTGACAATAATATTGGTATATTATTCTTATCAAGGCTCTGCAAGTTCCTGATCTTATTTATCCCAGGCTTGAGGAGCACGTGAGACCTTATATATAAGTGTCAAGTATTTTATTCATTATGCCTCCCAAAAACTCATATCGTATGCGCCGCCACTGAGCCATACAGCCCTCACGATCAGTAGCAGTTTTCTTGCCACAGCACAGGTAGCCACCGTATAGCTTTTGCCCTCACTACGTTTCTTTTCGTAGTACGCTTTGCAGTACGGATCAAAACGTCGGGCAACATTAGCGGCAATGAAGATTGCCCGTCTAGCGTGTGGCGTACCACGTTTGGTCAACCGCCCTGTAGCGTTCAATGTATGCCCGCTTTGCCGGATCTTCGGGTCAAGTCCCACATAAGCGACCAGCTGCTTAGCTCGCTTAAATCGAACCATGTCCTGTATCTCTCCAATGAGACAACTTGCCACAAATGGGCCAATACCCGGTATGGTCTGGAGCCTCGTAAAGACATCGCCATCAGCTGAGCTTTGCAGGTCAGCATACAGGACAGCCCGGGCTTCTGTAATGGCTTTCTCGACCGCTTGAAATACAGCTACAACCTGTTCGGTCATCACATCTCCGCTCATAGATCGTATCTCTATGGATACCGTATCTTCTAGCTACTGCGCTTACTCCTAGTTCCTCGGCATCTTTAAGAACTCTTCTTCGGTAAGCTAATACTTGATGCTTTGTTAAATGTTTCTTCATACACATACCCATATCTTAAAGTAAAAGTGTCGGGGAGACTGGGGCTTAGTATAACAAATTTCTTAAGCAACACAGGAGCCCTTAGATAATGTTAGACGTAGAGCACTATCAGGCCTTGTGGTTAATGGCGCAGATGAAGATAATCTGAAGAAGCTTGGACTATATATAATATTTAAAGATGCAATAGCTAATGCCCAATCTAATAAGGAATTTGGAATGGAACCGTCTGGTATAGACAAACTATATTTAGATGTAATAGATATGCACAATTCTTATCTAGAAACAAAAGAAAACTCTCCTGAAGAAGCAGACGATCAATTAGGAGTACTTATTGGACTCCTAGACGATACACCACTAATTACCTTTTGTTACGATAGAATGAAAAGATTTGAATTTGAATCTAGATACGAGGAAGTACTTAGTTCTAGTAATATAACGCGTTTATCTAAAGAAAGAATTAAGTGGTTAGATGATGAATCCGACGATCAAGAAGTAGAGTTGATTGAACAGGAAGTTAAAGGAACTGATAAGACATTTTATTGGGCAAATATAATATCTAAGTCTAATAGGACAAAACATTATTTAGATGCCATAGATAAGGGTGACAGAACACAATTATTCGAATCTGCTTTAATTATTGTGGGTTATCTTTTTACTGATAATTACAAGAGTAAAAAGCATCATAAATCACCGATTGAAAAAATTAATTTTCATGAAGAAATACACCCAGAAGTTTATAAAGCTCGTACAAGGTTGGGCGATAACCATCGAGTTTTTATAATGGAGTATGGTACAAACACCAGAACAAACGATAGCGGCGACAAAATTGAAGTACCTGTGTTTTTGATTGTAGCAGCCTGCATTCATAAAGACCAAGGAACTGTTATAAGAAATTTATTAGGTGGTTTATATAACTAGCTTTTGCACACAGTATATTTGTCGATACAGGTGCGGAAAACGCTATTTACGGAAAATAATTGGGTAGATAGTATTTATTTTTCTATAAAAAAGATTTTATATCTCATACATATAGTCCATTACTAGACCATTTGCGCTATAAGTACGTAAGTATTAACAATAATAGTTAATCGTAGTTGCTATATTATCTCACTAATAGTATAATCAATATTGTTAGGAATAATTTTAATCATATGTGGGAGAACATGGGCATACAATGTCGAAAGAACAAGAGCTAAGGCAAGAACCTACACCGATCAATTTATCATCGCCTGATGGGTTGCAAGAGATTGATGGTATTCCAGTGCATTTTTACAAACTAATTTTTGAACCACTGGAAGAAGGTGATAGAAGGCGTGAAGAATATGTAGGTATATATAATCCAGATGGACTAAATCGTCTTGTGACACAAGGATTAGAAGCGTTAGAAGACGGAGAAAGACTTTCATTTGTCGGTACATTTAGGGTAGAACGGGATGTTAATCAATGGCATACAGATATATTTAGGGATGATGATTGTTTAGTTATTTCAAATTATAGTGACCTAGGTTTTGACCAGTTAAATGATTCAAACACTAATCCTGACAGTATTAACAAAACGGTAATAGATAAAGTTGCAGTCGCAAAGTTTGTTAATAAACTTCAGGATGAACTAATGGAGTACGAACTTGACCCAACACTGAGGTTCTCTGAATGCGATGATAGTATTGGAGAAGTTGTGCGGAGCCTTGGCTTTAGCCCGGATATATCTAGCGATGCCATCAGATTACCTTCTGCGGATCGTCTAACTCAACGGATAGCTGAATTAAATCAAGCTGGACTGCAAATACCAGAAATTAGATTTTTTTCAGAAGGAAAAATATCACCAGATGATTATCTACGGGCATGGCAGGATGGGATGTATCCCGCTTCAGCACAACCTAGCTGGATGCTTCGTGACATTCTTGAAAATCGTTGGCGCCCATTTCTTATATTCGGTAGCGAAGCTATGATTGTTCCACAGCTGTATGCAAGGGCAATAGATGAGCTTGACTCAATTCCGGGAAATAGTCTATCAACAGAAGATAGAACATATGTTGATGATGAGTTTACCGGAGAAGACAAGATTAACTCCGCAATCGACGATATTAAGGAATACGCGACAGATTTAGACGTGGATCTAATTACTCAAGACGTGTTGTTTGATATTAGTGTAGATCCTTCTACAATCACATCTGAGACTTACGATAGAATACGATCACGCCCAAAGAAGAGTGAATTAGTTTCACGTATGATTAGTGTAATATTAAGAACCCAGTATGGTGAAGATTTAAAGCAATCGTTTAGAGAATCTGGTATTACCGCACTGGATTCTACTTCTGGCGAGTTCTCGTACGATCAATATACAAAAGATCTTAAAGCATGTGCAGTAAATAGATGGGGAGTTAGTCCACAACCCCATAATGTAGCGTGGTCCGATAGGGCGTGTCTTCAAAACTCCAAAAATTACAGATTATTTGGATAAATAATACGTATTTCCAATATATGGTTTTTAATCCCCTATGAAAAACTTATGTGGTTTGTTTCCTTAATAGGTCTGGGCATTGAGATGCGCCTGAAGAGTAGCGTCAACACTATCAACTATTAAGGCGAGGATGTTAGAGCCCTTGCCTTCTTAAGTAATAAAGCAAGGGCGAGTTCCTTTAGGCCTGTTGTGGTGTTTGACAAGTGCTTGTATCAAGCGAATGAACCGCCCAGCAGTTTTGCGGCATCTTTTGCTGCCAAAAGTGCCAAGACATTTGGTACTTTGGTAAAGTACATAAAAAATGCCAGTCAATGACTGGCTTCAAAATTACTTCTTGTAAAGAAAGATTCTTTAATGTTTTCTTGGCTTAACTTCGTTGCGCCCCAAACTCTTCTTTGTCTCTGTATACCAAACATGCTTGCGTGTAGTAGGATCATACTTTTTGATACGTAGTTTATCCGGAGTATTCATAGTATTTTTGGTCGTGTAATAATGCCGATGACCACTGTCCTCGGATACTAATCCTATAATTTTTCGCTTATCGCCTTTTTTTGCCATAAAACTCCTTTCAGGAGCAAATTCTAAATTCTAATACCTAAATCTTAAACAAATCTTAAATTATAAATACTAAGTATTAAAACAAGTCTACTACGTTTCGCCTCTGTTGTCCAGATAAATATGGAGCCGACACCGAGATTTGAACTCGGGACCCCCTCCTTACCATGGAGGTGCTCTACCACTGAGCTATGTCGGCTCAAATACGATTATATCATTGACCTTGATCATTTAGGTCTGTGTATATTGATCTGATTTCATACCCTTAACCGAAATAATACGATAAAAAAGCTATTAATGCGTTGTAGATTCTTCAAATACTGGTAATCCAAATTTATCTATATCAAAGACCGGTATATCAAAACAATCTACAAGTTTCCATATAGTATCTAGATTAACCCTTCCCCCAATACTAAAAGGTTCAAAATAAGTATCATAATCTACTTCATCGTGTTTATTGGGTTTATATAATAATCCTTGGACTAGTCCAAAAACAGCTTGATCGTATGAACTTGTTCCAGAACTCTCGGCGTCCCAGGCTCTTTGGTGTATTAGATCTTCCAATTCCTCTGGGCTTAATAGAATAGTTCCTAATTCATCAAGCTCGTTAATTTTATATCCGCCAATTGGCTCTAAGCTCTCGCATACTACAGGGCTAAATGATTCACCACCATCAAATGGTCCAAATGGACTACCGGTTCCTATGAGTGTCATTTTTATCTCCTATTAATTATTTCAAAAGTATTATTTACCTTATAGAAGTTTATGTCAAACAAAACGCATAGATTAATATATATATAATACTTAGTAACTTACCTAGTTAAGGATCAGATGTTACTAGGTAGAAGGTGGCTTTTAGTCAACGGTAGGAGGTTCAGTGTTGCGCGGTTCCTCAAGAGTTTGTCCCCAGACAGTGTCATTCATTATTATTTCAAGCTCTACACATTCACGTGCGCCTTCTCGAAAGTCTCTGCTCATCCATAAAGAATTACGTCTAGAAAACTCACACATCCCAGCTGGCATTACCGTATTGAAAGCTACAACGCCATATAATACTGGATGAACATCAACACCTATAATGTTTACTAAGGCGAGAATAGATTCACCTGCGAAAAAACCAATTAATAATGCATTTCTTTCTTTTCTGCTTATATTGGCGTCATAAGACTTCTCTTCAGAAAGTGAGTATAGTTCATTTATTGGATTATGTTCTGTCGGCATAGATTTATCAAAGTGAATTTATTAATAGTAGAAACAAGTATAATATAGTACATTTAATGAGCTTAGGGTACCATTATTTGATTGTCATCCTTTGATCTTAAATCTCAGGGTCATTCTTCGTTGCTGGCTTGCCATGAGCAAGCGCAGCGCGTCGAATGATGCAGCATAATAGTGCGTGAAATTAGAACCGCAATACTCA
>Ga0210057_1010555_pt1 | contig 10433 bp, 10 predicted proteins | sample CryGeyCG2114_010_2_FD_183968 | JGI IMG/M metagenome (GOLD analysis project Ga0210057, IMG submission 183968) | Groundwater microbial communities from aquifer - Crystal Geyser CG10_big_fil_rev_8/21/14_0.10 (SPAdes) (version 2) | ecosystem: Environmental > Aquatic > Deep subsurface > Groundwater ...
TAAAACATGCTATTTAAATCTTTCGGAAAATTGCATGTTTTAGTTCTAGGATATGGCTTTTATGAAAGTTGATATAGAAAACACATATAAATCTTTTTAGAAGCGAGCCGCCGCAACGGCGAGCGAGATGATATTTATGCTTTTGAGTGATTTAGGTGCTGTTTTTTTAGGTGCTGTTTTTTTAAATTTTCTTTTGCACTAGTGCCTACAACGCCAAGTCCGCCTAATAAAAGCAACAATGTACCATAACGACCTACTTTATCAGCTTTATCCTGTTTTCTCATCATTTCAATATATTCTGGAGTTGCTTCAATATTCCTGCGTTCATTTTCAACAAATGCAATTGATTTTTCTAAATCTTTATTTTCAGTCATTTTGGCATATAAAGAATTTAATTCTGGCGCTTGATAAGGGAGAGCAGGAGGCAGTTTTTGTTCAAGTATTCCTAATTTTTCTGTTGCTTGATAGTATTTTCTGGTTGCTTCATTGAACCCCACGCCATATTTATAAATGCTTGCAGAAAATATAATGGCCAGTCCCAGAGCCATCCCAGCAAAGCTTATTTTAAATGGCAATAAATATTTCTTTTCTATTTGTTTATATGAATTTTCTACCATAATTTAGATGATTGATTTTTGGGTTTATAAGAATTATTGTGCTGAAGAAGCGAGCTGCTTCAGCGCGCGAGACGGTCCCGATGGGATTTGAACCCACGACACCCTGATGTCTTCTAGTTGCTTTCAGCAATGTAAAAGTCAGGTGCTCTATCCAGGCTGAGCTACGGGACCAATATAAAACAAAAAAGAGAAAGATTGTTTATAAATCTTACAATTTGCCTTTAGTGATATAACTTAGAATAGTAAAAGAATATTCAATGATTTTTGCCAAAACAACCAGTTTTCTCACACTGAATTTTTTAATCTGTGAGAAAATATATCCTGGGCTGAAGTAATATTTTTTGTAGGAATTGCTTACTGCTTTTTTTAATTCCTCAAATGTCAGTTTTGTTCCGTAGAATTTGTTGTATGTTGTCTGATTATACATAGACCATTCATCTGATGCTATTCCTGATTCTACATGCAGTTTGTAAAGTTTTGTTCCTGGCATTGGAGTCATTATAAAAAACCAGACATAATCAGGAAGAATTATTTTCAGAAGATTCTGGGTTTCTTTTATTGTCTCTTGTGTTTCTCCAGGAGAGCCGAAGATAAATGAGGCTTTTGTGTTTATTCCTGCTTTTTTGCATGCCTTGAATGCATTGATTATGGTTTCAACTTTTACATTTTTTTCCATAGAATCGAGCATTTTCTGACTTCCGCTTTCAACACCAAAACTTATTATATGACAGCCGGCTTTTTTCATAAGATTCGCAGTTTCAATATCTATGCTGTCCACCCTTGCCATACAACCCCATGTCAAGTCATATTTTCTTTTTATCAAGCCATTGCATATATCAATCAGCCTTTTCTTGTCAAAAACAAAATGGTCATCGTAAAAAAGTATTTCTTTTATTTTGTGCTTTTTGACAAGAAAATCTATTTCATTGAGGACATTTTCAGCAGACCTTAATCTTATTCTCTGCTTCCACATCACCTTGCTTGCGCAGTAAATGCAGTTGAAAGGGCATCCTCTGCTGCTGAAAACAGTTGCTGACGGCTTTTTTCCCTCCCAGTCAAATCCCAATGTGTATTTTTTCATATCTGGAAGAAGATGCCTTGCAGGAAAAGGAATAATGTCAAGATTTTGCATGAATTCTCTTGGAGGATTTATTTTTACTTTTTTATTTTTAATATATGCTATTCCATTTATTTTTTCAAGCTTTTTGTTTTTCATCAATTCAAGTAAAGTAATTTCTCCTTCTCCAAGAACAAATATATCAACATTTTTCAGATTCTTGGCGCTTTTTTCAGGAAGAGCAGTAGGATGTATTCCGCCAACTATTATTTTTATACTGCTGAAATTTTCTTTTATTTTCTTTGTTATCCTGTCAACAAAATCAACATGAACAGACATGCACGAAATTCCTATATTTTTTGGATTTATTCTGGAAATATAATTTAAAATCTGCTGTTCGCTCATTCTTTCAATTGAAAGGTCAAGAATTTTCACTGAATACTTGTTTTTTTCCAGAAAACTTGCAAGATAAGCCAGGCCAAAAGGCATTGGATTATTCTGAACACTTGTGCTTGGCGGATTTATTAATAATATATCAGTCATTTTATTTCTTACTGGTTTGGTTTTATAAAGTTTTTTGAAAGCAACAAATGTTTAATTACAAAGACTTATAAACCATCAAATTAAATATTATGTATTAATGTGTTAAAGAAAAAGCTTAAATAGTCTTTTTCTTGCCGAATACAATTCGGATTTTATGCAAAAAATAGCATTGTTAATTGATATAAATGGAAAAGTTTAGAAAACTAGGAATTATTGAATCTATCTTGAAGTCAATTCAAGAGCAGAACTTTGAAAAACCTACAGAAATACAGGAAAAATCAATCCCCTTGATTCTTGAGGGAAAGGACGTTATAGCAGGAGCTGCAACAGGTTCTGGAAAAACACTGGTATTTGCATCCGCAATAATAAAAAATGCAGAGAAAGGAAATGGCATTCAGGCATTGATACTTACTCCAACAAGAGAATTAGCTGAACAAGTTTCTAACACTATTCAAAGATTTTCAAAACACAAGCATCTTAGCATAATTGCAGTTTATGGCGGAGTTTCAATAAACCCTCAAATATCCCAGTTAAGAAATGCAGATGTTGTTGTTGGAACTCCTGGAAGAATATTGGATCATCTTGACAGAAGAACAATAGACTTTGAAAATGTAAAGATTTTAGTTTTGGATGAGGCAGACAGAATGCTTGACATGGGATTTAAGGACGATGTTGAGAAAATAATAGAAAAATGCCCGAGACACAGGCAGACTTTGCTTTTTTCAGCCACAATCTCGCGTGATGTTGCACGCCTTGCAGGAAGATACATGAATAATCCTGTTGAAATTTCTGCAGAAGCTTATGTTGATCCGTCAAAAATGACGCAGGTTTATTATGATGTTCCAGATGACATGAAATTTTCATTGCTTGTTCATTTTTTGAAGGGCGAGCATCCGGGCTCTGCAATGGTTTTCTGCAACACCCAGAGAAATACTGATTTTGTTGCAAATAATCTTAGTGCAAACGGAATTCCGGTATTAGCAATTCACGGCGGATATTCACAGGACAAGAGAAGCAGGACAATGCAGAAATTCAGCTCGCAAGGCTCGCAGGTTCTTGTGTGCACTGATGTTGCTGCAAGAGGATTAGACATCAAGGGAGTTTCCCATATTTACAATTATGACCTTCCAAAATCAAACGACGATTATATTCACAGAATAGGAAGAACTGCAAGAGCAGGAAAAGAGGGAAAAGTTGTGAATATTCTTGCAAATAGAGACTATGAAAATTTTCAGAGAATAATCAGCAACAGGGATTTGAAGATTACAAGAGAAGAAATGCCCGAGATAGAGAGGGTTTTTGTGAAGTTCAAGGACAACAGGACAAGATTTGGAAACAGAGGATTTGGAAACAGAAATTCTGGAGGCGGAAGATATAATTCTTATCACAAGAAAGAAAGAAGCGAATACAGGGGCAGAGGAGACGGCTATAGAGGAAACAGAGAAGATTCAGAAGGCAGATATTCTGGAAGAAGGTTCAGCAATAGCAATTTCAGAAGGCCAAGCAGGTATAGGAGAAGATACTAAAATGTACTGCAGAAAATGCATAAAGTCAGATGACAAGAAAGTCAGCATGAAGAATGACTTGGCCAATCAGAGATACACTTGCGCTGAATGCAAGCACGTCGTTGAGTGGAAGCACAAGGATATTCTTTGATTTTAATCTTTCCTCTGAAATTTAATATAAATAGAATAATAAGGATATTCCAAATCAGGAATAATTCTCATTTGTTCCATATCATATGTATCTGAGCCAAGAATTAAATTTAAATTTTTAGTGATATATTTCGATAAATTATTGATATTACAAGTCTCTTTTTTTCTAAATCCCTCTTTTTTCAATTTCTCTTCTAAAACTTTTAATTTTTCTTCTGTTATTAATGTCATATTCTTATGAAGGAAATCGGCTTTTTAAGAATTATTGCACTCGAGAAGCGAGCCGCCTCAGTGTCGGTACGTCCTGATCGAACTTTAAACTACAATCTTTTCGATATTCCTGGAGTTTTCGGACTTTTTTGGCTTTTCCCCAAAATAAGCAGTTATTTTGTCAATGTTAGAAGATGCAGCCAATTCAAATTGATGGGTATTGGGCAATATTTTCTCATAAGTGTGCTTTGCAACTGTAAATATACATTTGGAATTATAACATTGAAATCTCTTGGATTCAGGATTAAAACCTAAAGAATATGCTCCGCATCTTGGACAAAATCCTCTTCCCATTTTCTTAACTCATTAAGCCTTTCAAAAAATATTTCGTTTCTCTAACTGATCTACCAAGATAATTTGCCAAATCCATTGTTGTTTTCTTAAAGTAGCTTGCTATTAGCTTTCGGCTTTTATTGCATGAAATATGCATGTCATCTGCAATTTCCCCTATAATTTCCTCTGATGGATTTGTATAATATCCTTTTGCCCCAGCTAGCTCTCCTGCCAATTTTTCTAAAGAAGTATATCTTGGCTTTTGTGCACTTGGAGACCATCCAGATTTCAAGGTTTGAGGATTTAGGCATGACATTTTATTTCTAAGAACAGGGGCTTTTTAAGAATTATTGCACTATAAAATCCTGATGTCTTTCAAGCTTTTAATAGTATATTTCTCTCCGTGAAATTCATTCTTGTCCCACGAGCACGCAAGAACAATAATAATTTTGCATCCTGCTTTTCTTGCAATCTTGACATCTTTTGTCCTGTCAGCCACATATATGATGTTTTTGACATTAATTTTGTATTTTTTGGCAAGTTCTTTTATCTTGCTTGGCTTGTCTGAAAAATTTTCAGCATAGAAAAACTTGTCAAAATATTTCATAATCTTGTTGTATTTTAAAAAAGCGAATAAAAATTTCTTAGATGAATTAGTCAGTATAACGAGTGTGCATTTTTGCTTTTTCAGCCTTTTCAGTGTCTGTTTTGCATACGGGCATAATTTTAATGATTTTGCTCTTCTGACAATGTTGCTATTTATTCCATTTTTCAGGACTTTTATATTATTCTTGGAAAAATGATTGATATTTTTCAGCGTAATGTCTAGCTTTGGCCCCAATGCTCTGGCTATGCGCCCCTTTGGATAAATCAAAGAATGTTCAATCAGCGAATTATATATTGTGTCTGTATACAAATCCTTTGAATCTGCAATAACCCCGTCAAAATCAAAAACAACAAACTTTTTCATGATTTAGAACTTTCCTTTAATAGTTATCTTTCTGTAATCATTTTTCATGATTTAGAACTTTCCTTTAATAGTTATCTTTCTGTAATCATTTTTCATGATTTAGAACTTTCCTTTAATAGTTATCTTTCTGTAATCATTTTTCATGATTTAGAACTTTCCTTTAATAGTTATCTTTCTTATGGTAATTGGCTTTTCCTTTTCTTTTTTCAGTTTTAGCATTATTGCTCCGCTTATCACTGAAAGTATGATTATAATTGCAATTATGTTTTGTATTGCCTTGCCTTTTGTACTTTCTGATGCCCCGACAACTCCTCCAGTCAGCCAGACATTGCTGAAACTCTTTTCATAATTTCCGCTCTTTATTGTAATATTATAAATTCCGTCAGCTCCTGTTAACTCATACTCCTTGCCATTTTCAATCCCAAGATTCATCTCTTTTATCTCGGTTTTGGTGGAATTTCCGCTCTGAAATATTATTTCAACAGGATTTTCAAATACAATGTTGCCTGTATTGGTGATTTTTAATGTGTTGTTTGAAACATCTGCATCTATCATGTCTGTCTTTTTGACTGAAATGTATTTTCTTAATCTTAATCCTTCAGAATAAGCATAAACCCACCAGTCTCCGACAGCAGATTTCTGGTCAAATGTATATTCTAATGTTTGTCCAGAATTATTTATCATCTTGGTTGCAACATCCACTCCCCACGAATTATACAAAATAACGCTTACCTGCGCGTTTATCTTTTCTCCACTCTGATCATATAAAATAGCGTACGAGCTTATTGTGTCTCCAGGGGCAAATGTCTCGTTATTTACAGATATTGTTATGCTTGTCGGAATTGCAGCCATTATAATTTCAGCAGTTGCTGTTCCTGTATTCTCATCATTGTCTTTCACTTCAATAGTTATATTATGCCTTCCCGAAGGAAAAGTCTTTTTCAGAACTGTCTCAAAATCAAAAGCTCCTTTCTTAATATCTTCAGAATATCCCTCATCGCCTAATTTTATGAATGCTGTTCCTTCATCAACAGGCTTGCCGTTGATTTTTATCGCCTTTCCATTTATGCTTATTGTATCTCCAGGAACAAAGCTTTTTTTGTTTATTGTGGCTGTAACATTTATGTATCTGCTCACCAAGAAATTCTTGCTTTCTATGCTGTCCAAAAGCTCATTCTGGTTTTTTAATGAAGCTGTTATTCTGCAGTTTCCTTCAGTCATTAATTTATAATTAGAAACAGCGATTTCCTTGAATTCATTTGGCTTTAATGCTATAGGGGATACAAAAAATAAAGTTTCAATTCCATCGCAATTCAGGCTCAAACTGATTAATCCTGTGATGGCTTTTGTCTCGCTTATTCCAAATGAAGAATTTATAGAATCTCCGTAAAAATAAATGTCATCAATCTGCGGCAGCATTATCTGCGCGCTTGCTGTCTGCATGGCAATAACAAGCAATGCACTGATTAGTAAAAGCTTCACTCTCATTTTAACAAATTTCAGAATAATCGCACATATATAAATTTTTATGCGCAAGAATTATGATGATTAAGTTTATAAAATCCTGACTGATTGTTTTATTATGAAAAAAGAGAACATGTCTGCGTTCTGGCATTCAACTTCGCACATACTTGCTGATGCTGTAAAAAGAATACGTCCTGATGCAAAGCTCGCGATAGGCCCTGCAATAGATGTAGGATTTTACTATGATTTTGACACAAAGCCGTTTTCTCCAGAGGATTTGAAGAAAATAGAGCTGGAGATGGCTAAAATAGCAAAGCAAAATCTTGAATTCAAGCATGTTTTTCTGAAAAGAAACGAGTCAGAAAAGATTCTGAAAGATCAGCCATACAAGATGGAGCTTTTAAGTGATATTGATGGAGACAAAATTTCATTTTACCAGCACGGTGAATTTATGGACTTGTGCTCTGGCCCCTTGATAAAAAACACTTCTGAAATAAAAGCAATCAAGCTGTTAAGCACATCAGGCGCATACTGGAGAGGAGATTCAAACAAGCCAATGCTTCAGAGAATTTACGGAATTTCATTTTCATCCCAGAACGAATTAAATGATTTCATAAAAAACAAGGAAGATGCAGAAAAGCGGGACCATTCTAAGTTAGGAAGAGAGCTTGATTTGTATATCACTCATCCTGCTGTAGGCAAGGGCCTTCCATTATTCACTCCAAAAGGAACAGCAATATTGATGACTCTTCAGAGATGGATTGAAGATGAAGAAATTAAAAGAGGGTATCAGTACACTAAAACTCCTACAATTTCAAAAACTGAATTGTATAAAATTTCAGGACATCTTTCGCATTATAAAGATAAGATGTTTATTTTCAAAACACCAGAAGGCGAAGAAATGGCATTAAGGCCAATGACATGCCCTTACCAGTTCTTGATTTACAAATCAAAGCAAAGAAGCTACAAAGATCTGCCCATAAAATATGCTGAAACTTCAAAGCTCTGCAGATACGAGCAGTCAGGAGAGCTTCACGGACTAATCAGAATATGGGAATTTACTCTTGCAGATGCACATATAATCTGCGCTCCAGAACAGATTGAAGATGAATTTGTCAAAGTTCTTGACTTGGTGCAATATGTAATGAAAACACTCGGACTGACAGACTATTTTTACAGATTCTCAAAATGGGACCCAAAAAACAAGAAAAAATATATTGATAATCCAAAGGCATGGAATGAATCCCAGAAAATGATGAAGAAAATTCTTGACAAGTTAAAATTAGAGTATGAAGAAGTTGACGGAGACGCAGCATTTTACGGCCCAAAACTCGATGTTCAGATGAAAAATGTTTACGGGAAAGAAGACACTTTTTTTACAATCCAGATTGACTTTGCTCTTCCTGAAAAATTTAGCATGACTTATATTGACAAAGACAACAGCCAGATTACTCCAATGGTTATTCACCGCTCATCAATAGGATGCTATGAAAGAACTCTTGCAGCCCTAATAGAAAAATATGCAGGCGCATTTCCTGCATGGCTTGCTCCTGTTCAAGTAAAGCTGTTAACTTTAACTGATGACAATATAAAATATGCAAAAAAAGTTGAGGAAAAGCTGAAAGAAGCAGGAATAAGGATTGAAACAGACTATAATTCAACAACAGTTCAGTCAAAAATCCGTGATGCCCAATTAGAAAAAGTTCCTTACACTCTTGTTGTCGGAGAAAAAGAGGAAAAAGCAAACACTGTTGCAGTAAGGACACGAGACAACAAAGTCAAGTTTGGCGTCAAGACAGATGATTTTATCAGCGATTTATGCAAAGAAATTGAAGAGAAAAAATAATTCAAAACTAAAATGGTTTGCCTATGACTTCAAAGCAAACCCATTGAAATCCAAATTGCATTATCAAACGAAAAATGAAAAAAATCATCAGATTTTTTGCTTGCAGGAGAATTAAATGAAAAAAATCATCAGATTTTTTGCTTGCAGGAGAATTAAATGAGCTTAAACGATTTTTTCAAAAAAGTTGAATCAAGCGACGAATTCAAAAGTTTCAAGAAGCAAAATCCAAGTGCATATTTTTGCGCTGGTTTTTTTGTGTATGATTTTGACGACAAGAGCTTCAAAAAACAGCTTGATTACTGGGATGGAGAAGGAGTCACGACTTTTATTATTGATGACAAGATAATCCCTCAAAAAGAAGAGACATTCAAAAAAGAAAAGCTTGAAGAGATAAAAAAACAAGATATAAAGGTTGATATTGATGACGCAATAAAGTTTGCAGAAAAAGAGCTGAAAAAAGCAAAGCAAACCCCTTCAAAAATAATAGTAATTCTTCAGACGCTGAAAAATGAAGTTATCTGGAACTTGACATGCATTTCAGGCTTCAGTCTTTTGAGAATTCATTTAAACATGAATAAGAAAGTCCTTCTGAATGAAAAAAGCTCTATCATTGACATGATGAGGATAGAAAAAGGCAACAAGGGAAAAGATAATTTAGATAAAAGTAACAAAGGGAAGGTGACATCACAGGAAACCGAAGGTTCTTCTAAGGATGCTGGAATGTTGAGAGAACCCGCAGGAGGTTCTTCTGCAGATTATGTCGGCTAAATAGGGGCTGTTTGAATTCTTTTTTTGAAGTCAAATTTAGATTTATATAAATCGTTTGCTAATTTGAATTGCTCTATGTTATCTATATCAAAAGCTGACTCTGGATACGGAAATTCAATTAAGCAAACATTGACATTTGTAAATTCTGATAACCTCTCTTCTAATTCTTTTTTAGAAAACTTTGGGAAAAATTTTTCATAGAGGGGCAAATGCTTTATTAAGGGCAATTTTGGATGATTAGACTTTAATACAGATGATAAACCCAGATAAGTAATTGCCTTAAAAATAAATTTTAATTTTTTCTGATAAAACGATGCAATTTCTTCGACTAAATTCTCATTTTGCTTCAATGCTCTTTGAGATATATATCCTATATTTCCTGCTAAAAAATCTCCTTCTTGCAAAGGTTGATATGTTCGCCTTCTATCTGGAAATTTTTTCTCATTAATTTCTCTAGGTATTAATGGAATCAAAATATCAGCATCTTTATTATTTTTTATTTCTTGAATAAATGCAGTTATAGTATTGGCTTCTAAAAAAGGTAAATCACATGCAACTAATATGTAATCAGAGGAATTATTATCTATTTTCTTTATGCCTTTATATCCACTTAACCATGGTCCTTTCAGGAATGTAGGCTCCACAAACACATCCTGAATGCGTAAATTAATCTTTTCATCTGGATTCATTACCAATGCCACTTTATTAAAATTATAACTCTCAATAAGGGTATTATAAACTTTATTCCCGAATGAATTTTCATTAAAAGAAGTATTTCCCTTGGGTAAATGATAATCTAAGGGGCTTTTTCCGCCACCACAAATTACTGCATTATGATTTTCAATTCCATTACATCTGTCGCAGGGTACCCATGCTTTCAAACATGGGAGGAATGCGACCCTCCATGAATTTATCTTCTTGAAATAATTGATTATTACAAAGAGGGCTGATGTTGCCCTCTCTGCAAACT
>Ga0210057_1010556_pt1 | contig 10432 bp, 8 predicted proteins | sample CryGeyCG2114_010_2_FD_183968 | JGI IMG/M metagenome (GOLD analysis project Ga0210057, IMG submission 183968) | Groundwater microbial communities from aquifer - Crystal Geyser CG10_big_fil_rev_8/21/14_0.10 (SPAdes) (version 2) | ecosystem: Environmental > Aquatic > Deep subsurface > Groundwater ...
GCAACTGACTGGGAGCTTGATTGGATCTCTTGCCGTATGTGATTAATTAGTTTTGGCGTTTCGATGTAGCTTTTGTAACATAGTTGTCAAGAGATTATACTCCTAACAACGTATCGTAGTTAAACACATAATGATTTAAATAAGAAACTGGAATCACTTTATGATACTTGGTTAGAATCTAAAATCAAAAAAGACGGCCTTCTAAATGATGATGAATATAAGAATATTAAGCAAAAATTATTAACCGAAAAAGCATCTGTCTATCATAGATTTACAAATGTAGATAAAGATTGGGAGGCATGGACAGATTTATCAATTAAAACCATGGATTTTGCAAGTACAGCACAAGAGCGCTGGCTGAATGGGACTGTGCTAGACAAGAAAGCTATTATGACTGTAATCGGATCGAACTTGGTTCTAAAAGACAAAAAACTAGCAATTGAGCCAAAAACTCCCTTCTTGATGATTGAAAAAGCTCTTCGAATTGGATCGAACTCCTATGATGAGGCTAACATAGGCTCAAGGCCTTTTTTACAAACTGTCTTGGGTGATCGACGGGAATTGAACCCGCAGCCTTCCCCTCCACAGAGGGACGCTCTGCCATTGAGCTACGATCACCAAGTTTACCGCCCCTAGTATATCAAATTCGCAAGAACCTTTTCACCTTCTTGCTATATCGTATGAAACCGGGTGATACATGAATACCGCGGGTGCGTCCTCCAAAAGGAATCGCTGGAAATCAAGATAAATCTTTTTCCTTTTCTCAAAATCAAGCTCAAGCCTGCCGTCTTCCAAAAGTTTATCTATTCTTGGATTTGAATAGTTTGCTATATTTGTTATTTCCTGGCTTGAATGCCACATTGAATACTGATCCGGATCTTTGGGAATGTCAAAAATAGCCATGAAAGCGTCAAATTCTGTGGGGATACCGGCTTGCGCGCTTACCGTCACCTCTATACCCAGCTCCCTCCATTGCTGGGCCACGCGCTCCGCTTGAGGAAGAAGCACCTGCACCGTTTTTAAAACAATATGCAAATTTTCTCGCATTTCAGCGGGAATTTCTTCAAAGAGGCTTCCTGCTCGCTCCATATCATATTCATAAGGCTTAACCTGTGGATTATATGACCAAGAGTTGGGAGAAATGGGCCCCAGAGCGCGCTGGCCAAACAAGTCCTTGTCTATTGAGTAAGACAGCGCCTGCCTCAGGTTTTTGCCGGAAAAAAATTCCGACTCGTTATTGAAAAAGATACCAACATACCGGTCTTTATTTATACTTTGAGTTATGCTAACAGTATTCCACCGGTCAAAGGGTTCGGGGGAGAGAAGTTCAATTATCCTGTCCACCTGTCCCAGCTTAAAAGCAAGTTTTGTTCTCTCCTCCGTGGGAAAAAATTTGATAACCTCTCTCTCCTTTTTGAAATTTATAAGCTCAAGGGTTTCCACAAAACCTGACGATGTAAGCTCAATGCTCGATACCTCCCACTCTCCGGTGCCCAAAAGACCGCTTTTGAAAACCGGCCTTGAAACGGCCGAAGGAAAAGGAGCAAACGGCGTCTCGAGAGTAAATCGCACCGTTAGAGCGTCAGGATAGCTTACCTCTACCCCTTCGAAATTATATTTTATATCATGGGATTGAACCTTTGTCCCATCATGCCACTGTGACCCGTCAAGATAAAAATTCCAAATTTTCCCATCCTCCTCCTCCCATCTTGCGGCAAGGCCGGGGACTACGCGGCCCGTCTCGTCAAAACCGGTAAGTCCCTGCCCTATTTTTTCAAGAATGGGCCTCGGAAGCTCACTTGGATGATGCCTTCCGGTAATGCCGATAATTTCTTTTGTGCCTCCCGAAAAAACTAAAGGGAAAACGAAGCCAATAAAGAGGAATGCAAGAACCCCGCCCACAAGCCCAATGCCGATAAAAAGCTTAAAACGCAGGATAAACGTGCCCAGAAGCCTTAGCCAATAGCGAAAAGGCTTCATTGCTAGACAAGGAGACTAATAACAGATATCAAAAGGAACACCCCGCTTGCCACAAACGTGGCCTTAAATACCAGTCCTTCGAGCCCCCGCCTTGATGAGCTCACGGAAAGCCCCCCCCAGACGCGGCCAAAGCCCGTGCCTTTGACTTGAAGCAAAATGGCCCCTGACAAAAACACCCCTATCAGAATCTGTATTACAAGTAGAATGCGCATTTAGCCTATTATACTACTTGATTGCCCAATGAACAAAACCGGTGGCAAACGACAAGACGATTGAAAAGGCAATGTATGAAAGAGCTCCTTCGCCAAACAAAAGAGGCGGTATCTCAAAAAAAGGAGTGGCAAGGCCATCGAAATCAAACCCGGATACGGAAAAATGAGGCAGAACGAGATCAACTATGTAGAGAGTGATGGCGCTACCCACAAACTTAAAAAGGCCGAGCGTCGCAAGCGTGAGGGGCAGGATAAGAACGTTGACAATGGGCTTTACGAGGCGCGAGGCGAGGGTTAAGGCGGCTATCGTGATGATTATTGACTGAAGCCCCGAAAACGCCAATCCGGCGGCCACTTTGTTAGCAGCATATAAACCGAGGGCCTCAACTAAAAAAGGCTTTATGAGGTGTCTCATAAATACATAATACACTAACCAAAAAGAGATTTTTTGACAAGCTTGTGGTGATATCTCCTGGCAAATCTGTGCGCCTCATCCCTGAGTCTGCGAACTAAGTTTCCGGCCGCTCCTCTTGGCACCGGAATTTCAAGGTAGCCGCTGTCTGTACTTACAACGAGTCTTTCTCTGCCTTTTATCATTCCCGCAACCGCGACACCCCTCCCAAACCCTTCAAGGGCCGCTTTGACCTGAGCTTTTCCGCCGTCCACCAAAACGAGGTCCGCGCTTCCCCAATCTTCCCTTTTGCGTCTACGCTCAAGCACGGATCTCATGGCATCATAGTCGTTGTTTATTTTTTCATTTCTAATTCGGAAATGCCTGTAGTAGCGCTTGTCGGGCTCTCCGTCCGCAAATGTAATCATCGACGCGGTAGGGCTTGTCCCCGCCAAGTGTGCCACGTCATATGCCTCTATCCTTTTGAGCTCTTTAGGGAGGGTTAGATGTTTTCCCAAAAGCGCCCTCAGTTCAACCACCTCGCGAAACCGTATTTCCGAGTGAAGATTGGGGTCTTTTATGTAACTGTCCGGAGATCTGTAGCTTGCGGTAAGAGCCTCAAGCATGTCCGCCTGCGCTTTAAGCTCGCCGGCCTTTTCGAATTCTTCCTCTTTTGCAAGGCTTTCCATCTCCCTTCTGAGCCTTTTTTTTTCCGTATTTATGTTCCCGCTCAAAACGCCCACTATCCTCCTGATATTGGAACGGTATTGTCTTGCCTCCTGCTGCGTTGTAATTATGGAAGGGCACGGAGCGCAAAGGCCCATCTCATGGTGTATGCAAGCTCTCCTGCCCGGTGTGTGGGTGCTATATGGGAAGGCCCTTCTCAAATATTTTAAAAGTCTCCTCACCGAAGCGGTGTCCACATACGGCCCAAAAATACGTTTGAGTTTGTAGCTTTCGATTTGGGTCTGCCTCAAGGTTATGACCCGCGGATAGGCCTCCGCCGTGATGCCGATGTAAAGCGGGCTTTTATCATCCCTGAGCTGGGAGTTGTATTTGGGCATATGCTCCCCCACAAGTTTTGCCTCAAGAAGGAGAGCCTCGGCCTCGCTTGCTGTTTCTATATAGTCAAGGTCTGCCGCCTCCGCGACCATTTGCACGGTTTTGCCCCGCACCGCCTTTGAAAAGTAACTTTGAACCCTGTCTCTTATGGAAACCGACTTGCCTATATAAATGGGGCGCGTGTCTTTGTCTTTGAAAATATATACGCCGGGCGCTCTTGGTAGGTTTTTTAGCTTCATTTCAAAAGTTTTCCGCCGAGAAATCCTGTTTTTCTGAAAAGTATTAGGCTTGCGGCAAGAATTAATGTCAATATGACGGCCAGCTGAGTCAGGGTTTGGGTGTAGCGGTCTATGCCCAGAGCGTGTTGGGCTCCGGCGTAGCGCACAAGCACTTCATTCGGAGCTCGTGACCCCAAAATGCCCACGGGAACGCTAAGGCCTATTTCCTGCTTTGAATAAGGAAGAAGTTCGGGCATTATGATTGTATCAACTACCCGGCCGTCAAATAAAACCTCCACCGCTCTGTCATATAGGGCAACGGGACCGGGATTTGAAATCTCTACAACGCTTTTTCTGCTTCCCGCAAATAATTTGGGGGTTGCAACGGTCCTTATCATTGGCGCCTCTTCCCTTTCGGGTGGAAGCACAGACAAGGAAAGGCTTGCCTCCACGGGCAGGGAGCCTTCTTTGCCAGCCGAAAAGACAACATGCCTCAAGTCACTCTCCGCATAATAATCGCCGCCGGAGCTTGCCGCCCAGCTTGGATCCACCCCTATCCACGCCTTGCGAGCGGGATCAAAATATTCCGCCCACGAGTGAAGCTTTCCGCTCGCATAATTTAGGGGGTGTGTTTTACTGGACGCCGCGTCGGCCCATCCAAAGGCGGCTCTGGCGGGAATTCCGGACACTTTCGCAAGCGATATAAATTCTTCGACGGATTTTTTTTCGCTTACCACAAAGTCATAAACTTCCCGAGGGTTATTGAATACAATCTCCCCTGGGGCTCCGTGGCCGCTAACAAGATTTTTGTTTAAATCTTTCTCTTCGGGCACAAAAAACGGCCTTGGAACGGCAAAAAGCTGCGCGTGTCCGCGAACCTCTATCGCGGCCCCATTGTCGCCCCCAAAAATCGCCACCCAGTTTCCTTCTTCATCCCTTCCTACGTTCTCCGGCTCGGGAATAATCTCTTCGTATATAACTTTTTGGAAGGCCGTATCGGGGGGAATAAGGATTTCTCTTTCTCCGGCCTCGTAGCGCAGGCTAAATGTGTACACCTGAAACGACCCAAATGCCGCGGTAACCCCTCTTTCCCGGACATCCTCTCCTGAAAAAACGTAAATCCGCGAGTCTCGCGTAGCAAGAACGCTATCCGCTCTTGGAGTAACAAAAGCTTCAGATTGAAAATTGGCCGGCACAACGAGCTGAAGAGTATATTTGCCAAAAATATCTTCCTTGCGCCTCGGCAGATTAATTTCCCAAACTTGGCCAATTCTTTTTATCAGACTGTCATCCCTGAACTCCAAGCTGAATTGTCTCCTTTTTCCCTGACCAACCACGGCGTCGCGGAACCCAACCTCAACTAACGTTTCATTGCCGCTTTTTACAATTCTTGTACCAAGCTCTCCTTCTTGGTCAAATGCTTTTATCCGAGTCGGCGCAAGCTCCCCCAAGCTAAACTTAAAAGACTTGGCAAAACGCTCTGTTTTGAGGTTTTCTATTACTATTGAGTAGGAGACTCGCACATAACCCTCCTCTCGCACCTCAAAAGTGGCCTCCGTTTCCGTGATAAAGTCTTCATGCATCACAAATACTTCGCTGTTATTGATCTTTTATCTTTTGAAACTTGCTCCGGGGTGCCCGTAGTAATTAATCTGCCTCCATTTTCCCCTCCTTCAGGGCCCAAGTCTATTATCCAGTCACAATTTTTTATGACATCCGTATTGTGTTCAATAACTATCACCGTATTTCCCCTGTCCGCAAGCGTCCTCAGTACCATCATCAGCTTTTCCATGTCTGCAAAATGGAGCCCCGTTGTGGGCTCATCCAAAATATATACGGTGGAGCCCGTATCCCGCCTTGCAAGCTCGGTTGCCAGCTTCACTCTCTGGGCTTCGCCGCCGGAAAGGGTTGTCGCCGGCTGGCCAAGCTCTATATATCCCAGCCCCACGTCGCGCAAAGTTTCGAGTTTTCTTGTAATCTGACTAAATACCCGAAAAAAGTCTATCGCCTCGTCCACCGTCATTTTCAAAACGTCCGCAACATTTTTCTCTTTGTAGGCAACCTCAAGCGTCTGGCTGTTATAGCGAGCTCCATTGCATATCTCACAGACAACCCATACATCGGGCATAAACTGCATCTCAATTTTTTTCTGGCCTTGCCCCTCGCAGTGTTCGCATCTGCCCCCTTTTACATTAAAGGAAAATCTCCCTTTTTTAAAGCCGAGGCGTCCTGCCCCACGGGTCCCAGCGTAAACATCTCTTATGCCGTCAAAAACTTTTGTGTAGGTGGCGGGGTTGCTTCTAGGCGTCCTTCCTATGGGGCTTTGATCTATTAAAACGGCCTTGTCGCAAAGCTCATATCCCTCAAGTCCCCTGTGGGCTCCGGCCTCTACTTGATGATAAGGATTGAGTTTTTTTGAAAGCGCGTGATACAGTGTCTCAACAACAAGCGTGGACTTCCCGCTCCCCGAGACCCCGGTAACCACCACCAGCTTTCCAAGAGGAAACTCCACATCTATATTTTTGAGGTTAAATTGCGCCGCTCCCACGATTTTTAATTTTCCGTTATTATCCGGGCGGGAATTTTGGCTTTTAACCATTATCTTTCTCTTCCCGGATAAATACTTCCCGGTCAGTGAATTTTTGTCCCTCATTATCTCACTTGAGGTGCCGTGCGCGACAACTTCCCCTCCATTCTTTCCGGCCCCGGGGCCGAAGTCCACAATGTAATCCGCCGAGAGAGTGACGTTTCTGTCATGCTCCACCACTATTACGGAATTTCCGATGTCTCGCATTTTCTTGAGAGTATTAATGAGCCTGTCGTTGTCTCTCGGATGAAGCCCAATTGTAGGCTCGTCCAAGACATACAAAACGCCTGTGAGTTTTGAGCCGACTTGGCTCGCCAGCCTTATTCTTTGAGCCTCCCCTCCCGCGAGAGTATTTGCGGACCTTGCAAGCCCCAGATAATCAAGCCCGACATCCACCAAAAAACCAAGCCTGCTTTTTATCTCGCTTATTATCAACTTGCCCACCTCCTCGGTTCTTACGCCTTGGGCCCATTTGAGTGTTTCCTTAATAGGAAGCGCTGAGACGTCATGTATTGAAAGCCCTCCAATTGTCACAGCAAGAGCCTCGCGATTTAGCCTCGTTCCGTGGCATTTCTCACAGACCATTTCTTTCATATATTTTTCGGTCTCGGCCCGCGCATAATCCGACCCGGCCTCGCCATGGCGCCTTACAAGCTCCGCGACGACCCCCGGGAAGGTCTCCGTTATTTGGGTCATTGCCCCCTGTCTGTTTGCCCCCTTGACCACATAGCTCCTTGTCCCCGTTCCATGGCTGAGCAAGTCTTTCTGCTCTTTCGTGAAATGTTTAAGGGGCCTTTGGGTTTCTATGTTATTCGCGCGGCAAACCTCAAGTATCAGTCTGGAAAACCAAGTGTCATGTTCGAAAACGGATGAATACGGGATAATGCCCCCTTCTTTTATAGTAAGCTCCGGGGCAAAAAGAGAATTAACGTCAACCACAAGCTTTTTGCCCAGGCCCGAGCACTCGGGACATGCCCCATGCGGAGAATTAAACGAAAAACTTCTCGGCTCTATATCCGGCAGGCTTATGTTGTCCACCGGACAGGAGAATCTCTCGGAATAAAGGCTGTCCTCCATTTCCTTTGGAAAGTCGGGAAAATTAAAACTTTTATCTCCCACTTTGGTTAGGATTGCGAGTCCGTCGCTCATTTTGAGAGCTTTTTCCACTGCTTCACTAAGGCGAGGGGCCAAGGTCGGCAAATTCTTTTTTTCCACTGAAATTTTGTCAATCACAGCCTCTATTGTGTGCTTATTGGTTTTTATGAGAACAAGCGAGTCCTGCAAATCCCTAATCTGGCCGTCTATTCGCGCCATCCTTATTCCTTTTGACTTCAGGTTATCCAAAAGTGAGCTAAACTCTCCTTTTCTGTCTTTGATTATGGGGCTAAGTATCATGTAGCGGGCTATTTTGTTTCTTTTTATCTCCCCCGTGATTTTCTCAAGCATCCCCCGAACTATCTCGTCAACGGATTGACTTGCTATTTCCCGCCCGCAAACCGGGCAATGAGGTTGGCCGATTCTTGCAAAAAGGAGTCTCAGATAATCATATATTTCCGTAACCGTGCCTACCGTACTTCTGGGGTTATGCGAAACGGTTTTTTGATCAATTGAAATTGACGGAGAAAGTCCTTCTATCAAATCAACGTCCGGTTTTCCCATAACACCCAAAAACTGACGCGCGTAAGTAGAAAGGCTTTCCACATAACGCCTCTGGCCCTCCGCATAAATTGTGTCAAAAGCAAGAGAGCTTTTTCCGCTTCCTGAGACTCCCGTCAGCACTACCAGTTTATTTTTCGGAATATCAATGTTCACATTCTTCAAATTGTGCTGGCGTGCACCCCTTATTTTTATGTAATCGCTAAAAGAATTTTTCATCACGACAAAAACCCACGGACTCCCGCCCGCGGGTCTACAGTTTATCACAACTTACGCCTCGAGGCTTTTTATCTTATCCCGTATCTCGGCGGCCAGCTCGAAGTTTAAATTGCCCGCGGCAAGGCGCATTTCCTTTTTAAGCTTTTTGACAAGCTTTTTTTTGTCCATGGGTGTAAGAGAGGATACGTCCGCTTCCAGCCCGATGCCCTCGTACATTATCTCAGGATTTTCTTGCCGAACGAGCTTTTCTCTGATGGGCTTTGTTATTGATTTTGGCGTAATATTATATTTCCTGTTTATCTCAAGCTGGTGCGCTCGTCTTCTTCCCACTTCGGCCAATGCCCTTTCTATGGAGCCGGTCACTGAGTCCGCATACAAAATTACTCTCCCCTCAATGTGTCTTGCGGCGCGGCCCATTGTCTGGATTAAAGTCACGTCACTTCTTAAAAATCCCTCTTTATCCGCATCCAAAATCGCAACAAGACTGACCTCCGGAAGATCAAGCCCTTCGCGAAGAAGATTTATCCCGATAAGCGCGTCGTAGGCACCGGAGCGCAAACTGTCCAAAATATCCGTCCTCTCAAGGGTTTCCACTCCGGAGTGGAGATAATGCACCTTTAAGCCGCGGTCCGCCAAAAACTCCGCGAGGTCCTCCGCGGTTTTCTTTGTCAGAGTGGTTATGAGGCTCCTCTGGCCCTTTTGGGCTCTTTTTTTTATTTCCTCAATTACGTCTCCCACTTGTCCTTTCGTTTTTCTTATTTCCACCTCAGGGTCCGGTATCGCCGTCGGGCGGACGAGCTGTTCCACTACTTTGCCGCCGGACATGGATATTTCCCAATTTGAGGGTGTCGCGCTTGCGGCGATAAAGCCGGGGATTTTCCGCACAAACTCTTCGAACCGAAGGGGTCTATTGTCAAAAGACGCGGGAAGCCTGAAACCATAATCTATCAGGGTTTTTTTTCTGGAGTAGTCTCCGGCGTACATCCCCCGTATCTGGGGAAATGTTATATGGCTTTCATCTACAAATAACAGCCAGTCGTCACCATAGGCACGGCTAAAATAATCAAGCAGAGTGAACGGAGGATCTCCCGGAGAGCGGCCGTCAAAATATCTGGAGTAATTCTCTATTCCCTTTACGTAGCCTGTTTCACGTATCATATCAAGCTCATAGCCAACCTTCTGCCTCAGCCTGTGGGCTTCAAGCTCGCGTCCCGCTTTTTTGAATTCGCCCACTCTCCTGTCTAAATCATTTTCGATTTTTTCAAATACATCTTGGCGCTCTTTAGGGTCTGTCATGAAATGCTTTGCGGGGTACAGGGAGTTGACTCCTTTCATTTTTTGTCCGAGGGTTCCAGTTATTGGGTCAATTGGTCGCACGGAGCTTATCCCGTTTCCGTCCAGTTCAATTTCAAATCCCTCGTCCCTGTAGGCAGGATAAATATCTATTGTGTTTCCGGTGACTCGGAAAGTTCCTCTGTGAAATCCAAATTCACCCCGTTCATATTGAAGGTCGAGAAGCTTCTCTATTATTTGCTCTCTTTCAATTGACATGCCTTGGGCAAATTCAAAGACAAACTTTTGATATTCAACGGGCGATCCTATGTTGTAAATACACGAGACGGAGGCTATAACCACCACATCCTTTCTTGTTAGAATATTCGTGGTAGCAGCAAGTCTGAGCTTATCTATGAGCTCGTTGATGGCCGCATCTTTTTCAATATAGGTGTCTGTTGCCGGAAGGTATGCCTCGGGTTGATAATAGTCGTAGTAGCTGACAAAATAACTAACCGCGTTTTCGGGGAAAAAGTCCCGAAACTCCTGATACAGCTGAGCGGCCAATGTCTTATTGTGCGAAATTATTAGTGCCGGTTTTTGACTCCTCTCAATGACATTGGCTATGGTAAATGTCTTTCCGCTTCCGGTTACTCCCAATAGAACCTGATTGTTTCCCTTGCCCGTTCCGGTCAGAAGCTCGGACACCGCCCTCTCTTGCTCAGGGATAAGCTTGTAGTCGCTTTTTAGACGAAGTCGTACAGGGCTCTGTTTTCTCACAACAGCCATTTTACCACTTCCCTCACGGCCTCACTTCCCTCCACAGTATCCTCTT
>Ga0210057_1010559_pt1 | contig 10431 bp, 13 predicted proteins | sample CryGeyCG2114_010_2_FD_183968 | JGI IMG/M metagenome (GOLD analysis project Ga0210057, IMG submission 183968) | Groundwater microbial communities from aquifer - Crystal Geyser CG10_big_fil_rev_8/21/14_0.10 (SPAdes) (version 2) | ecosystem: Environmental > Aquatic > Deep subsurface > Groundwater ...
GTTGTTGTTGGTTTAAATTGTTCGGGTATTGTTGTAATTTGTAAAAAATCTACAAAATCTCCATTAATAATTAATTCAGTGTTTTTTGAATGTTTTTTTAATAAGTTAATCAGTTCTGTTTCGTAGAAAAAATCTTCTAATGCTGAATCTTGTCCTTCACTTATATGTAAATCGCTGATTATTAAAATTTGCTTCATAAATTAATTAGAGTTGTCTTTATTTTTAAATTTTGTTTAAAAAAATATAAGTCAAAAAATCAACAGATATGTCTTTTTTCTACTTTTTTAGCCATTTCTGCCACATGGTTTTTAAATTCCATTTCATTAAACTAAATTTGAGGGTAAAATGAACAATTCAATGTACAATTGGAAGGGAGATAATAAATTATATTGGAAAGAAGATTTTCCACTTAACATATTAACCGCACCTGATGTAATTACAGCGTACAAAAGATTTGTAAGAAGTACTCAACAAACACCTCAGTATTCTGCTCAAGCCAAATCAAAATTAGATTCTGCATTTAAACAAGCTTTTAGCAGTAAGAGCGTGTTAGAAGTTTTTATTAAACAATTTCTTTGAACTTACAACAAAGCTTAAAAACAACATTATTTTATCAATTCAAATGAAAGATTTAATTCGCAAATATGCATTACAAAATGCAGTTAAGCATGAAGGTAAAGCTGTTGTTGGCAGTGTTATTGGCGCATTAATGCAAGAGGATCCAACATTAAAAGTTAGAATTAAAGATTTAAGCAAAAATATTGTTATGATTGTTAATGAAGTTAATAGTTTAAGTTTAGAAGATCAAATTAAACAATTGCAAGAATTAGCTCCTGAGTTGTTAAAAGAAAAAGTTAAAGAAAAAAGACATGGTTTGAAAGAATTGTCAAATAGTTCTGATAAAATGGTTTTTCGTTTTGCTCCATCTCCTTCGGGGCCTATGCATGTTGGTCACGCAATCGTTTTAGGTTTGAATTATTTGTATAAACAAAAGTATGATGGTAAACTTATTTTGAGAATAGAGGATACTAATCCTGAAAATATTGATCCTACAGCTTATACTGCGCTTGAAACTGACGGGCAATGGATAACTAATAATGAAATTAATGAAATTATTGTTCAATCAGATAGGTTGCAAATTTATTATGATTATTGTGAGCGATTAATCGCTATTGGTAAAGCTTATGTTTGCAAATGTTCTTCTGAATATTTTAAGAAATTAGTTGATCAAAAAATTGCTTGTCCTTGTCGTGAAGTTCCTAAACAAAATCAATTAGTTGAATGGCAAAGAATGTTTAATGAAACTAAACAGGGAAGTGCTGTTGTAAGAATAAAAACTGATTTAAACCATAAAAATCCTGCAATGCGTGATTGGCCTGCTATGCGAATTAATGAACAACACCATCCCAGAGTTAACGCTCGTGTTTGGCCTTTAATGAATTTGAGTGTTGCAATTGATGATCATGAAATGGAAGTTACTCATACAATTCGCGCAAAAGAGCATATGGATAATGCTAAGCGTCAAAAATATGTATTAGATTATTTTGGTTGGAACGATCCTACTCATTTGTTTATTGGAAGAATTAATTTTGAAGGTATGAATTTGAGCACTAGCCAAACTAGAAAACTTATTGAAGCAGGAGAATATGAAGGTTGGCAAGATATTCGTTTGCCTTTTTTAGGAGCATTAAAACGTAGAGGTTACCAGCCTGAAGCGTTTCTTAAATTTGTTGAAGAATTAGGTATCACTCAAAACGATAAAACTGTTACTAAAGAAGATTTTTTTAAAACTTTAAATTATCATAACAAACAAATTCTTGAACCGGTGAGTGATCGTTATTTTTTTGTTCAAGATCCAATTAAATTACTTGTTAAAAACGCGCCTAGTTGTGATGTTGAAATTAATTTACATCCCGAATTTATTGCTAGAGGTGTTAGAAAGTTTAAAACTAGTGATGAATTTTACATTTCAAAAAAAGACCAAATTGAAAATAATAAATTGTATCGTTTAATGGATTGTTTGAATTTTAAAAATGGAAAATTTGATAGTTTAGAATATGAAAATTATAAAAAAACTGGTGAGGCAATTATTCATTGGTTGCCTGTTAGTGATGATTTGGTTAAAGTTAGTGTTCGTATGCCTGATAACAAGTTAGTTTACGGTTTTGGAGAATCTGGTTTAGCAAATTTAAAAGAAGGAAGTGTTATTCAATTTGAACGTTTTGGTTTTGTAAGATTTGATAAAAGAAATGATGACATTTTAGAATTCTGGTACGCGCACAATTAAATTTTTTCAGCAGTTACAAATTTGTCTTTTAACTTTCTTCGTTTTACTTCTACTTTGTTGTCAAAATTTGGTGCTACGTAATTTAAAGTTAATAAGTGTGCTTTTTGATAATTAATTTTTACTTTATCTCCTTCTTCAAATTGCTTGTATACGCTAGGACTATCTAAGTGAAATTGCACTGTTTTTCCTTCTAAAGTAATATAATAATGTAATTCGCCTCGTATGTCCCAGTCTCCTGCAGGCAAACTTGTTGCGTCAGACCTCGCTTCAACATAATGTTTCCAAGTTACTGTGCCTTCTTCAGTTATAAGATCTGATAATTCTGTTTTCCATCTTTTTGTTAGTCCAAGATGCCAGCCTAATTTTGTTAAGTTCATTTTGATTATTGAAGAAGTCAACTATTTATAAATGTTTCGTTCGTTCGTTACTGATGAGTGGTTATTTTTAAATTTTTAACATAGTCTTCTATTGTTTTAGGAGTTACGTCTTTAACATTTTTATCAATGCAAAACTTGTTGAATTTTTGGTATTCTTCATTCAAATCATAATTTTTCAATTTTTTTTCAGTAAGTTTGTGGTCTAAAATTTTCAATTGTTCATCTTCAGTTGGTAAATGATATTTTATTGTTAGTCCAAAATAATTTTCTAATTCTTTATAAGATTCGCCGGTTCCTGCACTTCCGAAGCCGAAGCCTTCTTTATTTTCGTCAGCTATAAAGCAAACTCTTACATTGTGTGGTGCATCGCTTAATTCTGGACTATCCATTAATTCTTTTAAGTAATCACAAACATCTTTATCTTCTTTAATGTTAATGTCATCTATGACTATTAAAAATTTGTAATCCGTGTTTGTTTCTAAATTTTCGCTTACAAGAGAAACATAAGGCAGGTGTAATTTATTCATTTCTACAACTCTAAATTTTTTGCCGGAATATTCTGTAAGCACTGCATTGATTAATGATGTTTTTCCAGTTCCTGCAGGACCGTGCATAAAAATGTGTGAGGATTCTTCTTCGTTCAAAAATTTATCTATGTTCTCTGTAAATGTTGTTTTTTCAGCGTCATAACCCACTAAATCTTTTAATGTTAATTTTTTTCTTCTAGATTTCGGAATAATACTATACCCTGTATTTGGACTTCCAACAAATGCCATTAAGTCTGATTCTTTTAATTTTTTAACTTTTTTATTGTGTGATGCAATTAATTCTCCCAGACCGTTCCAATCGGTTTTTTCAAATATGATTTTTTTTAATTCTTCTCGATCTTTTATTACTTGTTCTAAACGTTCTCTTTCAGGAGTTAACTTTCTGTCTTTTTTCTTTTTTGGTTTGAAACTGTTAAGAGATGGAATTTGTCTTGTGTACTCAACATTTAATTCTGAATCCTCATCTGATTCTACAATTAATTTTCTTAAAGATTTGAGTATTGATAAGTATTCTTCCATTGAATTTTCAAAATCGAAATTGTAAATTCTTTGCATGTTATTCACGTAATCTTTGAATTCTTCTTTCAATCCTTCACCTATTTCTTCGTAAGAAGTGGTTTCTGCTTTTCGTATAAACTCACAATCTCTAGTTATTAATTGTTCTAGTAAACTGTCCTGTATTGGCGTTCCTATAGGTGCTTTTGTTTGGTTTTCATATTTATTAGCTAATTCATCAAATAATGTTTGATATGCAGTTATTGAATCTGTTTGAACCATTCCACTCATTGTTGGAACTATTTGTTCTTTAACAAGCAGGTTTAAGAAATTTTTTAAATTTTTAAAATAACCTTTTTTAATAATGTCCAATAAATATTCTAATTCATAGTTCAATGATGCTGTAAAATTGTATAAAAAATCCCCCGTATCGATAATCATGGGTCCTCCATAACCATCTGGACCTCCACCCATATTCATAGGCATTGATTTTGTTAATACATAATTATTCAATAAGCATTCTTGTAAGTTAATTTCTTTTTTTAATTTTTCAACTTGTTCTTTAAAAGGAGCTAATTTTTTTTTCCTAAAAAAATTGAATAATCCCATTCAATAGAACTTAGATAGTTATAGTATTTAATTGTTTTGACGAATTGATAATATTAAAAGCATATAAATGTTAGTTTCAATATGTAAATTTATGTGGTCTAACATTAAACCTTACTTGAAAAGTGGCTTTTTTAAAATAGGCTTGCCTGTTCTTACCGGTTTAGCTTTAGGTGTTCCTGTAGGTGTAGCTGTTGATTATAATTTGAAGAAAGAACAAGTTAGTCTTGAAAAAATTATTACTGATACTTCTGAGAAAGAATTTTCTAAAGAACAAATGCACGAGTTTGCAGTGTATAACAGTTTGAATATTATAATTGAAGGAATCAGATCTGAATTCTGGCAATATAATAATAATCTTGTTCAATATGAACTGGGCGATCCTAAAAATTATGGCAGATTAGCTAATTTAGCTCAAGCTAAACAAAACTTGTTAGATATTGGAGATAAACTTAGAGATTTCAATAATTTACTTATTAGAAATGATATGAATTCTAAAGAATTTAGTGAATTATTGTACAATGCTAATGGCGCTCAGCAAAATTTAATTCATGCTACAAGCGGTGATATTTTTGATCGTTTCAGCAATACTATTCAAGTTACTAATGAGGATGTTGATTTAACAAAGTATATTAAAGATAATTTTACTGATTTGAAAGAAAAGGTTGATGCTTTAAGAGATAAAATAATGGAAAAATTAGCTTCGTATACTGCAATTAATCAAATGTTAGTTAAGTAAGCCAAAATGTTTATAAAATCAAACTTTTTAAGTTCGTTCTATGGGTTTAATCGTAAGATCAAAAATTAAAGAAGCCGCCGGTGATCACAATGTTGCTAGTGATTTCGCAGATGCATTAGATAAGAAAGTTCAAGACTTAGTTAAAGCTGCTTGCGCTAGAGCGGACGGTAACGGTAGAAAAACTGTGATGGCTAAGGATTTATAATTATTTTTTGAATAACGTCAATATAATAACAACATTTATATATTATAGGATACTTTTTTATCCTATGGATTTAAGAATTTTACAATGGATTGTGGAAAATGAATCTTTAATTGTTCCCACTTTGTTTAAACCAATACAATTCAATATAATTAAAAAATTAACACAAAAAAAAAACTTAAGTGCAAATGAAAATAGATATTTGCGAGGTGCCATAAAAAATAAACTCACAATAATAGAAGCAATAACAAAAATAAAACACCCTAAAAATGATTTGGCTTCATTTTTGAACAAAATAGATTCTTATCATATTACAGGTTCGGGTGCGTTAAAGCATAACGGTTATGGTTGGTTTTTTGAACCAAAAATAATTGAAATCATAAACACAAAAATTTCAGGACAAGTAAAAATAAATAAACAGTTAGTTAAATTTTTCAGAGTAAAATCCATTATAAAAAGTAAAATCACGATTGATAAAGAAACGGGCATCAAGTACGCATTAAATGAACAAATTATCAAAGATACAAAAATAACTAAAAATCTGTATATTAAAAAATTGTGGATTCAAATGTATAAAAGATATGGAAACTTATTTGTTGAAAAAGAATTCAAGGAGTATACTGAAGAAAAGATCAATTACTCTGAGTATGGTGTATAAATGGTAAAAGTTTTGGAGATTTTGAAAGAATTTATGAAAGAAGTAGAAAAAGACAATCCTTTCAATTTAGTTTTAAAAGGTGGCACAGCTTTAGCCTTATATTACTTGAACCATCATAGAGAATCAGAAGATTTAGATTTTGATACTGAAATTCATTTTAAAAAAGATCACGAGAAAATAAAAAAATATTTATTAAATTTATTAGCAAAATTAAAAGAGAGAAAAATCATAACTCAGTTCAAAATAACAAAAGCAAGTTTTTCTTCAACTGAAAGATATCATATGAAATTGGAATTAGAAACTCATAAAAAAATTTATAGTAAAATAGATATAGATTTTGTTGATTTGCCAAATAATTTAATCAAAAAAGAGAAATTAAATCTTTACACTGCTGAGAGATTATTTGTCACAAAAGCAGTAACATTTTTGAGTAGAAAAGAATTCAAAGATTTATATGATCTTAATCATTTAATTAAAAAAATAAAAATTGATATATTTAAAAAGAAAATACCAGTTATTAAACTTTTAGATAATGTTTTAATAGAATTAGAAAAAGAAGATATTCTAAAAATGTTCAAGTTAGCTTTTCGAAACGTAGATTTAAAATTTAAAGATTTAAATGAATCAAATTTAGACAAATTCATCGATAAATTAACCAAAAGTTTGAGGAACACAATAAATAAGTTGAAAAAACTTAAATAATTAATTGACTCTACAATTAGCATAACTAATTGACAAACAATAATGACTAAAAATTTATAATTATTTTTTAAACAATTTTTTTCTTGGACTTAACGGAGGAGGCAGTCTTGGTCCTTCTAAATTTTCTAATGGTTCTGAAAAGTTCATGTGAGGCTCGCTGGGATGATTTTTTACTGCGTGTAAATCTTTTACCATTTCAGAAAGTGCAACGATTCCATCAGCTATTTGAGCATTTTGATCTAATACTTCATCCATTTTTTCACTTAATATATCAGTGGATGAGTCTTCAACTTTATCTAAAACTTTATCAAATTTATCAATTGCTTTACTAAATAAATCAACTAACTTGTCTAGTTTAGCATGTAATTCTTCAAGTGAATCTTCAACAGTCATAATACACCTCTTTTTGTTTGCAAAAAGAGACCGGCAAATTTTTTATTTGCGTTGCCTCTTTAATGTTATCTGGTTAAGGATATTTATAAAGTTTTGGTTGAAAATTAAACAAAAAAAGTTAAATGAACTTTTCTTAAACACTTTTGGCAACGTAAACTACAATTGTTGCTTTTTTCTTGCAAACCGGGCAATTGCCTGTTGGTTTTTCTTGTTTTTCAAATAAGTATCCGCAAACATCAACTCCTCCCGTTTCTGCTTTTAATTTATCCGCGCAAGTTTTTCCTTCCATTGCTACGCTACAAAATGGTGTTCTTACAAATCCCTTGTGTGTTTCTATTATTTTTTTTATTTCTGAAAGAGTGCTTGCATCTTTTATGTTTCCTTTAAAATATTTATTTGCAGTATCTTCTAATTTTTTATCGTTTAATTCTGCTAGTTCAGAAATTTTCTTTTTTAAATCAGTTAATTTAATGTTTAATTTTTCTTTACTCGTTCTTAAACTTACAGTTGCTTGTTTTTTTTCTAAATCTCTAGGTCCTAACTCTATGCGAATAGGGACTCCTTTCATTTCCCATTCATTAAATTTGAATCCCGCGCTTCTATCGCTTAAATCAAGTGATACTTTGTAATCTTTTAATTCATTTAGTAATTTTTCACATTCTTTAAGTATTGCATTATTTTGTTTTTCGTCTTTAGAAAAAAGTATTGGTACAATAACTATTTGTAATGGTGCTACGCAGAATGGAAGCATTAATCCTTGATCATCTCCATGAATGGCTATTAATGTTCCAAATATTCTCCATATTCCCGGACCAAAACATGTTTGGTAAGCGTAATGTTCTTTGCTGTCTCGACCGGTGAATTTTATATCGAACGCTTTAGAAAAATTAGTTCCTAAATCATGCGTGCTGCTTACTTGTATTCTTTTTCCGTCAGGTAAAATACTGTCGCTTGTGAATGTTTCGTTTGCTCCTTTGAACACATCCCATTTTGGTCTTTGTAAGAATAAAAATGGAATTTTTAGTTTGTCACGAATAACTTTTTGCATGATTTCTAAATCTTTTTTTATTTGTTCTTTTGCTTGTTCGTGAGTTTCGTAAACGTTGTGTGTTTCAAAAAACATGAATTCTCTTCCTCTTAAGAATGGTCTGGTTGTCATTTCATTTCTGAATGTTGTTATTCTTGATTGATATCCTTTGAATGGTAAGTCTTTGTAACTTCTTATCCAGTAATGATATATTGGATAAATTTGTGTTTCTCCTGTTGGTCTTAATGCCCAGCGTTTATCCATTTTTTTTGTTCCTGCCGTTTCTACCCAGTACACGTCTGGTGTGAATCCTGCGTGTTCTTTTTCTTTTAATAAGTGTTCTTCTGGAATGATTGTAGGAAATAGCATTGGTTCGTGACCGTCTTTTTCTACTTCTTCTTCAAAGAATTCGTATATTTTTTTGAAAGCTTGCATACTCCAAGGTCTGTGAACTAAGAATCCTTGCACGTCATAGCGTAAATCTACTAATTGCGCTCCTGTTTCTCCGCAAATTTGAGTGTACCATTCGCTGAAGTTTTCTGCTTTTTTAACAGTGATTCCTTTAGTCATAAAAAGTTAAAAAAGAATTGTTTTTAAAAATGTTTTGATTAATTTTTCAGTTTTGTTTTTTGTACCTTATCAATCTGAAAAAGTGTTCTCTGCCACTTTGTTCTTTATAACCGAATGCTATAAATTCGTGTTCTTCAACTAAACGAGTATAACCGCCTGATTTTTTAGCAGTTAGAGATATTTCGTCTAATGCTGTTTCTAAGCTCATAACTTTACCATTTAATCCATCAGCAAGATCTTTCATGATTTTTGGCAAAGGAACTACTGCACCGCCAAATCCTGGATGTGGATCGTATAATTCAACTTTTTGGTTTAAACTGTTTTGATTCATAATTTTATAAAACTTTTATTGCATCTTCTAATAATTTTAAGTATTCTTTTTGTTCATCAGGTTTTTCTGAATCAGGAATTACATTAAAATTGTTCTCATACCTGCCTACAAAATACGCTGCATTCATATTTAATATCCATTCAGGATTTGTTTCCTCCACTAAATGATCGTTCAATTTTTTATGATTCACTAAATACTCTTTTATTAACTGTTTAAAATCTGATTTTGTAACTTCCTTTTTTCCCAGTATTGAGGTTAAACATGGGAGAATTTCTCTTTCAAGCAGGGATAATAATTCAACATCTTTTCGTGTTATTTCTTTTTTTAGTTGTACAGCATTATCTGACAAGTAAACGTACTTGTTTTTTACTCCGTTAACTTTTTTTGCGCCAACTTTTTCAAGCAAATGATAATATACTGTGAAAACAACAGCCCAATTCGCTCCGTGATCAAGATCGCCTTGCACTAAATCTAAATTTTTTAATTGTTCTCCAACAAACGCGCAATATTCTGGTCTAGTTAATTCTTCTTCACTTAACTTTTCATAAACAGCATTTTTAACAATTCTTAATTTATCAATTAATGTTTCATTTGAGACTTCCATGAAAAAATATTAGTTACTTAATTTAAAAAACTTGTGAAATTCGAAAGGAATAAATAATGTTGATTTTTTCCATATTCGTACGGGGTCGTAGTGTAGTTTGGCTATCACTGGAGCTCGGGGAGAGCAAAAGATCTTTTCCTTTTTTCTCCGGATAGCTTCCAACCGGAGTTCGAATCTCCGCGACCCCATTTTTTGGATTTTCTTGATAAAGAACAAATAATTAAAATGAATGGATGAAACTTAAGACCAACACATAAAAAGTTTTTATCTGAGTGTGTGGCAATTTTTAGCTAATTTTTTTATTGTAAGTATTAATAAGTTTCTATTTCTAATCCTTTGATTTTTGAAAAGTCTTTTATGTTTCTGGTAAGAATTTTATCCTTTTTTATTAAAGCAATTCCTGCAATCATACTATCTATTACCCCGATTGGTTTACCATCTTTCATTAAATTTCCGTCAATTTCTCCTGCTTTTTCTGCACTATTATTATCAAGGTGCACAACAATTTGACCTTCAAGTACTTTAATTATTTTATTTTTTTCCTGTTCTGGTTTTTTACTTCTTGTGATTCCTGTGAAAAGTTCAAAAATTGTCGGAGCGGTTATTAACTGAGGTTCTCCTTTTTTAATAATATCTAAAAGTTTGGCAACTGCTTTATCATCTTCATCCATGACATCTATTAAAAATGTTGTATCTAGTATCATTTGAATTTTGCCACGGTTTTTTCAACTTGTTTTCTTAATCTTGTTCTTACTTCTTTTATTGTTGCTCTTAATTCAGAAGCTTCATTTTTGGATAAAACTCCTACGAGTTCTAAAAGTGAATATCTTCCTGTTAGTTTATCAATAACCTCGCTGAAACTTTCATTATTTTCTTTGAATGCAAATAATTT
>Ga0210057_1010561_pt1 | contig 10427 bp, 7 predicted proteins | sample CryGeyCG2114_010_2_FD_183968 | JGI IMG/M metagenome (GOLD analysis project Ga0210057, IMG submission 183968) | Groundwater microbial communities from aquifer - Crystal Geyser CG10_big_fil_rev_8/21/14_0.10 (SPAdes) (version 2) | ecosystem: Environmental > Aquatic > Deep subsurface > Groundwater ...
TTAAATTAACATCAAGTGCCAACCCTCGTAAGTAATTGAGCATCACATTAAACGATGCTGGGGTATTTGGAGGTCTGACAATTTCATTTTTAATAATGGAATCAAATGTAGCTGATCTACCTGCTATATCGTCTGATTTGATAGTGAGCATTTCACGGAGAGTGTATGCTGCCCCGTAACCTTCAAGTGCCCACACCTCCATCTCTCCGAATCTCTGTCCTCCACCTTGAGCCTTACCTCCGAGTGGTTGCTGAGTGATGAGTGAGTAGGGACCAATAGAACGCATATGAATCTTGTCTTCTACCATGTGGTGAAGTTTCAACATATACATATACCCTACTGCTACATCTTGGTTAAATGACTCTCCTGTTCGTCCATCGAAAAGTTTAAATTTACCAGTTTCTGGAAGTCCTGCGAGTTTTAACTCTTCTTTTATTTCTTCATGACTTGCCCCTAGAAATGGGGGCACAATAGCCTGATAACCTAAAGTGTGTGCCGCGAGGCCAAGATGCATTTCTAAAATCTGTCCCAAGTTCATACGAGAAGGTACCCCGAGTGGTGAAAGTATTATATCTATTGAGGTACCATCTGCCATATATGGCATATCTTCTTCTGGGAGAATAGTAGAAATAACACCCTTGTTTCCATGACGTCCTGAGAGTTTATCTCCAACTGAAATATTTCTAATCTGTGCTACTTCAATAACTATTTTCTTTATAATTCCAGCTTCAAGCGTATGACCCATGTCTCGAGAGAATATCTTTACTCCTATGATGCGTCCACGCTTGCCGTGCTCCATTCGTAGAGATGTATCTTTTACATCCCGAGCTTTTTCAGCGAAAATACTTCGGAGAAGTCTCTCTTCTGGAGTGAGTTCTGTCTCACCCTTTGGAGTAATTTTACTAACTAAAATATCGTTTTCTCGGACCTCTGCTCCGATGCGTATGATACCGTCTTCATCCAAATCTTTTAATTTTAATTCTCCTACATTTGGAATATCACGAGTAGTAATCTCGGGCCCGAGCTTTGTATCACGCACGATTGCAGTGAATTCTTCTACATATACTGAAGTAAATTTACTCTTTTTAACTATACGCTCTGATACAATGATTGCATCTTCGTAGTTTGATCCAAACCAAGAAAGAAACGCCACGAGAATATTTTGACCAATTGAGACTTGTCCTGATACAGTACTAGTAGTATCTGCTAACACATCGCCCTTCTTTACTTTGTCTCCTATATTTACATGGGCACGCTGATGAAATACAGAAAAGTTATTGTTTCGAAGAAAATTTACAAGAGAGTAAATGGTTTCTTTTTTGCCTTTTACAATTACTTTTTTTGCGTCTACATATGTGACTTCTCCATCTTCCTCACTCACTACGAGTCTGCCAGTATCGCGAGAGGCAAGTTCTTCTACTCCTGTAGCTACGAGAGGTGCTTCTGGTAAGACACATGGGATTGCTTGTTTCTGCATATTACTTCCCATCATAGCTCTATTTGCATCGTTGTGTTCTAGGAATGGAATAAAAGAAGTAGCAATAGAAAATGCTTGATTTGTAGCCACATCAATAAAATTAATTTCATTTTTAGAAATTTGTCCTGGCTCACCTTTTACTCGAGCAGACACCTTGTCTTCAGTTATATTTCCCTCAATATCATACGGAATACCCGCATGGGCGATGTTGAATTTTTCTTCTTCTAGCGCATTCATATACACCATATCTCCTGTGATCTTTCCATTTTTGACCTTGATATATGGAGTTTCAATAATGCCAAAATCATTTATCTTTGCATAAGTAGATAGGTGAACAATCAAACCAATGTTTGGACCTTCTGGGGTGTGGATAGGACAGATTCGGCCATAGTGAGAGGGGTGAACATCACGCACTTCAAGCCCTGCGCGTTCACGGGTAAGTCCTCCGGGGCCAAGTGCAGAGAGAAGTCGAATGTGCTCTATTTCAGTGAGAACATTTTCTTGATTCATAAATTGTGAAAGTTGATTTGTGGTGAAAAATTCTTTTACACGAGCTTGGAGTGGACGCTGGTTGATGATATGAACTGGCATAGCAGTATCAATGTCTACAATAGACATACGGTCTTGAATATTTCTCTTAATCTGCATCATACCTGTACGGACTTTTTGCTGGAGCATTTCTCCGACAAAACGCACTCGACGCTGACCTAGATGGTCTATATCGTCAGATTTTGAGAGGGGGTCATTGTTCAGCAATACTATCTTTGTGATAACTGTTGCTAAATCTTCTTTTGAAATAGTTCGGCGAGCGAGTTCTACTTCGTCCATAGACTTTTTGAATCTTTGGTTGAATCTGTATCTTCCTACAGGAGATAGGTCGTATCGTTCAGAGGTAAAAAGAGAATTTATGAATTCCCTTGCGTTATCTACTGTAGCCATATCCCCATCTCGGAGACGCTTGTATATTTCTATGTATGAATCATTTATTGACTTTGCTGGGTCTTTTGCAAGAGATACTTTTATGGCTTCTTCTAGGAGTGAGTTGCCTTTGAAAGCTTCAAGCATGGCTTCGTTTGTATCATAACCCATAGCACGAAGAAGTGTAGTAGCTGGAAACTTTCGTTTCTTGTCTATGCGGATATACATCACGCCGTCTGCGTCTGTCTCTATCTCTATCCATACACCACGAGCTGGGATAACTTTTGCTCCAAAATACTTTTTGCCTTTGCTTTCTGATTCTGTGAAAAACACACCGAAAGAACGTACGAGCTGTGGCACAATCACTCGCTCAACACCATTTATGATAAATGTACCATGAGGGGTCATCAGCGGAATATCAGACATAAAAATTTCCTGTTCTTTGACAGTACCCAAAATTTTGTTGGTCAATTTGACACGAGCTTTTAGCTGTCCTTGAAAGGAAAGCTTGTTTACTTTTGCATGATTCTCGTCGCACTTTGATTCTCCGAGGGAGAAAGAAATGAATTCAAGCTGAAACTTTTTACCAGAGTAATCAGCGATAGGAGAAAATTCTTTAAAAACTTCTGCTATCCCACTCTCGATCAGCCATTTAAATGACTTAACTTGAGCTTCTATTAAATTTGGAAACACAATCAGAGGCTTCTTATACCTTCCAAAGTATTTCTTTGGAGTCTTGGTTGTAGTTCTCATAGGCTATTTGTATTTAGAATACAGACAAAAGAAAAAGCAAAATGCTTTTCTTAGCTTCTTCTATTAACTTTATTAAAATAAACTTCTGTTAATACAAACGGGACATACAAGAGATACTCAATCAATCTATCAAATACAGTATACTTATTCTCTAAAAAATGTCAACTAAACGCTTGGGGATTAAAAAATGGGGCATTCAAATCATCGAATGTCTCATTCGTATTTTAACCAAAAATTACTTTGCCGGTAATGGCACTACTGCCAAAACCAAGAGTTTGTTTCCTACAGATTTATCTAAAAAGTATTCTTTCTCTCTTTACAAAAGTCAATAAGTTACATAACTTTCTAGCATATGCTAGTTTTCTATGTTACTAACACTTTTATAATTTATAAACCAAAATATTTTTTTAACTTATCTTTATCTTCATTTAACATACTCTCCACAGTGAGAATTTCCACAAAGTTTCTGACATTAAAAAAATCAGCTATAAAAATAATTTCGTCTTCACATGGATAAGGATAGATCCATACAGATTTTTGAAACTGGTAGAACCCTAAATCTTTTATGTGATATCGTAATGCTTCTCTACCTTTTGTAAATCTAATTGGTAAATCATACAAAACTACTCTCCATTTTCCGTCCCATACTTTTGGTTTTTTAATTTCTATAAGGTCTATAGCAAATGATCGTAATCGTGTCTCACCTTTCTTTGTTATTCTTACAATTGTTTTACCCTCTTTTTCTGAAACATATTCAATAAGCCTTTGGCGTTTCAAACTTTCTACAGAACTTTGAATTTGCCTTTTAGAGTATTTACTCGAACCACTGAACATCTTAAAAACTTGAACTGCATTACCCATAGCTCCTGCACCCACTACTATCATAGGAATAGAAGCTACGGCCAAGACACACAAAGTTACTTTAGCTATTTTCGCTTCTTTTGTATCTGAAGCCAGAAAATTCTTTATTCTTTCTATATATCCCTCCTTTTTCATATACATAAGATTATAGCATATGCTGAAATCTTATGTATGATATTTATACATTATATACATTTTAATAAAAATACTATTTTTTAGACAGTTTCCACTTTTTTATCAAAGCATGATTACCAGATAGTAGCACTTTTGGCACTTTGTAATTTTTACTTTTTTTGCCCTGAGTATTACCAAAGGGATATTTTAAAATCTCCGGCCGGGTATAGACTTCACTACTTGAAACTCGTTCTTCTTCGAGGGATTCAAATTTACCAAGCACGCCTGGAATTTGACGAGACACGCAATCTATGATGACCATAGCTGGCAATTCGCCACCAGTTAAAACATAGTCCCCTATAGATAAATTTTTAATTTTAAATTTCAAATTTTTAATTATTTTAAATACCCGTGCATCGATGCCTTCGTATCTACCACAGATTAGGATGACATCTGTATATTTTTTAGAAACTTTTTTTGCAAATTCTGTTGTGAACTTTTCTTCACTTGGAATAAAATTTATTATTAATACTTTATTCTTATCTTTTGATTTGATTTTTGAAATTGCCTTTTCTATTGCGTGAATTATGGACTCTGCTTTCATCACCATCCCTGGACCTCCGCCATATGGCCTACCATCTACTGGTTTGTAATTATTCTGAACTTTTCTCTGTATTCCCTTGGGAATTTTTATAAAATCTCGTGGATTATAAAAACTAACCTTGATCTTTTTCTGTTCTATCGCCCGGCCTATAATAGACTCTCTTAGATAAGAATCAAATGTTTCTTTAAAAATTGTAATTATATGAAAATTCATAAATTAAGTTCTTCTAGATAGATGTTAAGCTCTATCTAGCTAGATTATAGCTTCTATATTAAAAAAGCAAATAAAAAACTCGGCATTACCGAGTTTTTTACTAGAAACTAGCCCTTATTATATCCCTTTCAAGTCTTCCATAGCTTGGTCTACAGTCTTTAGTGTTGGTCCATTATTTTCTCTATGTGACTCTGGCCTTGTGCTACCTTCTGGCTCGTTGATCTTTAGGTTTACGCGAGCGTTGTTCTTCATACCGATGATTCGTAGTAATGTGCGAATTGCTTTTGCAGTATTCCCCATTCTTCCTATGATCTTGCCCATATCAGCAGGATTTACGGTTAGAGAAATAAGCACACCCATCTCATCCACAGTACGATCTATCTTTACATCAGTTGGATTGTCGACTAATGCCTTTACTACATATTCTAGAAATTCCTTGTCTGTCTCCATATTTTCAATAAATATTTATTTTTTATAATTACAGTATTACGACTTAACTGTTTACAGAATTATACCTGATTACTTTTTTGCTTTCAACTCTTTGCGTTTTTCTGTTGGCTTCTTCTTTGGTAGAACATTTATTTTTTTGCCTTCGATGATTTTTTCTTTAACGAGAAAATTGTGCATAGTAGGAGTGACTTGTGCTCCTTTTGAGATCCAATATTTTATCCTATCTGTTTTAAAATTTACCTCTCCTTTCTTTGGATTGTAAGTCCCTACTATCTCTAGAAATTTACCACTTTTTGTGGAATTTTTTGAGTCAGTCAAAACTGCTCTAAAAGAAGGATCATTCTTTCTACCTATTCTTTGTAATCTGATTTTTAACATAAAATGAGTTTAACACAATTTACAAAAAAGGCAAATTTTTAAAGCCTACATTCAATAAGTAATTATCCAGAAACTTCATAGCCACCTTCAGCAACATTTGCCCCAGTCGTATCATAACTAGCTGGAGCTATATACATAGCTGGTGCGAGATATGTAGCAGGTGCTACATAAGCTCCAACTTCTACAAAAGCACCATTTGCAATAAATGCTCCGTCTGCAGTATATGCACCATCTGTCTGATAAGAAGCAACAACATCATAATCACCTTCTGTGATATAGGTGCTGTTTGTATCAAAAGCACCATTTGCAATAAATGCTCCGTCTGCAGTATATGCACCATCTGTCTGATAAGAAGCAACAACATCATAATCACCTTCTGTGATATAGGTGCTGTTTGTATCAAAAGCACCATTTGCAATAAATGCTCCGTCTGCAGTATATGCACCATCTGTCTGATAATCTCCCTCTATTTCATAAGCTCCGTCTGTATCGTATGCCCCGTTCATCCAATATGCGCCAACATCTTGATAAGACCCTTGTGTATCATAAGCACCAACAGTCCAATACGCTCCATTTTCTTGATATGAACCAATGGTATTGTAAACACCATTAATCCAATATGCGCCACTTTCTAGATATGCACCACTTGCTAGATAATTTCCCAATGTAAGATATCCACCATTTGCTAAATAAGAAGAATAAGAAAGATACGCACCATTTACATAATAATTTACATTCGCCAAGTATGCACCGCTTTCTAGAAAAGCACCGTTTGTTAAATAATTTCCATTTACAAAATACCCAGCAGTTATCAGATAGTCAGCATAAGACAAATTACATCCACACACCAAGTACGCAGCATATGTCAGATATGGGCCGTTTACATAATAATTTACATTTTGTAAATATGCGCCATTTTCTAAATACCATGCTTGAACTAGAAAATCTGCGTAAGTTAGACCACAACCACAAAGTAAATACCCGACATAAATAGAATAATCCCCATTGACCAGATAATCACCATATGCCAAATAATCTGCATAAGTCATATCACAACCACATAAAAGATATGCTGCATAAGTTGAGTAGTTTCCATAACCAATGTATGCACCAGACTCTAAATAATCCACATAAGTAAGACCACAACCACAGTTCAGGTATGCAGCATAAGTTCCATAATCACCATATTCATAATAATCCCCATAACCATAGTGGTCTCCGTATTCGTAATAATCTCCATAAGAATAGTAATCATCACAGTATTCATAGCTATCACAATCTCCGTATCCACCATTAGTATCATATATATTTATCCCATTTGAACTACCCCAAAGAGACCAGTTGAAAGAAAAACCAGCAAAAAAACCTCCTTCAAAACAGAAAAATCCTTCACAAGCAGAAGCTCTAGCAGGCATAGAAAAGGCCAAAAATATAACTAAAGTGGCAAAAAAAATCTTAAATTTCATGCCCATAATATAACATATCTATACAGATATGTCAAGCACATAAATTTAAAATATAGTCAAATAAATAAGGTAATAAGTAAAAGCTAAATTACCTAACTTTAACGACCGTTATAATTAGGTAATTTATAATTTAACTAAAAAATTTTTAATAAAATTTTTAATATTATGCTATATTGATATTATGAAAAAAGAAATAAAAAGATTTCAAGGTATTATATCTATAACCCAAAAAGGTACTGGATATGTGGCTATTGATGGCTCAAAGAAAAATATAGGAGAAGACCCAGAAATTGATTATAAGCATTTAAATACTGCCCTACACGGAGATACAGTAGAGATAATACTATACCCAAAAGGAAATACACGGCAAAGTGGAGAAGTTTTAAGAATAATAAATAGAAATAAAATTGGCTTTAGCGGGGTGCTCGAAGAAGAAAATGGCATATTCTTCTTGAATCCTGATGATACAAAGATGTATACAGACATATTGATACCAGAAAAGATGCTTTTTGGTGCCAAAAATGGAGAAAAAGTTTTTGGTGAGATTGTGTCTTGGAGTGATCCACACAAAGCTCCCGAAGGTAAGGTAGTCAAAGTATTGGGAAAACCAGGAGAGAACAACACCGAGATGCTCTCTATAGCACTAGAAAAAGGGTTCGCAGAAAAGCTCCCCGATGAAGTAGAAAAAGAAGCTGAAAAAATAAAACAAGCTGGTATAAAAAAAGAAGATTTTGTAAGAAGGCGAGATTTTCGTAACACACTTACATTTACTATAGACCCAGCAGATGCAAAAGACTTTGATGATGCGATATCGTTTAAAATACTAACCTCACCCCAACCCTCTCACCCTCACCCCAACCCTCTCCCGAAGGGAGAGGGAGTTAGCTCCTTCCCCTTTCAGGGGAAGGCGGGGGATGAGGTTTATGAAATAGGCATTCACATAGCCGATGTATCATATTATGTAAAACCAGGTAACGAACTAGACCGTGAGGCAGAACAAAGAGGGACATCTGTATATCTTGTGGATAGGACAATTCCAATGTTACCAGAAGCGCTTTCAAACAACTTGTGTTCCCTCGTGCCAAATGAAGACCGCCTCACAATGAGTGCCGTATTTATAATAGAACAAAATTCAAAAGGAAATATAATTATAAAAGATCAATGGTTTGGCCGTAGTGTCATACACTCACAAAAAAGATTTACCTATGAAGAAGCCGAAGTTTCTATCAAAAATGCTTCTGCACCGCTCCACAGAGAACTAGACATTTTAAATAAACTTGCAAAACAATTTACAAAAGAAAGATTTGCAAATGGAGCTATATCGCTCGACCAAGAAGAAGTGAAATTTATCTTGGATGAAAACGGTGTGCCTACAAAAGTAATCAAAAAAGAACACGGTGATTCAAACAGATTGATTGAGGAATTTATGCTTCTCGCAAATAAAAAAGTAGCGGAATTGATGTCAGCCCCGACGCCCCAATCAAAAGAATCAGGGGTCGGGGTCCCGACTGAAAGCGTCGAGAACAAAAATATACTTATTTACCGAATCCATAATATCCCAAGCAAAGAAAAGATGGCAGACCTAGCACTCTTTCTGCGAAATCTCGGACACAAGGTCATCCTAAAAAACGGCATTATCCCAAATTATGAAATAAACAAAATACTAAAAGGTCTAGAAGGAAAACCAGATAAAGATACCGTACACCGTGCAGTGATCCGCAGTATGCAAAAAGCCATATACTCTACAAAAAATTTGGGGCATTATGGATTGGCATTTAAATACTATACCCACTTTACCTCTCCTATCAGGCGATATCCAGATATCATAGTTCATCGTATGCTTATGGACTTTCTCAAAGGTAAGAAAAGTGAAAACGCAAAAGAAAGATACGAAACATACGAGAAACTATCCATGAAACTCTCTGACCGAGAAAAGAAAGCCACTGAAGCAGAACGCGCATCTATAAAATACAAACAGGTTGAATATATGTCTTCTAGAATTGGTAGTGATTTTGAAGGTGTGATCAGTGGAGTCTCCGAATGGGGTATATTCGTAGAAGAGATAGAAACAAAATCAGAAGGTATGGTCAGGGTCAGAGATATAACAGACGACTTTTATATATTCAACGAAAAACATTTGGAATTGGTAGGACAAAAAAAGAAAAAAATTTATAAATTAGGAGATAAAGTAAAAATAAAATTAAAAGGTGTAGACTTGGAGAAAAAGACTATAGACTATGTTTTAAGGTAAAATAGCATAAAGCCCCCTGACAAGGGGGTTGAGGATTAAAATATAACAACATGCAACCAGAAGAATTATTTAAATTAAAAAAAGTTTTGTTTGTTTGTATTACACTACTAGCGGTGGCTTTTCTGGTATCTACACATACAAAATATGACCCTCAATTTTCTTTTGAAAGTTTAGAAGTGAATAAAAACATAACTCAATTAAAAGATTTAACTATTGCGAGTGTGGCTACTCCGCTTACTAAAAACTCTGAGACAAAATATTTCTATTTCAACAAAGCATCTAGGGACGCATTTAAAAAAATAAAAATCTCTGCCGAATCATTCATAGTCGGAGACTTGAATACTGGAGAGATAATAATGATTAAAAATCAGAATAAAGCTTACCCTATAGCTTCTGTGTCCAAACTCATGACAGCCCTCGTTACCAAAGAACTCGGCAAAGAAACAGATGCAACCATAGTCAGTAGTCGCGCACTCGCTACCTACGGAGAAAACGGTAACTTTAAATTGGGAGAAAAAATAAAAACTTATGATTTGCTCTACCCTCTCCTATTAGAATCTAGCAACGACGCAGCAGCCGTACTCGCAGAGTATTATGGAGGCAATGCGTTTATCCAAAAGATGAATGATGTTGCAAAAAATCTAAACATGTCTTCCACTGCCTTTGGTGACCCGAGCGGATTATCTATAAAGAATCAATCCACTGTGGGAGACTTATTTAAACTCACAGGTTATATCAGACAAAACAAACAAGATATATTAAACATAACTACAAAGCGAAGCTATACAAACAAAAAACACACTTGGTTTTCTACAAATCAATTCTTGCACGAAGACGGCTACATAGGAGGCAAAAGTGGCTACACTGACCCTGCCAAACAAACCGTCGTATCTACATTTTCTCTGCCACTAACCCAGAGTGGCACCCGCCCTATTGCCATCG
>Ga0210057_1010562_pt1 | contig 10426 bp, 13 predicted proteins | sample CryGeyCG2114_010_2_FD_183968 | JGI IMG/M metagenome (GOLD analysis project Ga0210057, IMG submission 183968) | Groundwater microbial communities from aquifer - Crystal Geyser CG10_big_fil_rev_8/21/14_0.10 (SPAdes) (version 2) | ecosystem: Environmental > Aquatic > Deep subsurface > Groundwater ...
TCTTTTTGGCTCATGATAATGTGGTTGTCCATACAGTTTGATATTAGTTGATTGAACTAATATCTTAACTGGTTAGACCGGACATTTCTACTTCCCGCTAATAGGACATTATCATTTCCGTGTAACAGAGAAAGAGGCTTGAATTCAACAAGTAAGTGCAACACCTCAACTAATTAAGTAGTATTTTGTTGCGCTAGTTTCTTGAAGTCGCATAACAATGAGTTGACAGATTAAGGGAAATTTGCTATACTATTAGGTAGAAGTTTAATAGTTTTGGCTGCGCTTAAAATTGTTTATTGAGCGATTTTAAGCGCAGCCAATGGAGAGCTGCCAGTTGAAGCATGCTTGGGTTTCGGTGTGTAGCTGGGATTCGGGTGTGCGAAGGAGGTAGAAATGTTTCAGGACATGAAAGCATGGTTTAGCCGATTGATGGATTTTGGCGACGTTGTCGTCGCCGGACTCCGAGAAGCCGGCGTGTCCGAGCAGGACATGAATGAAGTGGCGGCGAAGTTTGTGGCTTCGCCGGCCCAACTGAAGAATTTTCGACAGATGGCCGTGAAGTTTGGGGGGCAGTTCGCGCCCAAGCCCGAGGCCAGGATTGTCAAGAGCTTGCGCCTAGTGCGCAGGTTTGAGACGACCGAGGAGGTCCTCGACGCCGGTCAGTACGCGGCCGGCCACGATTCCTACATCACGGACGCGACGTACCCGATGCGTCAGGAGATGCAGGACGAGACCGAGCTGGTCTTCCTGGATTTCTTGGCTTGGAGCTGCGATCCTAGCACGGCCGAGATCTACGCCGAGGCCGACCGTCTGCTTGGCCACCACGAGGTGGCCTATGAGGACGCTCTGCGCTGTGGCGCGGAGAGTCTGGGGGAGCAGTACAGTTGGTCGTTCGTGTTTCTGCATGAGGCGGACGCGGATGGCGACGTGCTCTACCTCGCTAGGTGGGGCGGCGGCCGCAGGCTGGGTCGGGGCTTCGGTAGCCCCGGCAGTTGCTGGGATCGCGGGCGCTGTCTCTTCGCTTTCCGTCGCAACAAGCGGGCCTAGGGCCTTGGGCGCTTGGCTCTAAGTCAGTGCCCTTGGACTCTTGGTCCGCCGTGCTTCCTCTGCCCGTTTCGGTTCATTCCGGAGCGGGCAGTTTTTTTGATATAATAGATGAGAAGCTGGATGGGCGACGGATGGTTTTGTCTGACACCAGGTTTGTTAGCTAAGACTTTTTGTGATCTTGCTTCGGGCAGGTATTAAGCCAGAATAAGTAAGGCATTTTTGTTTTGCTTAGCGCGTGAGATATTTGCTCAATAAATAAAGCTTGTTGGTATTAATGATTAGGGCGATAACGTCGCCGAGGTCGTTTCAGTTTCAAAAACTATTTTTGGAGCGGTGGTTTGGATTATTATTGATACAATAGCGGACGCGGACGGCAACGTGCTCTACCTCAATAGGTGGAACGACGACCGCAGGCTGAATCGGAACTTCGATAACCCCGACAATTGCTGGAATCGCAGGCGCTATCTCTTCGCTTTCCGTCGCAACGATCTTTGTTTGTGCTGTCGCCTAAAATGCGCTTTATATTTTTGGGGCGCTCTGGGCGAGCAGTTTGTGCCAGCCACCGAGTTGTTTGCCGACTTCAACTAACGGCGTGGCTAGCTCTAGATATTTTCTGTCTTCAAGGAGTTTTAGCTCGTTGGCGATGAATAAAAAGTGTTTTAGAGAGTCCAGCTTGGTACTGGCTTTATCCACAACTGCTAACTTTTGATTCTTTGAGGTGTAGCCGGCCAAGAGAATATATTCAATGGTATCGGTGAAGAGCTTGTCTATTTTTTCTCCAAGAGTGTATCTTGAGAGGCGGGAAAGGTTGGGCAGGTTGCGGTGCCAGATTAAATAAGCATCAGTGATTTTTTGCAAAATTGGTAAATCGGAAACTGCGTGGGGGGGGGGCGTGATTACGTGATTAGAAGAGTTTTTCATAAAAGATAAAAAGATGTTTAAGATTACATTTGAGGAAATTATAGCACAGGAGAATTTACTTTTGGCTTGGCGCGAGTTTCGCCGGGGCAAGAGGCGGGCCAAGGATGTTTGTGAGTTTGAGCGGAATTTAGCGGATAATCTTGTTGGATTAGAAAACGATTTGGCTAGTGGCGCGTATCGCCATGGTGGTTATTACCGCTTTCGGATAAACGATCCTAAGCCGCGGGTAATTCACAAGGCCAGCGTGCGGGACCGGTTGGTACACCACGCGATTCACAGAAAGTTATATCCACTACTTGATAAGATTTTTATTACCGACTCTTATTCTTGTCGGATGGGTAAAGGGACTCATCGGGCGATGAACAAATTTAAGGAATATGGACATCGGCTGGGGCAGAATAATACTCGGACGACTTGGGTGTTAAAAGGGGATGTGCGGAGATTTTTTGATAATATTGATCATGGGATTTTAAAGGAATTGTTAAGTAAATACGTTTTAGATGAAAAAGTTTTAGAGTTGTTGGATAATGTGATCGACAGTTTTCGGATTCCGGGTCAAGTCCGGAATGACAAATCCAGTGGTGCTATGTGTAAGCGTAACACCACTGGATTGCCTCTTGGAAACTTGACCAGTCAGCTTTTGGTGAATGTTTACATGAATGAGTTTGATCAATTTGTTAAATATAAGTTGGGGCTAAGGTATTACATTCGGTATGCGGACGATTTTGTCGTTTTATCGGAGAATAGAGAGTGGCTAGAGAGCTTAATTAGCCCAATCCGGCAGTTTTTAAATGCTCGGCTCGGTCTAGAACTGCATCCGGACAAACTGTTTATCAAAACGGTTGCTTCTGGTGTGGATTTTTTGGGTTGGGTGAGTTTTAGCGATTATCGAGTTTTGCGAAGCGTGGCGAGGCGGAGGATGTTGCGGACGATTTTGGCAAAGCCGGAGGCGGCAGTTTTTGAGTCGTATAAGGGTTTGCTGAAACATGGGAAGACGTATGGTTTACAAGGCAAGGTTGATAATCTGAGGGGTTTGGTGTTGGATTGGGCGTAAGGGCTTGACCCTGTAGTAGAAACTCGGCGCTTGGCTTTGCCAAGCTAGGAATAGCTGAGTTTCACTACTGGGCTTGACAGGTGTGGTACGCTTGGTAATATATGAGTATATGAGCAGATATTCATATAAAGATAAAGCCAAGGCTGGAGAGGCGGCCGGTCTTCTGAGAATTTTGGCTAGCGGGCCGAGGCTACAAATTGTGGCTTTGCTCTTGGGGAATAAGAAGGGGGTGTGTGTTTTTGAGATTGCTGAGGCGGTAGGTCTTAGTCAATCGGCTACTAGCCATCAGTTAGCCAAGCTCACTAGCCACGGCATTGTTCAGTGCGACAGGGAAGGGCAGACGATGTGTTACAAGATTTGCCAGTGCGATAAGGCCAAGTCATTGGCTTGGGTAGTGAAGGGATTAGAAACAAATTAAAAGTAATTATTAAAATATATGTCAAAGAAAGTAGAAATTTATTCAACAACTAGGTGTCCTTACTGTGTGATGGCAAAGGATTATTTTGATTCTAAGGGAGTGGAGTATACGGATTACAACGTAGAAAGTGATATGGAGAAGGCTAGAGAGATGGTTGAGCGAACCGGAGGGGAGCAGGGAGTGCCGATGATATTTATTGATGATGTTCTGGTGAGGGGTTTTGATCGTTCAAAGATTGATTCTTTGTTAGAACGAGGCTCTATGAAGAAGGCTGCCTAATTAATATGGAAAAGGTATTTATTCCGGTAATTTTAGGAACTAACCGAGAGGGCAGAAATAGTGAGAACGTTGCTAAGTGGTTGATGGAGCAGTTGGAAAATTATCCTGAAATTGAAACCGTTTTGTTTGATGCTCGTGATTTTGATTTGCCTAAAAGCGACTACGGACAATCTATTAAAGGCGAGTTCTTTGCTTGGACGCAAGCGACAGAAAGAGCTGACGGTTTTATTTTGATAGTTCCAGAATATAATCATGGGTATCCGGGTATTTTAAAGTCTATGCTGGATATGCTTTTTCCTGAATTTCATCACAAGGTAGCGGGACTAGTTGGTTTATCAATTGGTCCATGGGGCGGCGTGAGGGCCCTGGAGAATTTGGTGCCGGTTTTGCGTGAATTTAAAATGATGGTTTCTAGCCCGGATTTAGTTTTTCCGCGAGTTCAAGATGTTGTTAGCGAAGATGGTAAAATTCAAGACGATAGTTATGATAAGAAGCTGGAGAAGTTCTTAACGGACTTAGTTTGGTGGGCCAAGACCTTGAGAGAGGGAAGGGTCACTGGTTAATGGTTGAGAGACGATTTCCACTACGGGCTTGCGTAGAATACCCTGGGGGGGGTATTATTAGGGTATGAGGCATGATGATAAAAAGAAAGTTCTTCGGCGACTCAAGATTATTGGTGGTCAGATTAGGGGTTTAGAAAAAATGGTTGGCGAGGATAAGTACTGCGTGGACGTGATAACCCAAACTAGCGCGGTGCGCAGTGCTCTCTCAGGGATTGAGGACCTCTTGCTAGAGGGGCATTTGGCTACGCATGTGGTAGAGCAGATGCGTGCTGGGCAGAAGGGTCGAGCTGTTAAAGAGATTGTAGATTTATATAAACTTAGCAAACGAAAATAAAGATGGATTGCTGTGATAAAAACAAAGATGTCACCATGACGGAGCATAGCGGCGAAGCTGGAGACGGGGCAGGGGGAGGGCGGTATATTTGTCCGATGCATCCGGAGATTAGCTCGGATAGACCAGGGCTTTGCTCGGAGTGCGGGATGAGTTTGGTTTTGGCCGGGGAAAAAGGACACGGTCATGGCGACGGTGGTAAGGTTGGGGCGGATAAGCACAGGGGACATAAGACCAATATTTTTGCGCGTAAGTTTTGGGTGAGCGCGGTTTTGTCTTTGCCGGTGATAGCTTATTCAAAAATTTTTGAGATTATCTTTGGCCAATCGGTGCCGAACTTTCCGGGTTCGGAATATATTCCGTTTGTTTTGGGTTCGCTTGTGTTTTTTTATGGGGGTTGGATATTTTTAACGAGTGCGTGGCGAGAGATTAGGGGCCGGGCGCCGGGGATGATGACGCTTATTGCTTTAGCAATTTCTATTGCTTATGGATATAGTTTGGCGGTGACTTTTGGTTTTGCTGGTGAGGCCCTTTACTGGGAGATTACGACCTTGATAGCCATTATGCTACTTGGTCACTGGCTGGAGATGCGGGCGGTTACTGGAGCTCAAGGGGCGCTAAAGGAGCTGGCTAAACTTTTACCAGATACGGCGGAGGTAGCCAGAAATGGTCAGACTGAAACTGTTCCCTTGGCGGAGCTAAGGGTGGGGGACTTTGTGATGATAAGACCGGGCGGGCGAGTGCCGGCAGATGGTCGGGTTAGTGAAGGGCAGAGCCATTTAGATGAAGCAATGATTACTGGAGAGAGCAGACCGGTGGAGAAAAAGGTGGGTGACGAAGTGATTGGTGGGACGATTAACAAAGACGGCTCGCTTAAAGTTGAGATTATTAAAATTGGTGATGATACCTTTTTAAGTGGGGTGATGCGTTTAGTTAAGGATGCCCAGGCTTCAAAGAGTAAGACGCAACTGCTGGCGGATAAGGCGGCGTTTTATTTAACGATTATCGCGATTGTGGTTGGTATTGGAACTTTCGTAGGTTGGATGTTTTTTACAACGCTGGGCGTGAGCTTTGCTATTCAGAGATTAGTGGCGGTGATGGTGATAACTTGTCCGCATGCGCTCGGGGTGGCGATTCCTTTGGTGGCGAGTATTTCAACGACAAAAGCAGCAAAGAACGGGTTTTTAGTCCGAGAGCGATCAGCGCTTGAAGCAGCTCGAAAGGTAGATGTGGTGTTATTTGATAAAACAGGAACTTTAACAACTGGTGGTTATGGAGTAGAAAAAATTTGGGCGTTTGTAGACGAGAAAGAAGAAAATGAAGTTTTAAGGACCGCCGGGAGCGTGGATAGCCACTCTGAGCATTATATTGCTAAGGCGATAGTAGATGAGGCTAAGAAGAGGGAACTGTCTTTAGATGAGGTAGCGGAGTTTAGCCGAATTGCAGGCAGGGGTGTTGGTGGAGTGGTTGGTGGCAAAAAAGTTTATGTTGGTGGTGCAGCGATTATTGAGCACGTTGGGTTAGAGATTTCTGAAGCAGTTAAAGTTTTAATTGAAGTGGAGGAGAAAAAAGGAAAGACGATTATTTTTGTAATTAAAGAAAAAGAGCTGATGGGGGCTATTGCTTTGATTGATCAGATAAGGAAGGAGTCAAGTGAGGCAGTTGAAGCGCTTAAAGCATTGGGGGTAAAAACAGCGATGATAACTGGGGATAGTGAAGATGTGGCTAAGTGGGTGGCGGGTGAGTTGGGACTTGATGAATATTATGCACGAGTGTTGCCTGGAGAAAAAGCCGAAAAGGTTAAGGATCTGCAAAACAAGGGATTAAAGGTCGTGATGGTCGGTGACGGGATTAATGATGCGCCGGCGCTGACTACGGCTGATATTGGTGTGGCGATTGGTGCGGGAACGAATGTGGCGATTGAGTCGGCCGGAATTATTTTAATGCGCTCTGACCCGCGCGATATCGTAAAGATTATTCGGCTTTCCAAGATGACTTATAATAAGATGATTCAGAATTTATTTTGGGCGACCGGGTACAATGTGGTGGCGATTCCGCTTGCGGCAGGAGTTCTGTATAAAGCGGGTATTTTACTCCAACCGGCGGTGGCAGCAATTTTGATGAGCGCGAGTACGGTGATTGTGGCGATAAACGCGGTATTATTAAGAGGTAAAGAATTGAGTTAAAAATGGAAAAGACGAAAGGAATAATTTTATTAAGTTTGTTTGTTCTGATGGCTGGCGTAGGGATATTTGTTATTGGAGCTTCGGCGCATCATGGCTCGAGCGGTTGTGGTTTGAATGCTTTGTTCGGCGATTGTGTGCCGACAAATGATGTTTTAGCGGTGGTTCGTCACCATAGCGCACCCTATCAAAGTCTTGGCGAGTCGATAAGTCGGTTAGTGGTTTCGGCATTTGGTTTGTTGATGGCTTTAGGTTTGTTGGTTTTAGATAAGAAGAAAGATGGAGCGCAGTATCATCAGGCTGGAGAGAGAAAGCTAAGATTCTTGAGCCATACTTTTAATTGGCGAAGTAGATTTTTGGATTGGTTAGTTTTTAAACGAACCAGTGGTTTGCTTAGTTAGGCTCTGCTAAGGCGGAGTATTTAGAGAAATTACTAGTAATACGTTATTTTAGTTATGAATAAAAAAATTTTATTGGGTGCGGGTTTTATCGTAGCAATAATTCTTGTGGTAGGCGTTTTTTCCAAAGAGAAAGACGCTGGTTTGATGCCGGTAGCACAGGCTCATGAAGCGACTGTATATCGGGAGGCGACTTGTGGTTGTTGCAGGGCCTATCTTGTTTACTTGAAGAAAGAGGGGTTCAATGTTATTGACAATGTAGTCGATAGTATTGGTGCGATTAAGGATGAGTATGGAGTTCATGTGGATATGCAGAGTTGCCACACAACTATTATTGATGGCTACGTAGTGGAGGGACATATGCCGATAGGGGCGATTGAGAAGTTGTTGAGTGAGAAGCCGGCGATTAATGGAATAGCTCTTCCGGGTATGCCATCTGGCAGTCCGGGCATGCCTGGAGCTAAGAGGGGGGCGTTTGAGATTCACGGCTTGATGGAGGAGTCGGGTCAGGCACAGATGATGTTTATGAGTTTGTAGTATGAAAAGAATAGTTGTGTTGTTTGCAGGGTTGGCTTTGGTAGTTCCAAAGCTAACCCTGGCGCACTGCCCGCTTTGTACGGTTGGGGCGGGGTTGGCGGCCGTATTGGCTGTGTCTTTGGGGGTGAGTACGGCTGCGGTTGGCGTGTTTGTCGGAGCTTTTGCGATAGCGATTGGACTTTGGATAGGTCGGATTTTACCAAAGCAGTACATTCGATTTCAAGTGGAGCTTTTAGCGGTGTTGTCGTTTTTGGTGACGATATTTCCAATTTTGCCGATTATGGATTCGGGCTATTTTACGCTCTACATTGGTTGGCTGGGGGAGTATGGGACGACTTTTGCTCTGAATCAATTTTTGGTTGGGTCTGGCGTTGGGGCGGTACTGATGTTTTTGGCACCGCTTGGAAGCAAGTTGTTAACCAGAGCGAGGAAGGGCGAAAGATTCAATTACCAGGGAATAGTGGTTGCTTTTAGCTTGTTGTTTATTGGGGCGTTAATATTTCAGTTTGTACTATGAACGATTTAATTGTTTTTGGTGGGATTGTGGTGTTGTTTTTTGGGTGGCTCTTGGTCAAGTCTTTGACCAAAAGCCATGGCCTTTGTGCGATTTGTGCATCTACTACGACTACGTGGTTGGGTTTATTGGGGTTGAGATTTTTGGGTCTGTACGAGAACGATATATTGTTGGCGGTTTTGCTTGGGGCGAGCGCGACGGGTGGATATTATTGGTTAGGTAAGAGCGGTAATTTTGCGTTATATAAATTACCGATTTTTTTGAGTTTAATAGTTGGTGCGTATTTGATTGCTTGGTGGCAGGTTAGCTGGACTTTGATATTGCTGATATCAGTCGTTTGGATTTTGTTTTGGATTTTTAGTTTTGGTGCGAAGAATAAGGGATTGCTGAAGAAGATTATTGAGTGTTGTAAAAATTGGTAATATGAATCCCGTTAGTGATAAGGCGTGGCAGAGCCACGCCTGTGGAAACTAACGGATAGGGACAAATAAGAATTTAGAGAGTCGAACCAACGGAATGAAGTAAAATTAAGTTTTAACTATCACTAACGGGATGAAAGAAAAATATTTAAGCTTGGCCATTATTGTTTTGGCTCTTGTGATTGGGATGGGTTTGATTGGTTCGGGGACGAGTAATATCGATTTGCCGATAGCGGCTAAATCCACAGATGTTGAGCTGGCTATTCCTTGGCATGACATGGGAGCGCAGCTAGCAGAGCATGGTGTGATTGACGAGGCAAAGTTTAGATCTTTATACCCGAATCGGCAGGATGCGGTGGATTTAGTTTTTGATTCTAATGCAGACAAGCCGTTGATAATAAATCAAAGTAATGCTGATATCATGCTGAATGCTTTGTGGGCATTTGGCTTGGCTAATAAAAACCCGATTTTGGAAGAGGGCCCGATGATGGATCCGCGCTATGGAGGTGCGGACAGGTTTGCTTCTACGGGGGGATGGACGTTGGGCCGGGAGGGGGCAATGAGTTATTATAGTCAGTTTTCGCTCGTGGTTTTAACAGATAACCAGCAGGGTTTAGTAGAGCGAGTTAGCAAGAATGTATATCGTCCGTGTTGTTCTAACTCAACATATTTCCCGGATTGCAACCATGGCATGGCAATGTTGGGTTTACTAGAGATTCTGGCGGCCGATGGGGCTGGTGAAGATGCTTTGTATGAGGCGGCAACAAGAATCAACGAATTTTGGTTTGGAAAGGTCGTTGGGGGCAGTTGTTAGACAAGCCTTTGATTGTTATAATTATTCTTATGAAGAAAATTTTATTTAGTATTTTTGGGTTTTTGCCGATGGTGACATTGGCGCAGGCGGAGCCCGAGTTTTATGGCTCCGGGATGATGGCTAGCGGGTATGGTGGGGGTTCGGTTTGGTCAATTTTTGGCTGGTTAATGTTGTTAGGCATGATTGTTTGGATTGTGGTGGGTATTTTGGCGGCGCTGTGGCTTTGGAAGCAGATTAGCAAATAGTTGTAGTAATAAAGATTCCGCATGGCCGGGCCAAGCGGTATCGGGCGGAGTTTGCCTTGTTCGCCCTTACCGCTTCAAGGGGCGGGTTTTTAATTGCACGTAAAATCCCTCCCCCTCGCCTTTAGGCGAGGGTACTCCCTTCTCTCCAGAGGCGGACAAGTAGGAAAGGGAGAATAAAGGTTCCGCATGGCCGGGCTAAGCGGTATTGAGGGGAACTCGCTTTGCTCGCCCTTACCGCCCCAAGGGGCGGGGTATTGAACCATTGCTGCGACTGCGTTCGGATGAAATGGATAACAGAGTTACCCATTTCGCATCCTCGCTTGTCGTAATAAAGGTAAAATGCGAAGAACCTTTGTTCCGACTGCGCTCGGACGAAATGGATAACAGAGTTACCCATTTCGCTGAAAATTCCCTTTTGAAATGCAACTTCGGCGGTATCATGAAGTTGTATGAAACAACGCAAAACATTCAAGCAATTAAATCAATCTGATAGAGACAGAATTCAGGCTCTACTTGGAGCCGGGCACACTCAGGTGGAGATCGCCACAGTTCTTGATGTCGACAAAAGCACCATTAGCAGAGAAGTAAAAAAACGCAAACGCAAGGATGGCCGATACGAAGCCTCTACCGCTCAACACAAAGCTAACCAGAAGCGTTGGCTGGCTAAGTATCAGGGGATGAAGATTGAAAAAGACTCATCTCT
>Ga0210057_1010563_pt1 | contig 10425 bp, 6 predicted proteins | sample CryGeyCG2114_010_2_FD_183968 | JGI IMG/M metagenome (GOLD analysis project Ga0210057, IMG submission 183968) | Groundwater microbial communities from aquifer - Crystal Geyser CG10_big_fil_rev_8/21/14_0.10 (SPAdes) (version 2) | ecosystem: Environmental > Aquatic > Deep subsurface > Groundwater ...
CCCTTTATGCCACGGTCAATCGATACGGTTTTATCCAAGCCCCTTTTAGAAAAGTCGAAAAAATAAACGGAAAATATAAAATTGTCACCGATAAGGTTGAATATCTGGATGCTGAAGATGAATACAACTATCATATTACTCATTTAGGTATCGATATTGATAACAATTTTTATATCAACCAAAAATGGCTTCCTTTCCGCTTTCAAGGAGAATTTATTGAAGGACCGATCGAACTAATAGACTTTATTGATCTTGTTCCCAACCAAATTGTCGGCATCTCCGCTTCTTTAATTCCCTTTATCGATCACGATGATGCTACCAGAGCCCTGATGGGTTCTCACATGCAGACTCAAGCCGTTCCCTTAGTCAATCCCGAAGCCCCCATTGTCGGTACCGGCATCGAATCAGCCATCGCCACTGCCATGGGTCGCACTGTTTTGGCCAACAATAGTGGCAAAGTCACCTATGTAGATGGTGAGAAAGTCATAGTTTCTCTCGACAAAAAAACCAAAGAAGACAGTCCAAATTTAAGCAGCCACTCTCAAATTAGTTCTGACGGCAAAGAAGAAACCTATTACCTGGAAAAATTTATTCGCACCTCTCCCTATGGTACTTGCTACAACCAAACTACTGTTGTAAAAGTTGGAGACAAGGTTCAAAAAGGCAGTCTTTTAATCGACGGACCTTCCACTCAAAACGGAGAACTTTCTATCGGTCGAAATCTTTTGGTCGCTTATCAATCCATCGACGGACTAACTTACGAAGATTCTTTTTTGATTTCAGATCGTCTGGTCAAACAGGATCTTTTAACCAACATTCAAATTTATGAATACAAATGCGATGTCGTCGAGACCAAGTTAGGTAGTGAAGAGCTCACCAAAGACATTCCCAATGTTTCCGAAAATGAACTTTCAAAATTAACCGAGGATGGTATTGTCATGGTCGGTGCCATGGTTGAACCCAACGATATCTTAGTTGGAAAAATAGAGCCTCGGGGAGAAAAAGAGCTAACCGCCGAAGAAAGACTTTTAAGAGCCATTTTTGGAGAAAAAGCTCGAGAGGTCAAAGATACCTCCAAGCGTGTTCCCAATGGTGAAGGGGGAGTGGTTATCAGAGTTGAAGTTTTAGATAAAGACAACGATGACGAGTTAGACCCAGGTGTCAATAAAGTTATCAAGGTTTATGTTGCTCAAATTAGACGAATTCAAGAAGGTGACAAAATTGCCGGACGCCATGGAAACAAGGGAGTCATCTGCCGCATTATGCCCGAATACGATATGCCTCGCTTAGCCGACGGCACCCCCATAGACCTGATTATCTCTCCTTTGTCTGTCATTGCCCGTATGAATTTAGGTCAAATTTTAGAGACCACTCTCGGTTATGCCGGAGCTAAGCTGGGCAAAAAATATGCCGTTCCTGTTTTCAACAAATACCCCGAAAGTCTTATTTCCGAAGAGTTGGTCAAAGCCGGTTTGACTTCAGAAGGCAAGGCTCAACTTTATGATGGTCGCACCGGAGAAGCCTATGATCAAAAAGCCGTTGTCGGCATGGGCTATATCATCAAACTGGTTCACATGGTCGACGACAAATTCCACGCTCGGTCTACCGGGCCTTATTCTTTGGTTACCCAACAGCCTCTTGGTGGTAAAGCCAGAATGGGTGGTCAGCGCTTGGGAGAAATGGAAGTTTGGGCTCTTGAGGCCCACAAAGCCGCCTACACCCTTCAAGAAATGTTGACTATCAAGTCAGATGACGTTGAAGGCAGAACCCGTGCCTTTCAAGCCATTATCAAAGGCTTGCCCATTCCTTCTCCCGATATTCCCGAATCTTTTAAGGTTCTTACCAAAGAACTGGCCGGTTTAGCCTTAGATGTCAGCCCTGTTGGTGTTCAAAAAATTTCACCTCCAGCCGACGATGTCGTCGAAGAAAAATCAGAAAAAAAATTAGAAAAAATTTCAACAAAGGAGACAGAAAATGTTTGATTTTAAGGATCCCATCAATTTTTCCGGTTTGCAGATAAAACTGGCTTCACCCAAAGATATCCTTTCCTGGTCTCATGGAGAAGTTCTCAAGCCCGAAACCATCAACTATCGTTCATGGCGTCCGGAAAAAGACGGTCTTTTTTGTGAAAAAATCTTTGGACCCAGTCATGATTATGAATGTTATTGTGGAAAATACAAAAAAATAAGATTTAAAGGTGTTATTTGCGACAAATGCGGAGTCGAAGTCACCACCTCAAAGGTTAGAAGAGAGAGAATGGGTCACATTACCCTGGCCGCCCCTTCCGTTCATCTTTGGTTTTTAAGAAACATTCCTTCTCCTTTATCCTTGATTTTAGACATCCCTCAAAAAGATATGGAGGCCGTTGTTTACTTTACAAAATACATGGTTATTTCTTTGGAAGAGAGCAAAAGAAAAGAGTCTCAAAAAATTCTTTTACAAAATGCCTCCAAAAGACAAAAAGCGGTTGATTTTGATACTCAACAACAAGTTGCCAAATTAAAAGATCAAAATGCCCAAGAAAAACAAGACCTAGCCAAAAAAATCAAAAACAAGGACCAGTTGACTCTGGCTCAAAAAGAAGCCGATGTCAACCTCAAGCAAATGATCCAAAAACTGGAAAACAAGGCTACGACCGAAAAGAAAAGAATCGAGGGTTTGGTTAATTTCTTAGAAAATAAAATCAAAACTCTTCAAGTTTTGTCAACTCTATCCGACGAAGAATTTTTCTACCTCCAACAGTTTAAGTCTGACAAATTTTTCAAAGTCAAAATGGGAGCCGAAGCCCTTTTGGAAGTTCTTCAAAAAATTGATTTAGGTAAAACAGTCAAAAATCTCAAAAAAGAACTAAAACAAACCAATAGCAAGCTAAAAAAGAAAAAAATCATGTACAAGATCAGGATTTTAAGCAGTATGGACGAAAACAAAATCGATCCTGCTTGGACTATCCTCAACCACGTTCCTGTTGTCCCCCCCGATTTGCGCCCCATGGTTCAGCTTACCGGCGGTCGCTTTGCCACTTCAGATTTAAATGATTTATACAGACGTCTAATCAACCGCAACAATCGTCTCAAAAAATTGCTCAAACTGGGCGCCCCCGAAATCATTTTAAGAAATGAAAAAAGAATGCTTCAGGAATCCGTTGACAATCTAATCGACGCTCAAAAAAGTGCCAAAAACCATCGTCGTTCTTCTAAAAGAGTCCCTCGATCTTTATCCGATCTTCTTCGTGGTAAAAAGGGTAGATTCCGTCGTAACCTTTTGGGCAAAAGAGTTGACTATTCCGGCCGATCGGTTATCGTTGTTGGTCCTGAGTTAAAACTAGACCAAGTTGGTCTTCCCAAAGAAATTGCTCTGGAAATGTATCGCCCCTTTGTTTTAAAAGAACTTATTGATACTGGTTTTGCTCCCAACATAAAAAGTGCCAAAAACCTAATCGACCATCGCGTCAACGAAGTCTATGACATTTTGGAAAAAGTGACCAAAAAAACCTATGTTCTTTTAAATCGTGCTCCCACCTTACACAAACTATCCATCCAAGCCTTTAAGCCAATTCTGACCGATGGTCTGGCCATTCGTCTTCATCCCTGTGTTTGTAAAGGGTTTAACGCCGATTTTGATGGCGACCAAATGGGTGTTCATTTACCTCTTGGTCGGGAAGCTCAAAAAGAGGCTCGTCTTCGTATGCTTCCTTCTCAAAACTTGCTCAAACCCTCAGATGGCAACCCTATTTCCATCCCCGCACAGGAAATGGCAGTTGGTTGTTACTACATCACTTCCATTCAAGAACAAGATTTACCCAAAATAGATCAGGCGGGCTACCAAGATCTGACTATTTTTTCCGACGTTAAAGAGGTCGAGCTGGCTTATCAGGCCCAAAAAATATCTCTTCGCCAACTTATTATGGTTCGTTTGGAAAACAAATTGATTAAAACCAGCTACGGTCGCTGTTGGTTCAACTCTATTATTCCCTCCGAATTTGAATTTTTAAATCAGGCCATGTCCGGCAAAGAGCTTCGAAACTTGATTGTTGACTCCATCGAAATTGCCGGTAGAAAGAAAACCGTTAAACTAATCGATGGTCTTAAAGACATTGGTTTCCAGGGCTTCACCCTTTCCGGTTTGTCTCTTTCTTTGGCCGATTGTGGCTTTTTAGAAGGCAAAAAGGGGATTATCACCGCCGCCGAGAAAAAAGTAACCGAAATCGAGTCCAATTACAAAAACGGACTTATTAGTGAAGATGAAAAAAGAAGACTCAGTCAGGCCATTTGGATGGAAACAACCGAAGAAATTGCCGAAAAAACATGGGAAACCTTAAGTGTAGATTCTCCCATCAAAATTGTTGCCGCCGCCGGCATCAAAAGAGCTTCCAAGGATCAAATCAAACAGCTATCCGGTATGAGAGGTTTAATGGTTGATCCTACCGGAAAAATAGTTCCCCTGCCCACTAAATCCAACTTTAGAGAAGGTCTTTCTGTTTTTGAGTATGTTACCGGTGCCAGAGGTACTAGAAAGGGTTTGGCCGACACCGCCCTCAAAACCGCCGACGCTGGTTACCTTACCCGTCGTTTGGTTGACGCCGCTCATGTTTCTATCATTCGCTTAACCGACTGCGGTACTAGTAAATTTTTCACCGTCGACAAAAGCAATTCAGATAGACAAAGATATTTCACCCGTCGTATTTTAGGCAGGATTTTGGCCAACGACGTTCTTAACCCCAAAAATAAAAAGGTTTTATACAAAAAGGGCATTATTATCGACGAAAAAATTGCCGAAGCCATAGAATTGGCCGGAATTGATTCTGTCGATGTTCGAGCACCATTGGCTTGTCAGGCCGAAAATGGTCTTTGCCAAAAATGTTACGGTTGGGACTTATCTCAGCGCAAATTGGTTGAAATTGGTACTCCGGTTGGTGTTGTTGCCGCTCAGTCCGTTGGCGAACCCGGTACTCAGTTAACTCTAAGAACCAAACATACCGGCGGAGTTGTCGGTGTCGACGTTACTCAAGGTTTACCGCGTATTCAGGAATTATTTGAAATTAGGACCCCCAAAGTTCCATCCCCTTTAGCAGAAATTAGTGGCAAAATCAGACTGACGGAAACCGTTGATGGTTATGAAGTAAAACTTACCGGCAAAGATGAAAAAAATCAAACCAAAACCATTACTTATCTTTTGCCCAGCAACATTAATCTGTTAGTTTCCGACGGTGATCTTGTTGGTCAAGGTTCTCAACTTTCCTCCGGTTCACTTGATGTCCGCGAAATAATGGCCGTCAGCGGTTTGGAAACAGCTCAAAAATATTTAATCGACAGCATTCAATTTGTTTACGAATCTCAGGGTATCGCCATCCACGACAAACACATTGAAGTTATAGTTCGGGAAATGAGTAATAAAATCAAAGTAAACAATCCCGGAGACAGTAAATTTCTTTATGGTCAGACTATTACCAAACCGGTTTTTGAAGCGGAAAACGCCAAAGTCAAAAAAACCAAAGGAGCTCCCGCTACCGGTAAGAAAGTTTTATTGGGCCTGATTCAATCGGCTCTCAGTACCGGCTCTTGGTTGTCTGCCGCTTCTTTCCAACAAACTACTAGCGTTTTGACCGAATCTTCCTTGATTGCCGAAATTGACAACTTGATTGGCCTAAAGGAAAATGTTATTATCGGACGCCTTATCCCGGTCAGTAAAGATCAGTAAAAATGCCAACATTTAATCAATTAATCAAAAAAGGTCGTCATCGAAACTCGACCAAAATTAAAGCTACCGCTCTTCGTGGTAACTTTAACAGTATTAAAAATCGCAATGTTACCAACTGCAATCCTTTCAAGCGTGGTGTGGTTACGGTGGTCAAAACCATGACTCCCAAAAAACCTCACTCTGCTTTGAGAAAAGTTGCCAAAATCAAGCTTAGCAATCGTAACTTGGTTACTGCCTATATTCCCGGTGAAGGTCACAACTTAGCCGAACACAGCATTGTTTCCGTCAGAGGTGGTCGTGTTCGGGATTTACCCGGTGTCCGCTATCACATCGTCAGGGGTAAATATGATTCCGGTGCGGTAGTTGGTCGTCAACAATCAAGAAGCAAGTACGGTGCTAAAAAGGGTTCTACCCCAACCGCTTCTACCGAAGTTAAAACTGAAGCTCCGGCCCCTACTAATTAAAAATTTGATCATAAAAATCTGTGTCTAGAAAAGGTCCCAGCAAAATAAAAAAAATATTACCCGATAGCACTTATCAAAGTGTTCTTGTTGGTAAGATTATCAACTATGTTATGTTAGACGGCAAAAAAAATGTTGCCAGACAACAAACACATCAAGCCTTGGATTTGGTTCACCAGCAAAACCCCAAAAAAGAAATTCTCGAACTTCTTGATTTGGCCTTAGATAACATTAAACCTCGAGTGGAAGTTCGTCCTCGTCGTATTGGGGGAGCTGTTTACCAAGTGCCATCTCTTTTGCGGACTCATCGTCAAAACTCCTTGGCCATTCGTTGGTTAGTTCAATCTGCCCGTCGTCGTCCCAACAAACAATTTCATACTTTTGCTCAAAAATTAGCCGCCGAAATCCTAGACGCTCTTCAAAATCAAGGCGAAGCGGTGGCCAAAAGAGTCGAAGTGGAAAGGATGGCTGAAGCCAACAAGGCCTTTTCCCACCTTAAGTGGTAGGGGGTGCGCACTTGCTTTACCGTCTCTTTTCCCTCATACTTAGAAAAATGTCTCTCTTCTCCAAAAATCAGTTTGTTCTCTGGCCCAAAAACAAAACAGTAGAGATTTATTCCAACAAAAAGGATCAAAATACTGCTTCTTTCGACCTAAATTTACTCAAAGAGCAAACAGATCAGGACCTGCAATCTCTCTCTTTTTACCTTAAAAAAAATAACATAAAAAACACCTCTGTTTTACTTTCCGACGATCTTGTTGTGGTCAGGTCTTTTGTTTATGACAGCAAAATAAGTTCAATTGAAAAAAAAGAGCTTTTAAGTTTGTCTCAAGCTTTTATTAATTTCCCCATTGAAGCAGAAAGTCTTGAATACAAACTGGTCAACAGTGGCCCCAAAACCATTATTAGAACTACAGTTTACGATCTTGCCAAAATTAAAATTCTAAAGTCAAATCTGGCTCGTCTCAACCTAAAAACCAGTTCTTTCTTGCCGGTTTCTCTTGCTCTTTGTTCCCTTATCAATAGTTTCTACCAACAGGAATATTTTCTTGTTTTTCCTCAGGGGGCAAAACACTATCTTCTTGTTTTGGCCAAAGGCAAAGATGTTTATCTCAGTACCAGTCTTAAGGGGGATTCTCTGGATATTCAAAAAACAGTCAATTATTCCAATCTTTATTTTTCTACTGTTACCAAAAAAATTTTTCTCCCTCGGGACAACGCCCCCGAAATTATTTCTACCACCAAAATGGAGAAAACCCCTTTTGACCAAAGTCAAATTGCCCAAAATTTTCATCAGGCTCCCAATTTACCCTTACCGGTATTAGCCACTATGGTTTCCCCCAACGATCAAAATCCTGATATAATGAATATTATGGAAACAGAAAACAACAGTCAAAATAACAACCCTTCCAGTTTTATTCCTCCTACCTCTTCTCCTAAAAAGAAAAATATCCTTCCCCTAATCGCCGTTTTTGTTCTTACCTCCGCTCTCGCCTCTATCCTTATCTGGTATGTTCTCAACAAATCCGATTCTTCTTCCGGAGAACCCGAATCTGCCCTAGCCCCTACTTCCGTTCCTGAACCAACTTCCGCCCCTATACCCACTCTTGCTCCCGTTGATAAAGATCTCAAAATTAGTGTTCTCAATGCCACCGACATCAATGGTCAGGCCGGTGCCTTTAAGGCAAAATTGACTGAATTGGGTTTTACCGATGTAGCGGTTGGCAATAGCAAAGAAACCCATAAATCCAATCTTGTTCAAACCAAAAAAGAAACCCTGGCCACTTTTTCCGCCTATTTCCAAGACAAGCTATCAGATTATTTCCCCGCCGATTATCAGGCCTCTTTGGAAGATGATTCCACCTATGATCTTGTTTTTATCGTTGGCACCGATCTTCGACAAACTTCTCCCAGTCCTTCTCCTTCGCCCGCTCTAGAAGAAAGCAATTAATCAATGAGAAAAATTCTAATCAGTGGTGGTCTTGGTTTTATTGGCAGCAATTTTATTCACTATTGGCTCAAAAAACATCCCCGTGACTATATTATCAACCTAGACAGTCTTACTTACGCCGCCAACCCTGACAACCTAAAAGACATCGCTTCTTTGGCCCGTTATCGTTTTGTCAAAGGCGATATTTGTGACGCCAAACTTGTCGATCGTCTTGTTTCCCAAGTAAACACTATCGTTCATTTTGCCGCCGAGTCTCATGTTGATCGCTCCATCAACGATCCTCTTCTTTTTGTAAAAAGCAATGTTTTGGGCACCTACAATTTGCTTTATTTTTCCCAAAAACACCACCTCTCCCACTTTCATCATGTTTCCACCGATGAAGTTTTTGGCTCGATTCCCCTAAATTCAAATCGTCAATTTACTGAAAAGACCGCCTATGATCCCAGTAGTCCTTATTCTGCTTCCAAAGCCTCTTCTGATCATTTTGTCAGAGCTTTTCACAAAACCTTTGGCTTACCCGTTACTCTAACCAACTGTTCCAACAATTATGGTCCTTTTCAAAATCCGGAAAAGATGATTCCCCGTTTTATCACCAATCTTTTAACCGATCAAAAAATTCCCGTTTACGGTCGCGGTCTCAACCTGCGTGATTGGCTCTATGTTACCGATCATTGTCGTGCCATCGACCTAGTTCTCTCTCGGGGCAAAATAGGGGAGACCTATTGTGTCGGTGGTCTAAAAGGAGGGGTGGCCAATATCAAAATCATCAAAACTCTTCTAAAACTTATGGATAAAGACGAATCAAACATTGAATTTGTGGCCGATCGTCCCGCTCACGACAATTATGCCGTCAATTGGCAAAAAATTAAAAAATTAGGCTGGCAACCTCAGGAAAGCCTGGAAACTGGTCTGCAAAAAACCATCACCTGGTATACTAAAAATACTTCTTGGTGGCAAAAAAGCAAAATTGAAGCTGAAAATTTTTATAAAAAACTCCAAAAAAACAAATTTTGAAATTTAAAAAACTAAAACTCTCCGGTTTAGTCTTAATCACCCCCGATATTTTTGCTGATAGTCGGGGTTTTTTTATGGAAAGTTACAACAAAAAAGTTTTTTTCCAAAATGGCATCACCGTCAATTTTGTTCAGGACAACCACTCTTTTTCTCAAAAAAATGTCCTAAGAGGTCTTCACTTTCAAAAACCCCCTTTTGCTCAAGATAAGTTAGTCAGCGTCATTCGGGGTCGGGTTCTTGATGTTGCCGTCGATATTCGCCCAGACTCTCCTACTTTTGGTAAATGGCAAGCCGTCACCCTTTCGGCCAAAAATCATCGTCTTTTTTTCATTCCCAAAGGCTTTGCTCACGGCTTTTTAGCCTTAAGTTCTCATGTCGATTTTGTCTACAAATGCAGCGAGCTTTATCATCCTGAAGCTGACGCCGGTCTTCGTTGGAACGATCCAAAAATCGGTATCAACTGGTCTGTTAAAAACCCCATCATTTCAGACAAAGACAAAATCCAACCTCTTTTAAGTCAAATTAAAACCACTCTTTCATGACCAAAACCAAAATCATCGTTACCGGTCTTTCCGGCCTACTCGGCTCCAGATTAAAACAGCTTCTTTCTTCCAAATATGATTTTGTTGATTTTTCTTTAGAAACTGGTGTTGACATTACCAAACCCTCCCTGCTTCAAGAAAAATTCACCCAAAACCCAAAGGCTTCTCTCGTTTTGCATTTGGCCGCCTTCACCGATACCTCCGCCGCCTGGCAACAGCGGGGGGACAAAAAGGCTTCTTGTTATCAGGTCAATGTTGTCGGTAGCCAAAATATTCTAAACTGCTGCCAAAAATTCAAAAAACATCTTATCTATTTTTCCACCGACTTTGTTTTTGATGGCAAAAAGAAAACTGCTTATACCGAAACAGATACTCCTTCTCCTCTTGATTGGTACGGGCAAACTAAGTTCTTGGCCGAAGATCTTATTCTCAAATCTACCTCGCCCGCCACTATTATTAGAATTGCCTTCCCTTTTCGCTCTCAATTTGAACCCAAAAAAGATATCGTTCGCAAAACCATAGAATCTTTAAAAAACGCTACTCTTTACCCCATGTTTACAGATCAAATTATTACCCCCACTTTTATTGACGATATTGTTCTGGCTCTTGATTATTTTTTCCAAAACCGACCTGGTCAAATTTATCACCTAGTCGGTTCTACCCCGGTTTCTCCCTATCAGTTGGCTGTAGCCGTGGCCAAAACTTTCGGTTTTGATCCCAGCTTGGTCAAGACAGGACTTTTATCCGATTACGTCAAAAA
>Ga0210057_1010564_pt1 | contig 10424 bp, 9 predicted proteins | sample CryGeyCG2114_010_2_FD_183968 | JGI IMG/M metagenome (GOLD analysis project Ga0210057, IMG submission 183968) | Groundwater microbial communities from aquifer - Crystal Geyser CG10_big_fil_rev_8/21/14_0.10 (SPAdes) (version 2) | ecosystem: Environmental > Aquatic > Deep subsurface > Groundwater ...
ATTCGGCGGGACACATAATTCGGTACAACATAGTGTATCTAACCGATCACCTCGATGTCCCTGGGGGCAATGGCCCTGGCATAAAGCTGAAGCCGATGATGTTCCCGGAGAAGCCCGACATCGTTCACCACAACGTGGCCTTCCTCAACCGCGCGTCCGGGTTCGAGATCAACAGCTGGTCGGGGACGGGCCTTGGGCACGATGTGTTCAACAACACCGCGTATGGCAACGGCGTGTGCGGGATTACGGTGACGGGACCGGATCCTGGGCGCCCGGTACAACACACGCGTGTGTTTAACAACATAGCGTACGGCGATGGCACGTGTGGCGTAGGATACTCAGGATCGGCGACCACTTTCGATTACAACTTCAATCCCAGTTCCCCGAACCCCCACGGGCGAAGCGGCGATCCGGGGTTTACCAACATGGGCTTGTTGAACGTGGACGCAAACAACGATGGCACGCCGGATGTTCTCGATCCGTTGAATGATCCCTTTGCCTATCCAGCGATCTTTCCGGATCCGAACGATGTGAAAGCGCAAATTCTCTACGCCCAGCAAAAGATGGTGGAAATCTTCGGCCCCACGGCGACTTCCCCCACCATCGATGCCGGCATTGATCTGGGGCAGAACTACTTGGATATTCTTGGCAATCCCGCCGTTGATGACCCCGCTAAAACTCCCTGGCCCGGCGTGCCTGGCGCCAATGTGTATGATATGGGCGCGTTTGAATACAACCCCGACGGCCTGCCCCCCACTCAAACCTGTGGCAACAACGTGCGGGAAGGGACGGAGCAATGCGACGGCACGGTGGGCCTGAACACCTGCCAAACCAGCGGCTTCGCGAGCGGCCTGCTCACTTGCACTACCACCTGCACTTTCAACCTAAGCCAATGTGTGAATCCACCCATCACTGACTTGACCTCACCCGTTATCACAGGTGTTCTCGCCTCGAACCTCACGCCGACCACCGCCACCATTACCTGGACGACCGACGAACCCGCCACCACGGAAGTTGACTACGGCTTCACCCCTGGTTACGGCCAAACCTCACCGCTCGTGCCCGCTCTCACTCTCACTCATTCAGTCTCCTTAACTAACCTCGCCCCCAATTCCACCTATCACTACCGCGTCCGCTCGCAAGACTCGGCTCCCGTCCCCAATTTCACCGAATCCCCAGACTTCACTTTCCTCACCCTACCCATCACCCCGCCCGACACCACTCCGCCTCAAACCATCACCGACCTCACCGTTACGGCCACCACCTCCCGCTCTGCCACCCTCACTTTCACCGCGCCCGACCAAGACGCAATTAATCCCACCGCTCGTCCGGTCGCGAGCTACGATCTCCGTTATCGTCTTGACTCTCTAACCGCCACCAACTGGTCGACAGCCACTCAAGCGTTCGGCGAACCCACTCCCACCTTACCCGGCCAATCTGAAACCTACATGTTAGTTGACCTCACCCCGAGTCAAACCTACACGGTCGCCATTCAAAGCCGAGACTCGGCCAACAATCTCTCCGCTCTCTCCAATGTCGTCATCCTCACTACCTCGGCTGAACCGCCAACCACGATTGATGGCGGCGGGGGAGACCCCGCCGGTGACGGGACAAGCGGTGGGCGTTCAAGCAGTGGTTCGCGCGACACGATTCCACCTCAACCGCCCACTCTCGCCGTGATTCGCGGGGATAACCGCCAGGCCATCCTTCGCTGGCAGAACCCCCGCGACCCTGACTTCGTCCGCATTCTCATCTTGCGCAGTTCCGCCTTGCTCCCAATTATCACCAACCCTCGTTCACTCAATCAAGCAAAAGTGGTCTACGACGGCACCGTCCCATCCTTCACCGACACCAACTTAGCCAACGGCCAACTCTACTACTACACCCTTTACAGCTACGACCGTTCCGGCAACTACGCTCGTCCCCTCACTTTAACTGTGACTCCCACCTCAAATGAAGCGATCGGTCGTCAAGCCTTGCTCCTGCAACTGATGCGCCGTCTGCTCGAGTTACTGCGACAATTGCTTGGGTTGTTGGTGGGGCGGGGGAGATAGAAAATAAAAACAATGACATTATCTCTCGCCGCACAAATTGAAGGTCTACTTTTCTGGCAAGCCGAACCGCAAAAAGTTGAAACCTTGAGTCAGAATTTAGGAGTAACGGAGACGGAAATTAGCGCCGCGCTCACTGAACTTGAACAATCTTTAACCATGCGCGGCCCCGCCACGGCGGGGCGAGGTCTCCGTTTGATTACCAAAAATGACGAATACACTTTAGGCACGGCCCCAGAATTAGGCGAGTTGTTGGCACGATTGGCGAAAGAAGAGCTGAAAACTGATTTAGGCCACGCTGGACTTGAGACTTTAACTGTCGTTTTATACCGCGGGCCGGTCGCGAAATCGGAAATTGATTACATCCGTGGCGTCAATTCGAGCCACACCCTGCGGCATTTGCTCGTTCGTGGTTTGATTGTCAAAAAGCCGAATCCGACCGACGCGCGGAGTATGCTTTACGAACCGACTTTTGATCTCTTATCTCTGCTTGGCTTAACGCGGCTTGATGAATTGCCGGAATTTGAAACCATGAAAAAGCAAATTGATAATTTCCTTCATGCTGACACCCCTCAAACCAATTAATCAAATTTTCAAATGGTTGGCGGTCGCCGCCTTCGTGCTTTTCGTGAGTCTGGCGGTTAAAGATACTTGGCTTTTCTTTATGCCGGCCACTTCAGCTGCAATCTCTAATCCTGGAATCAGCCCAAAACGAAATCCTTTCACTGATTTAAATTTAGAAGCGAAAGCGGCGTTAGTTTTTGCCCCCGACGTAGATAAAATTTTGTTTGCTCATAATGCCGATGCTTCGTTGCCGATTGCTTCGCTCACGAAAGTGATGACCGCCCTCGCGTCCGAGTGGACGCTCGGGCGTGAGGGCGCGGTGCCTTTCAATGGTCATCCGTGGCAGCTCGGGAATTTGGTTAATTACACTTTAATTTCATCTTCTAACGCCGCCGCCGCCGCGATTACGGCGGCGGCAGATCGTCATTCACCTAACCAGTCTTTGATCACGACGATGAATAATTTAGCGACGACTCTTGATTTAACCGCCACCCATTTCGACAACACCACGGGTCTAGACTCGATTGACGGTCAAGCCGAGAATGTGAGTTCGGCGAAAGACATCGCGCGCCTCTTCACTTATGTTTTGAAAAATCAACCCACAATTATTACCGCCACTCGTTATCCCGAGCTAGAGGTTGTCGCTCTCGATGGAATTCGCTATCGTGTGGTTAATACAAACAAAATAATTGGCGAAATTCCGGGTCTTCTCGCTTCTAAAACGGGCTACACTGAAGCGGCGCAAGGCAATTTGGTTGTCATCACCGATCGGGGTTTGAACGAGCCAATTATTTTTGTTATTTTAGGTTCGAGTTTGGAAGGTCGTTTTTGGGATATGAAAAAATTAATTGCCGCCACTTACGCTTATGATTATTAATGTTGTTAAAGTTTTTGCCCCGGCCACTTTCGCCTTCTTTGTCGGTCTCGCGCTGACGCCCTTCCTCACACATTACCTTTATAAATATAAGTTGTGGAAGAAACGCGCCGGTAAAATCGCGCCCGACGGGCGCGCCACGCCGATCTTCAATCAATTGCACGAAACGCGAGAAGTGGGGACACCGCGTTTCGGTGGCATCATCATTTGGACGAGCACGCTCGTCGCCGTGCTCGGCTTCTGGTTCTGGGCGAAAATGTTCCCAAGCGACTTGACCCTCAAATTAAATTTTTTAAGTCGTAATCAAACTTGGCTACCGCTCTTCACTTTAATCGTCGGTTCACTCGTTGGTTTGGTAGATGATATTTTGGAAATTTGGCGGAGCACATCCATTAAAATCACTCCAAACGGTGGCCTCGCGTTCAAAAAACGTTTAATTTTGGTTACGATTCTTGGTTCCCTTGGCGCCTGGTGGTTCTATTACAAACTCGGGCTCTCGACGATTGAAGTGCCGTTCTTGGGCGAGTTTGCAATCGGTTGGCTGATTATCCCATTCTTCATCGCGGTCATGATTTTTCTTTTTTCGAGTAGCGTCATTGATGGTCTCGATGGTCTAGCCGGTGGCGTGATGGCGATTATTTTTGGCGCTTATGCGGGCATCGCTTTTTTCCAAAATCAAATTGACCTGGCCGCCTTCTCAGCCGTGATCACCGGTAGCATTCTTGCTTTCTTGTGGTTCAACATTCCACCGGCGCGTTTCTACATGTCGGAAACGGGAATTCTTGGTTTGACCACGACGCTTACGGTGCTCGCATTCCTCACTGAATCAGTTCTTGTTTTACCAATGATCGCTTTTCCGCTCTTTGCCACTGTCGCAAGCAACGTGATTCAACTATGGTCGAAAAAATACCGTGGTGGGCGAAAAGTTTTTTTAATTGCCCCGCTCCACCATCACTTTGAAGCACTCGGTTGGTCACCGGCAAAAGTTGTGATGCGCTACTGGGTAATCGGCGTGATTGCGGCCGTGATGGGAATGATTATCGTGCTCGTTGGCCGCTAACTATGCGTCGTCGTGTCCTTAATCGTCGTTTCTTCTTTTTCATTCTGGTGGTCGTTTTGATTGGTTTCTTTGTCTTTTTATCCGCCTCGCTTGGTTTACTCGGTCGAGATGGCGCCCGCTATGGCCGAATTGTTCCGAACCAGTTAATTGTGCTTTTTGTCTCCATTGGTGGAATGCTCCTGGCCGCGAATTTTGATTATCGCCGCTTGCGCCCTTACGCTTTGCCAATCTTCCTGATTACTCTCGGCGTCAGTCTGCTCGTTTTCGTGCCTGGACTCGGCTTTATGTCCGGTGGCGCAAGGCGTTGGATATCGATTGGGACGCGCACTTTCCAACCATCTGAATTATTGAAACTCGGTTTCATTATTTATCTGGCGGCTTGGCTTACGCGCTCTGGTCACCAATTAACAAGTTGGCGATCAGGTTTCTTACCCTTCCTGTTATTGGTTGGAGTAACGGGCGTGACGCTTGTGGCGGAACCGGATCTAAGCACTTTCTCGATTTTGGCCGTGTCCGCGACGACAATGTTTTTCGTCGCGGGTGGCAAGTGGCGGCAACTCCTCCTCATTTTGGTTTTGGGTTTAGCGGCGCTCACAACAATTGTCTCTTCCAAACCTTACGCGCAGAAGCGCGTCCTAACCTTCCTAAATCCGCAAGAAAATTTGCTCACATTTTCCTATCAACTAAATCAATCCTTGATTGCGATCGGTTCTGGAGGCCTCTTCGGTCGTGGCTTGGGTCGAAGTATCCAAAAATTTAATTATCTTCCCGAACCGATTGGTGATTCAATTTTCGCCGTGGCGGCCGAGGAATTTGGCTTCATTGGTGGTCTCCTCATCATTTTAATTTTCGTAATTTTCGTGTGGTGGGGTCTTGCGCTCGCAGTGCGGACGGCTGACCCCTTCGGGCAAATTTTACTCACTGGTTTAGTGGTGCTCATAGCAACGGGCGCGTTTGTGAACATCGCTTCAATGCTTGGACTCTTACCGCTCACCGGCATCCCGCTCGTTTTCATTAGTCACGGCGGGAGTTCACTTCTGTTTTCTTTAATCGGCTGTGGTATTATTTTAAATATTAGTCGACGTAGTTAAAAATATTGTATGAAAATTGTTTTCACCGGTGGGGGAACGGGCGGTCACTTCTACCCGATTATCGCCGTGGCGGAAGAAATTAACGCCCTTGTCCGCGAGCGGCGGCTCGTCAATGTGCAGTTATATTATTTCTCCGCCGCGCCGTATGATGAATCGGCCTTGTTTGAAAATAATATCAAGTTCGAGCGAGTGTCTTCTGGCAAATGGCGACGTTACTTTTCGCTTCTCAATTTTTTTGATTTATTTAAAATTGGTTGGGGCGTTCTCACGGCCCTCGTTAAACTTTATTTTATTTACCCCGATGTCGTTTTTAGTAAAGGCGGTTACGCGAGCGTGCCAATTGTCTTAGTGGCTCGTTTACTACGAATTCCGATTTTCATTCACGAATCAGATTCTCGCCCGGGACGGGCGAACCTTTGGGCCGGCCGCTTTGCCAAAAGGATTGCGGTTTCTTACGTCGAAGCCGTTGATTTTTTCAAACCCAAACAAAGCAAAACGATTGCCGTCACGGGTAATCCGCTTCGCCACACTTTGCGTTACCCGATTAGTCAGGGGGCACGCCAATTTTTAGGTTTGGAGGATGGAATTCCAATTGTTTTAATTGTCGGCGGCTCGCAAGGAGCGGAAAAAATTAATGAGGTGGTAATTGACGCTCTACCGACGCTCGTTGAACGTTACGGTGTTATCCATCAAGTCGGTGGAGCTAATTTAGTGGCGGTCAAACAACGGGCGCGGATTGTGCTCGAGAAAAATAAATTGGCCAGTCGTTACAAGCCGTTTGACTTTCTAAATTCTTCGGCGTTGCGGATGGCGGCGGGCGCGGCCACGATTGTCGTTTCGCGCGCCGGTTCAATGATTTTCGAAATTGCCGCGTGGCGTATTCCGGCGATTATGATTCCGATTCCCGAATCGGTGAGCCACGATCAACGTTCGAACGCTTTCACTTACGCTCGGAGTGGCGCGGCGGTGGTGATTGAACAAAATAATCTCTTGCCCTCGGTTTTAATTGCTGAAATTGATCGGCTGGTTTCCCAACCGCAATTATTAGAAAAAATGCGCGTGGCGGCCGGCCGATTTGCCAAACCTCAAGCCGCGCGCCTGATTGCCGACGAATTAATGAACATCGCTTTGAGCCATGAGTAATGCTATAATATAGATATGGAAAAATTGCCGGAAATGTTTCGCCCCCTTTTGTGGTCGTTAAAATGGGCTGATTTAAATGTTGACGAAGACAAAGCCGATATTATTGTGAACACCGTTAATGAAGGGACCCTGGCCCACTGGCAGTGGTTGATTAAAATTTACGGCAAAAAAACAATCCGTCAAACGCTTACCAAACGGCTTACGACGGAATTCCATCCGGAATCGTATCAGTTAGCGCGCGTAATTTTCGATTTGCCACTTTCTCCTCATGCATGATGAAATTTTAACTCCCAATGCGACGGCGCTTCTGCCAGAAATTAGCAGTTTTGAAAATTTTTATCTAGCCGGTGGTACGGCGTTAGCATTTCAAATCGGTCACCGACGATCGGTTGATTTTGATCTTTTCTCTTCAGGCCCTTTATCCCAGCAATTATTGTCGCGCGCGAAGCGCACTTTCACTCCTCAATCGATTATTGTCACCTACCGTTCGTCAGAACAGTTAAACTTAATTATTAACGATGTGAAAGTTACTTTTTTGTATTTTAACTACCCGATGATTAATCCGACAGTGGAATACCAGAAACTCAAAATCGCCAGCGTGAATGAAATTGCCTTGATGAAAGCGTTCGCGATTGGCAAGAGATTATCTTACAAAGATTATGTTGATTGGTATTTTTTATTGAAAGAGCATCATGTTGAACTCGCCGATGTTATCACCAACGCCAAACGTAAATTTGGAAACGATTTTAATGACAGATTGTTTCTAGGGCAACTCGTGTCGCTTTCTGAAGTGCCAACTCAAAAAATAGATTTTGTCCGCGATGAAGTTGACCGAGCAACCATTACTGAATTTTTAGAGACCGTCGTCAGAGAATTTAAAATCTAACGTTCACGAACCAGTTTTCTTGTCAAGGGGCGGGGGCGGGTGCTAGAATAATGGGGTTATGCCAGTCATTGTTCGATTCGCTCCTAGCCCTACAGGATTATTGCATGTGGGTAGTGCGCGCACCGCGCTTTTCAACTATCTGTTTGCCAAAAAAGAAGGTGGTAAAATATTTTTGCGAATTGAAGACACGGATCGCGAACGATCGAAACCGGAATTCGAACAAAATATTTTTGACAGCTTGAATTGGTTAGGTCTAAAGTTTGATAATCCAGAACCAGTTCGACAATCTGAACGGAGCGAAATTTATCAAAAAGTTTTAACGCGGTTAATTGAAAGTGGCGCGGCTTACGTATCAAGAGAAGAAAATGAGAAGGGGATTGAAGAAAATAAAAGAAGCGAGGTGATTCGATTCAAGAACCAAAATCGTTCAATCACTTTTAGAGATTTAATCCGGGGTGAAATTACTTTTGACACTAAAGAATTAGGCGACTTCGTGATTGCTAAAAGTTTAACCGAACCGCTCTACCATTTCGCTGTCATCGTCGACGATGTTGAAATGGGCGTAACACATGTAATTCGCGGCGAAGATCACATCTCCAACACCCCACGGCAAATTTTGCTAATCGAAGCGCTCGGCGCGCCGAGACCCATCTATGTTCATATTCCCTTAATTTTGGCCTCGGACAGATCAAAGTTATCAAAACGACATGGCGCCGTCTCGGTGACCGAATATCGCGCTCAAGGTTTTCTATCCGAAGCGCTAGTTAATTATTTGGCTTTGCTTGGTTGGAATCCGGGTACGGATCAGGAAATTTTCTCACTCGCGGAATTGGTCGAACAATTCTCGCTCGCGAAAGCGCAGAAGGCCGGGGCTGTCTTCGATCCAGTTAAATTAAATTGGTTGAATCGAGAATATTTGAAACGTTTGCCGGACGAAACCTTGGGGCAAAACATCCCGCCCGAAATTGATCGAGATCGTTTGGCGAAAGTACTGCCTTTAATGAAAGAGCGAATGACGACGCTTGCGGATCTAACTAAATTTGTTCAACCAGGCGGCGAATTCGGTTATTTTTTCCAATCACCAGTTTACGAAAAAGCCCTCTTGAAAAACCAAAAACATTTTCAGAAATTATTTGAATTGATTAATTCTCTGGGCGATAGTGAGAAAGAATTTAGCGCGGAAAAAATTAAAATCGCAATAATGCCTTACGCCGATGAAGCGGGGAGGGGCGAAGTGCTGTGGCCAATGCGTGTGGCCTTAACTGGTCGCGAAAAGTCGCCCGACCCTTTTATCGTAGCTTCAATTTTAGGAAAAAAGGAAACTTTAGCTCGTCTCGCTTATGCCGAAAAATTGGCTTAAGGACGTGATCATAATAGTAGTTATCAGCGCGGCTCTCGCCGCGCCCTTTTCCGTCGGCACGACTCGCGCGGCCACGCTTGAAGAGGTGCGGGCACAAATTAATGATCGGAACGCGGAAATTCGTAAATTAGAGATCCAAATTGATACCTATCAAAAAGAATTAAAGACAATTAATAAAACGAGCAAAAATTTACAAAGTGAAATTGCCCGACTGGAAACGACTCGTAAAAAATTAGCCACTGGTATCAAAGTGACGGAGCAAGAAATTTTGAAAACTGATTTAACGATCGAAGAACTCGCACTGCAGATTGGAGATAAGAATGAAACACTTGAACGTCGCCGAGCGGCGATGGCGGAAAGTTTAAGACGCTGGCGTGAAATGGAGGAATTATCGCCGGTAGAAATAATGTTGGGCTATGACCGTTTTTCGGATCTTTGGACGGAATTAAGCGCCCTCGCGGCCTTCCAACGTAATTTGGAACAAGACATTACCCTTGTGTCAAAATTAAAAGATGATCTGGAAGCTACACGTCAAGCCACCGAGAGTGAGCGGCATCGTTTAACGGTGTTGAAGGGGCGTTTGGCTGACCAGCGACAAATCGCGGTCCAAAATCAATCAACCAAAGATGAACTCTTGAAACAAACAAAAAACCAAGAATCAAATTATAAGAAACTTTTAGTCACCACTCTAGAACGCAAAGCCGCGTTCGAGAAAGAATTATTTAGTTTGGAATCTCAGCTACGAATTTTTGTTGATTTTAATAAGTTGCCACCAGCCGGTCAGGGCGTGCTCAAATGGCCACTTGAAAATATTTTCATCACACAGAATTTCGGCAAAACGGTTGACGCCAAACGTCTCTACGCGTCAGGCACTCATAACGGCGTTGATTTTCGCGCGAGTATCGGCACGCCGGTGTTCGCCGCCGCCGCCGGCACGGTGAAAGGAACGGGGGACACCGATACGGCTTGTCGTGGCGCTTCTTATGGCAAATGGGTGCTCATTGAGCATACGAACGGTTTAAGCACTCTTTATGGTCATTTATCGCTTATAAAGGCGATAATCGGACGCTCGGTGGCCGTCGGGGAGGTGATCGGCTATAGCGGACAGACGGGTTATTCCACTGGCCCGCACTTGCACTTCACCGTCGCCGCCACGCAAGGTGTCCGCGTTGATAATTATAATTTTAAATCCTGCGCGGGAGCGAAAATTAGAATGCCGCTCGCTGACCCAAGTGCTTATCTTGATCCACTGATTTATTTGTAAGCAGGGGAGAGTCAGTTTATAATAAACCATGTTACTCACTACTATGCCCCCCGTCACCAACCAATCTCACTTTCTTAAACTGCCACTCATCATCCTCGTTTTCGCCGTCTCCAGTTTCCTTTCCGCCACTA
>Ga0210057_1010565_pt1 | contig 10423 bp, 9 predicted proteins | sample CryGeyCG2114_010_2_FD_183968 | JGI IMG/M metagenome (GOLD analysis project Ga0210057, IMG submission 183968) | Groundwater microbial communities from aquifer - Crystal Geyser CG10_big_fil_rev_8/21/14_0.10 (SPAdes) (version 2) | ecosystem: Environmental > Aquatic > Deep subsurface > Groundwater ...
CGGACTTTGAAAATAAATAAAACGCCTTATTTAAGGCGTTTTATTTATTTTTTTATCAATTTTTATTGTTTAATCGGCATAATAATATATAAATATTTTTTCTCCCCCTTACTTTTTAAAGTAAAGGGGGTGTTTGAATCAACAACCTCTAAAATAACCTCATCCATCTCTAAATTATTTAAACCATCTATTAAATAACGATGATTTAAAGTAATTCCATTATCTTTTCCTTCTATATCAGCTGGGACATCCACTATACTCTCCCCTTCTTGGCCGCTAACAGCGCTTACAACGGCTTTTTTTTGCGATACAGGGAAATCTAGGTGAATATCGTTTATATTACTCTTAGAAAACAAAGAGGATGCTTTTATCGCTCTAACTAAATCTTTTTTATTAATTGTAATTATGGTTTTTTCCTCTTTATTTATATTGGGAATTATCTGGCGGTAATCTGGATATTGGCCTTCTATAATTCTTGATACTATTTCTGTGTCATTATAGCTAAATAAAACTTGATTTTCTGATAAATAAATTTTTATATCATTGTTGGTTTTTTCTCCGTTAATTCCTGTTATTTTTTCATTTGAACAAACTTTTATTATTTCTTGAAGGGTTTTAGTTGGAATAATAACCTTTTTAGTATCACTATTACCCTCTTTATTTTTATATTTTATTGTTTTTTCAGCTAAACGATAACTGTCGGTTGCGGCCGCAGTAACACTTTCTCCGTTAAATTCAAAATAAACACCGCTTAATTCAATTCTAGTTTCATCTCTGGCGGCTGCAAAAATAACATCATTAAGCATATCTTTAAAATTAACTGCGTCAAAGACGAAGGATTCTTTTTTTTCTAATGTTGGTATTATTGGAAAATCTTCAGCGCTCTCGCCTTTTATTTTTGTTTTATAATTATCGCTTTTTATCAATAATTCATTTTCAACAACTTCAAAATCTATTCTATTGTTTGGGAGTAAGTTTATATAATCAGCTAAAAGTTTTGCGTTTACAGTAAATTCTCCATTTTTTTCTATTTTTCCCCTAATACTGCAGGTTGCCCCAATTTCAAGGTCTGTAGCTGAAAGTTTTATATTATTATCATCAATTTTTATTAAAACATTACTCAATATGGGAAGATTAATATTCTTCCCTGATATAGATGTTATATTTCCTAGCGCTCCTTTTATATTTTCTTGGGTGCAGGAAAATTTCATAGTTTATTAATTAATAAGTATATATATAAATAATAATAGTAATAATAAGACTGTGGATTCTGTTAAGAACTTTAAAATTTATTTTATATTAGTTAAAATAATTAATTTTAGTAAGTGATAAGTATTTTAATAAATGTGTAAATAAATTGTGTAAGTTATTTAAAAATATTTTTTGTCTTTTTCTTGTTTATAACTTAGCTATTTATCAATAAACTAAACCCAACTTATTAATAATTTATTAAGATGTTAATTATATGTTTATTAGTTGTATAATAACTGTTTAAGAGATTCTATCTCCTGTTTTTTTCTTTGATCACTTTTAATTTCATAGGAAACTTTATTACAAGCGTGTATAGCGGTGGTATGGTCTCTTCCTCCAAATTCGTGGCCGATTGTTGGAAAAGAAGTGTTTATTTCTTGTCTCATTAAAAACATAGCTATTTGTCGTGGAGTAACTAATTCCTTCTTTCTGCTTTTACCGGTTAAATCAGAAATTTCTATGTCGTAAAATTTAGCAACTATTTCAATAATTATTTTTGGACTTATTGATTTTGATTGAAAATTATTTATAATATTAGCCAAAATTTCTTTTGTGCTGTCTATTGTTGGCTCTGTTTGGTTAAATTGGTGGTAAGCGATAACCCTATTTAGCGCTCCCTCTAATTCGCGGATGTTGTTTTGAACTATACTTGCTATATAAGTTAAAATTTCATCATTAAGCGTATATTCTTTTTCTTTACATTTTGTCTCTAAAATTGCCGTTCTAGTTTCTATATCCGGTTGGGTAACATCAACAATCATTCCCCACTCAAACCTTGATTGCAGGCGTTGTTCAAGTGAAGGAATAGCTTTGGGTTGCCTATCTGAGCTGACCACTATTTGGCGATTGGTTTGGTGTAGCTCATTAAAGGTATGAAAAAACTCTTCTTGCGTTCCCTCTTTTCCTCCCATAAACTGAATATCATCAATTAATAATAAATCAACATTGCGATAAAAATCTTTAAATTCTTTTGCCCGACCGCTTCTTACTGCTTGGACATAATCGTTGGTGAATTTTTCACAGGTAGCATATAATACTTTTTGGCCGGCTGCTGAAAGTACATTACCTATGGCGTGTAAAAGATGGGTTTTTCCCAGTCCCACCCCACCGTAGATAAATAAAGGATTATAAGTTGATCCCGGGCTTGAGGCAACCGCTTTGCATGCGGCATGCGCTAACTGGTTATTTTTTCCGACAATAAATGTATCAAAAATATATTGAGTGTTTAGTCCAAATTTATTTAATAATGATTTATTGCTAACATTAGGGCTTTCCTCATTTTTTTCTAGCGGTAAAGCACCACCAGAGCTAATTCCATCAACTTTATTTAAAACCGGTTTTCTTATAAGTTCAACTTTATATATAATTTCTTTTATTGGATTTTGAACAACTTTTTCCAGTGCTTTTATAATATCTTGATGATATTTTTTTTCTAACCAAGCTTTAGTAAAGGTGTTAGGAACGCTAATAATTACTTTTTCATCTTCAATAGTTGAGATAAAAGTATTTTTAAACCAGGTGGTAAAATTAGCTTTAGAGATGCTCACCTCCATCTCCCCTAAAACGGCCTGCCATATTTCTTGGTTGGTCATAAAAATTATTTAATAAATTATATTATAAAGCTTTTATTGAGTAGTATTTATTATAAACTATTATTGAAATATTGGAAATATCCACAAAAGTTTATAAGTTGTTCACAGTTAGTTAATAACTTCATTAAATTGACTTTGTTTGTCGTTGGTGTTATTATTATATTGTTATAAATTATATTATAAGATAAACATTCAACAATTAACATTCAACAATTAACCAAATTTGTTGCTTGTTAATTGTTACTTGTTAATTATATTTATATGCCAAAAAGAACATATCAGCCAAATGTTAAAAAAGCCAAAAAGAAGCACGGTTTTATGAAAAGAATGAGTACAAAAAACGGTCGCAATGTTTTAAAAAGCCGTCGAGATAAAGGCCGAACCACCCTAAGTAAGTAATATGCTAAATAAAAAAAACAAGATATCCAAAAAAAAAGAAACAGAAAATGTTTTTAAAAAAGGAAAATCTAGTTTTGATAAATTTTTAGGCATCAAAGTACTAAAGACGGAAAATAAAACTACTCGTTTTGTTATAGTTGTTTCTACTAAGGTTAGCAAAAAAGCAGTAGAAAGAAACAAAATTAAAAGACAGCTAAGCGAAATAGCCCGTTTAAATTTAAAGATGTTAAAGCCGAGCCATGATTTTTTTATTTTAGCTCTACCTCCGGTAATTAATAAGAATTTTCATGAAATAGGGGAATCCTTTCTTTTTCATTGTAGGAATTTAAAGGCAATCATTTAAAAATTTAATATAATGCTCAGCATTCAACATTATTCTCGTTATTTTGTTATTAAAATAATAAGAATATATCAAAAAACCATTTCTTTTGATCACGGTTGGTTTAAAATTTTTTTCCCGCATGGTTACTGCCGTTTTTATCCAACCTGCTCTGAATATGGAATTCAGGCAATAGATAAATATGGTATTATAAAAGGAGGAATAAAAATGATTTGGCGTATTTTACGTTGTAATCCATGGAATAAGGGAGGAATAGACGAAGCTTAGAATTTAGAACTTAGAATTCAGAATTAATTCTTAATTCTTAATTCTTAATTCTTAATTCTTATTAAATGGCCGAATTATTTCAAACATTATTTTACCAGCCAATATTAAACCTGTTGGTTTTTTTGTATAATATTATACCAGGAAATGATATTGGAATAGCGATTATTGCTTTAACAGCATTAATTAGATTAATTTTATTTCCTTTAAACCAACAATCAATTAAGTCCCAAAAATCGTTACAGGAAATACAGCCGAAAATTGAAGAGCTAAAAAAACAGTACGGAAGCAATAAGCAGGATTTAGGCAAAGCAATGATGGAGCTTTATAAGGAGCAAAAAGTAAATCCTTTTTCCTCTTGCTTGCCACTTTTAATTCAATTTCCTTTTTTAATTGCTGTTTTTTATGTTTTTCGCGATGGTTTAACGGGTGGTTCTTTAGATTTGGTTTATAATTTTATCCAGCGGCCAGACGCCATTAATGTTATCACTTTGGGTTTTTTTGATTTATCTAAACCAAGCCCTGTTTTAGCGGTTTTAGCTGGTTTAGCCCAATTTTGGCAGGCGAAGATGATGATAGCTAAACGTCCACCAAAACAGGTGCAGGGAAAACCAGGAGCCAAAGACGAGGACATGATGGCTATTATGAATAAGCAGGTGATTTATTTTATGCCGGCAATAACTGTTTTTATAGGTTTAACTTTTCCCGGCGGTTTAACGCTCTATTGGCTAACAACAACTCTACTAATGGGTCTACAGCAGGTTTATATATTTAAAAAAGACAAAACCCGCAAATCAACAAATTTATCTATAAATAACACAAATGAATAAAAATATTTATTTGTAATATTTATAGATAAATTTGTTGATTTGCGGGCTTAAAAGATTCTTTCTCTTCCTATAATTATTTTTAATCTTTCTTTTGCCACTCCAATTTGAGCCGGCGTTTTTATTTCCACTGAATTATCAATAATAAAGTCTTTATGTATAAGATTATTAACAATAATGTTATTACTTTGAATAAGACTTTTATCAATGTTTTTTGTTATAATGCCTCCTTGGGAAACTGTGATATATAGTTCTAAGAGTCCGTCGCGCGGGTTACTTCTATTGTTTTTTCCCTTAATATTAAGATTAATAATTTCAATATTTCCGGGGCCGGTAGGTTCAATTGTATATTGATTATTAATTTCAATGACAGTCTCTTTATTTTGTATTTTAGCTGAAGATATAAAGTATTGGTTGTTTATAACGCCAAGGTCAATAGTTTCTATTAGCCGGGCTGATAAAACATTACAGGCATCATCTTCGTCTTTAATGCCGAAAGATCGGGAAATTTCGTTATTAGCGCCCACAGGAATAATTCCAATAGGAACGGGCAAACCCTCAAGCGAGTTGATTAGTTGGTTTAAGGTGCTATTATTACCTATTGCCACCACGGTTTTTGGATTATTTTTTAGCTCATCCCGAACAATACTAGTTAAGCTTTTTAGGGGCCCAACATGGCAATTTTTTCCGTTCAAGCCAAGGTCAGTTAATCTAGTTTCAATTTTAGCGACTATTTTTTCGTATTTTTTCTGTTTTAAAAAATAGTCAAATATATAAATATGCATATTTTAAACATTTAATAATTGACATTTAACTTTTTTGAACTTGTTAAATATCAAATATTAAATACTATTCGTCATTTCTAAATTTCCTCTTCTATTTTTTCTTTCTCTTCCTTCATTTCTTTTTCCCCTATATTATTATTTTCTTCTGGTTTTTTATTATTTATATCATTCATAGTGCATTTACCGCTAAAGAAGGCGCCGCGGGCAATGCAAATTGTTTCGGTTTCAATATCACCCCAAATTTTAGCTCCGGCAGTTAATTCAAGGTCGCCCTTAATATTTATATCACCTTTAATTTCACCGCTGATAATCGCATTAGCCGCGGCTATTGATGCTTCTATTTTTGATTGGTCGCCGACTTTTAAATTTCCGTCAGTTTTAACACTTCCTTTTACTACTCCCTCAACAATTAAATTTCCCTGGCCAACAAAATCCCCCTCCACTTTTACCGATGGGCCGATAATTGTTTCTGCCTCCTTAAATTCACTGTTTTTATCAGTTTTGAACATAGTTTTATTTTAATATTTTAGTAGTTATATTTTAGGGTTTATTAATATTGTTGTCAAAGATGATTTTCTCATATATTATAAAATATAGCATATAATTTTAATATATAAATTTAGCCCTCGTAGTTTAATGGATAAAACAAGAACCTCCTAAGTTCTAGATCTAAGTTCAATTCTTGGCGAGGGCACAAAAATAATTAAAAAATAAAAAAGTCCACATTTTTGTAGACATTCTTAATAATAATAGTTATTAACATTTTTGTGGATAATATTCACATTTTGTGGATAACTTTATAATCAAAGTCCACAAAATAGTGGACTATAAAAGTATAATTAATGTTTATTGTCTACATTTTTCTAGACTTTCGCTAGTGGAAAAGTTTAATAGACAAAATTATAAAATAGTGATATTTTGTATACATTGTATGTGAATTTTTAATTTTTAAATACAACGTTAATTTTTTGGGCCTTTAGTTCAGTTGGCTAGAACGCTTCCATGGCATGGAAGAGGTCAAGGGTTCAAGTCCCTTAAGGTCCACATACATAGAAAACTTCCATACTTGCCCGCCCAATGCCGAAGGCGTATGGGGGCATGGAGGAAGTCAGGAGTTCGAGTCTTCTCATATCCACAAGATTAAGGGTTTTTACCCCGCCACGAGCGTAGCGAGTTGTGCGGAGCAAATCCCCTACAGTCCACAAAAACAAAAAATTCCGAACTTGGTTTTATCTTGTTCGGAATTTTTTATATGATTAAAATGTATTTGTTTCACGTATAACTCTAATAGATAATTGAATAACAGGTAATAGTTTTTAAAAAACATTTTATTTTTTAATAAAATTAATTATAAAAGGGAATACTCTTGAGATGGTCTTCTCCTATATATCTTTATTCCTAGAGAGATTGTGTTTTTTAATCCTTATCCGGGACTCCCTAGATTCTTGGATTCTTTGAAAAATAGTGAATCCATAGTCTATAGCCACAGACGTGGCTGTTGCTTATGAGTCGTGGTAATCTAATTATTTTGCTATCATAAAAGCTAGATTACGATAACTAGATCGCTATCACAATTAAACCTAGTATAATTTTACTGAATGAACTTCTCGGCTTTTAACACCTCCTCTTATATTAAGTATATATAATTATATATTAGCATATATTAGATAATTTGTCAAGTAGATAAAATTTAACCTTGCAATTTTTTAAGATTATGCTATAATTACTTTATTATTTAATAATATGCTTTTTCTTGGTATTTTGGCTAATATTAGCCATATACTCGGATAGTAGCGCAAAACTATGTTAGACAAAAAAGTAAAACAACGAATTATTAACAAATTTAAGACCCATGATAAAGATACTGGGTCTTCACAGGTGCAAATTGCAATTTTAACTGAAGAAATTAAGCAATTAACCGAACATTTAAGTCGCCACAAGCATGATCATTCTTCTCGTCGAGGATTATTACGCAAGGTTTCTGAAAGACGAAAATTACTAAAATATTTACAAAAAGAAGACGAAAAGGGCTTTAAAGAATTAGTTATTAAATTAAAATTAAGAATAGGAAAAAAGATGTTTGAAGAAGCAGAAGAAGAAAAAAGAAAAGAACAGGAAGAGCTAGACGCTATTAAAAAAGCCGCTGAAGAGAAAGAGGCGGAAGAAGAGGAAGCTGAAAATAAGGAGGAATAATTATGATAAAACATAAGGAGCAAAGAGTGGGGGTATTGGTAGATGTTTCCAATATGTACCATTCTGCTAAAAATTTATACAAACGCAATGTTGACTTTAGTGAAGTTTTAAAAACAGCCGTTGCTGGCCGGAAATTAATTCGGGCAATTGCTTACGCTATTAAAACAAAAACCGGCGAAGAAGAGCCGTTTTTAGATGCTTTAGTAAAACAGGGCTTTGAGGTTAGGGTAAAGGACTTACAAATATTTTTATCCGGAGTTAAAAAAGCCGATTGGGATGTAGGCATAACAGTTGATGCCATTAAACTGGCCGACAACATGGATGTTATAGTTTTAGTAACAGGAGATGGGGATTATTTGCCATTAGTAGAATATTTACAGCATACTAAGGGGTGCCTAGTTGAAGTAGTTGCGTTCCAAAAAACCTGCTCGTCAAAGTTAATGGAAGTTGCTGATGATTTTATTGATTTAAGCGAGTATAAAAAATATTTAAAATAAATTATTATTAAGTGTTTTGCCCACCAAACACATAGGCAGTGATAAAAATTTATCGCGAGTCTGTAGTTTGTTGGCCAAGACACGTAAAATTTTATGGAAGAAAAAAAGTATTCTTGTGAGTGGCTTGGCCGTACTCTCACTATTGAAACAGGCAAATTTGCAAAGCAAGCAGATGCCGCAGTAATTGTTCGCCATGGCGATACAGTTATTTTAGCTACGGTCGTACAAGCTAAAGAAGCTCGTCCGGGAATGAATTTTTTCCCTTTGATGGTCGGCTATGAAGAAAAATTATACGCGGCGGGAATTATTAAAGGTTCTCGTTGGATTAAACGTGAAGGTCGTCCAAGTGACGAAGCGATTTTAGCCGGACGCATGATTGATAGAGCGATTAGACCTTTATTTAATGAAGATGATCATCGCGATGTACAGGTTATTTTAACTGTACTTTCAGTTGACGGTGAAAATGATCCAGAAATCGTTTCTTTAGTAGCGGCTTCCGCAGTTTTATCAATCTCTAGTATCTATTGGCAGGGTCCGATTGCTGGTATTAGGGTTGGAAGAATTGATGGTAAATTAATTTTTAATCCATCTTTTGAAGAAGAAGAAAAAAGTGATTTAGACTTAACTATTGCTGGCATGAAAGATAAGATTATTATGCTTGAATCTGGCGCTAAAGAAGTTAATGAGGATGATATGTTTAACGCAATGGAAGAAGGGCTTAAACAGATGGAACCAGCCCTAAAATTGATTGAAAAGATGAAAAAAGAGATTGGTGTTAAACCACAAGAAAATAATGAAACAAAAAAATCCACTTCCGCTAAAGCTACGGAGGACAAGCAAAAAAACAATGACGGTGAGGACGCAGAAAAAGTAGCTGTTGCTAAAGCAAGCGAGTGGCTGGAAAAAAATACCGAGAAGTTTTTATTTGGTAAAGTTCCGACCGCTTTGAAATCTGAACGAAAAGCTCAAGTAGTTAATGTAAAAGAAGAATTAAAAAAATATTTAATCAACGAAGGCGTAGAGGAGGAATTAATAAACAAGATAGCCGGCGATTTAGTTTATCCGGCTTGTGAAGCAGAAATTACTAAAGGAATAATTGAGCGTGACCAACGAGTTGACGGTCGTAAGATTGATGAAATTAGAAAATTATCATCAGAGGTTTCTTTATTACCGCGCACCCATGGTTCTGGATTATTTAATCGCGGTGAAACTCAAGTGCTTTCTATTGTAACTTTAGGTTCTCCGGGTGATGAACAGATGCTAGAGGGCCTAGAGGGTAAATCAACTAAACGCTACATGCATCATTATAACTTTCCGCCATACTCAGTTGGCGAAGCGCGACAAATATTTGGTCCCTCTCGACGTGATATTGGTCATGGCGCTTTAGCGGAAAAAGCTTTAAAACCGGTTTTGCCGAATGAAGAAGATTTTGCTTATACAATTAGAGTCGTGTCCGAAGTATTAGGATCAAACGGATCCTCTTCAATGGGCGCGACCTGCGGTTCCACTCTATCGTTAATGGACGCAGGTGTGCCAATTAAAAAGCCGGTTGCCGGAATAGCGATGGGTCTTGCCAGTTATCCTGATATGAGCAAATGGAAAGTTGTTACTGACATTCAAGACCTAGAAGACGGCGCTGGGGGCATGGACTTTAAAGTTGCTGGCACAGCGGATGGCATTACCGCTATTCAGCTAGATACTAAAACCTTGGGCTTGCCAATGGACTTAGTACAAGAAACTTTAGCTAAAGCAAAAACAGCCCGTTTAGAAATTCTAAAAGTCATAACCAAGGTAATAAAAGAACCGCGGGCAGAATTAAGCCCTTACGCGCCACGCTTAATTTCATTTAAGATTGATCCTGAGCGCATTGGCGAGGTTATCGGTTCTGGCGGAAAAATTATTAACGGCATTATTGCCGAAACTAATGTTACCATTGATATTTCCGATGAGGGCATAGTCTCTATTTGCGCTATTGAGCCGGAGGGCATGGAAAAAGCCAAGCAAATGATCGATGATATTTTACGCGAATTTAAACCGGGCGAAAAATTTACTGGGAAAGTAACGCGCGTAATGGACTTCGGCGTTATCGTAGACTTACCCGGGAATCATGATGGCATGGTGCATGTCTCTGAGATGGCTCCATACCGTGTCGGCAGCCCTAGCGATTTATTGAAAATGGGCGATGAGGTAACCGTCCGCGTTAAAGAAGTTGAGGAAAATAAAATCAGTTTATCTATGAAAGGACTTGAAGAAAACACTGAATTATGGAAAGATG
>Ga0210057_1010567_pt1 | contig 10420 bp, 9 predicted proteins | sample CryGeyCG2114_010_2_FD_183968 | JGI IMG/M metagenome (GOLD analysis project Ga0210057, IMG submission 183968) | Groundwater microbial communities from aquifer - Crystal Geyser CG10_big_fil_rev_8/21/14_0.10 (SPAdes) (version 2) | ecosystem: Environmental > Aquatic > Deep subsurface > Groundwater ...
ATGTTGATCCGAAAATTCTTGTTAAAAGACTTTATTCTTGTCTTAAGTCAGAAGGAACTCTTGTTTTAAAAACTCCTAATAGGCTTTTCCCTTTTGAAACACATATTAAGAAATTTTTCTTACATTATTTACCTATTAGTGTTGTAGATTTTTATCTTAGACATAGGTACAAAAGTTTTTTCTTTGATTATAAGAGTTTTTCTGAAATAAAGCTTCTTAGTTTGCGTAGCTTAAAATCAGTTCTTAAATCTTTACCTGGTTCGGCAAGTTATTCAATAAAGCCTGTGTTTTGGCCTTATTTTCCAAACGTTATTAAGTCTAAACCAGAGTTTGGTTTTCTTAAACCTTTAAGTTTCCTTAAAAAATCTAAATTATTAAACAAACTTTTTACAAGTCCTAAAATGAATCTTTTTGCACAGAGTTGGATTATTTTTGTTAAAAAAAAGTGAATAGAAAAATTGTTATGGTTTAATTTTAGAGAAAAGCATCTTAGGCCAGTTTCTTAATCTGAACATGAAATTAGTGTTCTGGAAACATAAATGAGTGCAAGTACAGGATTTATTTTTTATTGATTGTTTTTGCTTTTTTGCAACCTTAGAATCCCATACTTCAATAAAACTTTTAGATTTGATATTTCCAATTTTTGGTAATAGTTCACATAGACTTATATCTCCGTTATTGTCCAGTACACAATGAACTTTGCCTGCATAACAAGGGAATGGCTGTTTATTTGTCTTAAGTATATTTATGCATGTTTCGAATAATATTTTAGTAGTATTATTTGCAATTTTTGATTCAAAACTTTTTTTACCATAGAATGAATAACTATTCCATATTTTGTATAAAAGAGACTTTAATTTATTTAGCTCTTCAATAGTAGGTGTTTTTACGTTACTATCTTTAGGTGTTCCTCTAATTATGTCGAAGCTATGGAAGTTTATTTCAGGCATTCTTTTTTTTACAAAGAAATGAAGTTTTTCAATTTCATGTAGATTTTTATTAGTAATTACAGTATTTAATTTTATTAGAAGCCAAGGATATTTTTCACGTAATTTTACAAGACCATCATAAGTTTTTAATACGTTATTGAAGCATGAAAGGTCTCTTATTGTATTGTGTGTATTTTCTAAGCCGTCTAATGAAAGATTTATACTAAAGTTTTTTGGACCTCCTAATTTTAACATCTCTTCTGTTTTTTTAACAATAATATCTGTCAACATTCCGTTAGTTGGACAATTGAATATCTTTACTTTGTTGTTACGAAGATAAATTTTGTAAATTTGATCAATATCTGGCCTCATAAAAGGTTCTCCTCCTGAAAACGAGAGCCAAACTAATTCACCAAGTTGCTTTGAAAATTTTTTGATTTCTTTTAAAGAAAGATCTTCTTTTCCTTTGATGTTTATTTCTTTGGAATAAAAGCAATGAGCACATTTTAAATTGCACTTATTTGTTATAAAATGAATTAAGTAAATAGGTTTTGTTATAAATTTCTTTATTAGAGCATAATAAATTCGTTTTAACATTTTTTAATCCTCTCATCTATTTTTTTTGTAATGCTGTCCCAAGACATGTTACTTTTAACGAACTCTTTCCCTTTTTTCTCTCTTCCATCTGGTCCATATATTGCTTTACTTATCATTTTTTTAAATGCCTGCATGTCGCCTGTATTGAAACTATATGTATATTCTTTGAAATTTGATAAGTCTCCGAAATTATTGCACACAGCAGGTATACCAACTGCTAGATATTCTCTAAGTTTCATTGAACACCTATATTTATTGAAATCTTCAGCTGGATAATAAACAACACATGCATCTGCAATGTTTAAATATTGTGTGATTTTTTCTTGTGAATCTATATAGCCTGTCATGTCTACAAAATTTTCTAAGCCCATTTCTTTTACTAGATTCTTATAATATTTAACATCAGGTCCTCCGCCAACAATTATTAGTTTTATGTTTTTATCTTGGTTTATGATTAATTTGAAAGCTTCTAGAATGTCCTTTAAATGAGAAGCTACATTTAAGTGGCCAGTATATACCAAAAGTTTTTCTTTATTTTCATATCCTAAGTTTTTTCTTATTTCTTTTTTATTTTCTAAACTTTTGAATATTTCTAGGTCTACTCCTTGCTCTATTTGAAGGACTTTATTTTTTGGTAGCCCTAATTTTTCTGTAACTAGATGGAAAAGGTTTTCGTTGTGAACAAGAATAAGGTCAAAATATTTTAAAAAAGGTCTTTGTACAATTTTCATGATTTTACCCATTATGCCTGTATCGCATGTATCTAGGTCGTCAATGTCAATTATGGCTTTTGCTCCTGTAAGTTTTTTGAGTAGAATTGGATACATTGTATTTGGATATGGTTTAAGAGCTATTCCTATATCGAATTTTTTAAACATTATCCTAATGAAATTATGTGGGATAGAGAGAAGATAATATAAACCCCAAGGCATACTTTTGAATGTATTTAGGTAATCTATTTTGTATCCTTGTTTACTTAAGCTTTTAGCAAGGTATTTTCCTCTGACATAAGCTCCTGTATTCTTTCCTATAGAACATGCAAGTAAAATTTTATTCCGTATTTTTTTTTTCATTTTAATAATCTTTTAAATGTCCTATTACCGATTTAACTCCTCTAAATATTAATTCTAAATCATTTTTATTTCTTATTGAAAATAAAGTTTTTAGTATAAATAAAGGATGTGTATGTATGGCCCATATTTTTTTACACCATTTTTGAGTATCTATTTTTGTTTTTAAAATTGGTCTTGTTTGGTCTAATTTTTCATAATCTTTAGCATCATAAATTAACCAATCTTTTTCTTCAGCTAATTTGTAAAGCGGTGTATAAGGATAAGGCATAATAATGCTTGATTGAAGAGAATCGCCTATTTTTGTTTTATATAACATTAATTCTTTAGTTGCTTCATATGTTCTTTTAACATCTTCTTCAGTTTCCCAAGGGAATCCTACCATCGTTGTAAGTAAGACAACCATTCCTTCTTTTTTAGCTGTTTTTACACCTTCTTTAATTTCTTCTATAGTCTCTCCTTTATTGAGAATTTTTAAAGTTTTATTATTGCCAGATTCTAAACCAATTTTTAAAAGTCTGTAACCAATTTTTTTCATTAATTTACATGTTTTTGAATCTAAAGAATCAGCTCTAGCATTAGAAGAAATATAAATTTTTCCAAGTAAATTTTGTTCTTTCATTTCTTTGTAAACATCTAAAACCCATTTTTTATCCCAAACTCCTCCTGCTTCATTATCATCAAAAACTTCTTTTATTTTATAATGTTCAGATAAATGTTTTAATTCTTTAACAAAGTTTTTAGGAGATCTTAATCTAGCTCTACATTTCCATAAAGCATGTTGCCAAATACAAAAAGTACATTTGCCTGTACCATAATGTCCTCCACCACAACCTCTTCCTGAAAGAATATACATTGAAGGTTTTCTTAAGTATGCTTCTCCATAATTTTTCCATTTTGTTAATTCTCGATCTATAAATGGAATTTTATCTAGATCTTCCATTTCTGGAAGAAACCCGTTTTCAATAATTTTTCCTTCTTTTTTGAACCAAATCCCTTCACTTAATTGTTCTTTATTTTCTAAAGAATTAGCTAATTTTAAAATACCTATATCATAATCTCCACCTACTAAGATAAAATCTACTTTGCTATTTTCAAATGATTCTTTTGGATTAAAAGAAACATGGTCTCCACATAATACTATGTTTGTATCAATTATCTCTTTTAAATAATTAATATGTTTCCAAGTAATTTTTAGAATGGGTGCTTTTGTTTCTAACAATATAATGTCTGGATTAAATTTTTTAAGTTTTTGTTCATATTCTTCTTTTGTAAGTCTTTCATTAATAGCATCTAAAAATAAAACATCATGCCCTTGCTTTTTTAACATTGTAGCTGCAGTACCCATTATTAAAGGAAATATTCTAATCTCTTTAGAATTAGAGTATCTAAACTGTCTATTTTGACTTAATAACGGATATTGTCCATTTTTTTTGAAAATGGGATAAACTAAAGCAATTTTCATTTTATTATTTCCATGTTATTTTTTTAATTTGAACTTCATTATTATTTGATTTTCTTCTTTTAAATATTCCTCTAAAAATACCTAATCCATAGGATATATGTAAAATGAGGAATAATAAGGGTGTTGTTAAAATAGTCCACAGTTTTCTTTCTCGAATGCTAATTTCAATAGAAAAAACTAAATCTAGAGCTATATATAAAATTAATGGAATTAAATACCATGAAGGTTTGAAAAATATTAAACTTATTAAATATAAAACAAATAATGAAGGCATAAAAAAGATAGGTTTAGTGAAATTTGGTTTTAATTTGAAGTGTTCCATTCTACTTAATCCATAAGTATAGATTTGTTTCATGAAATTTTTTATATTTTTTCTTTGACTTCTAAATATAACAATCTCTGGATCATATAATATTTTTACATTGTTTTTTTGAAATCTATTTAATAATTCATTTTCTTCATTAGGGTATAATTTTTCATTAAATAATCCATATTTATCTAATGTTTTCTTCTTTATACTTAAATTACACAATATTAATTCTTTTTCTGTAGCTTTTCTAGCTTTGCCAACTTTTCTAAATTTAGATTGCATCTTTTGTGTTGCAAGGTAAGATCCCAAAACAAATCCGAAAGATTTTTGTAAAAAGCTATCTGTTGCTAAAGTAATTGCAGGTCCTCCAACTACATCATAACTTTCATGTTTTTTAATCATTTTTTGAATATAATCTTTTTCAATTATAGAATCATTATCTAAAAATAAAATTATTTCTCCTTTAGCTAATTTTATTCCTTTATTTCTTTGTCTTGAAGGATTTTTACCTTTTATGATAAAAATTTCAAGTTTGTTTTTATCATAATCAACATTCCTAATAGCTTCCAAAGTTTTTTTAAATTTTGAATTCGGTGCTACTGGAATTATTATAGAAATTTTAGGCTTTACCATATTTTCTCCTTAATCTAATAATAGTTAGGAAAAAATTAATCATTTCTTTTTTATTAAGTTTAGTTTCTCCTTTTGTTCTATCTACAAAAATTAATGGGATTTCTTTTACTTTAGCTCCATTTTTTATACAATGAAATAGAAGTTCTTCTAAAAAAGCATATCCCTTACTTTCAATTTTACTTAAATCTGTTCTGTTTATAATTTCTTTACTATAACATCTAAATCCTGAAGAAATATCTTTTACATTTAAACCTAAGAATATAACCCCAAATAAATTCGCACCTTTACTAATTAATTTCCTATACCATGGCCAGTTAGCAAAACCTCCTCCTTTGATATATCTGCTTCCAATAATTAAATCATATTCTTGGCCATATTTTAACATTTGTGAAATTAGTTTAGGGTCATGAGATAAATCTGCATCCATATTGAAAACAAAGTCGGCTTTTAATTTATCAATGGCTAAATTAATTCCTTCAATATAAGCAGAACCTAATCCTGATTTTTTCTTTCTTAGAAGTAAATGGATATTTGAATGTTTTTCACTATATTCTTTGACAATTTCCCATGTTTTGTCTGGGCTATTATCATCAACAACCAATATTTCCATCTCAAAATTTTCAATTGTTTGAAATTCTTTTATTAAAGCGTCTAAGATTAAATTAATGTTTTCTTTTTCATTATATGTTGGTAAGATAATACATGCTTTTGGTTTCATTTTCTGTAAATAAATCTTTAATAAATCTTTAAAAACTTTGTGGAATCTATACTTTCCCTTTAAAATATTCTATTGTCTTATCTAAACCTTTATCTAAACTGATTTTAGGTTGCCACATACACCATAAATTAGCTTTAGTAATATCTGGGCGCCTTTTTTGAGGATCATCTTCTGGAATTGGATGGTAAGTTATTTTTGATTTAGAACCAGTTTTTCCAACAACTTTTTCAGCCAATTCTTGCATTGTAAATTCTCCAGGATTACCTAAATTCAAAGGTTTTGTATAAGAACATTGCATTAATTCATACAAGCCAAGAACTAAATCGTCAACATAACAAAAAGATCTTGTTCTAGTACCATCACCATAAATTGTAATGTCTTCATCTTTCAAAGCTTGAATTATAAAGTTAGAAACTACTCTGCCATCATTGATAGCCATTTTTGGACCATATGTGTTAAAGATTCTTGCAATTCTAATATCTACATTATGTTGTTCTTTATATTGAAAGAAGAATGCTTCAGCGGCTCTCTTACCTTCATCATAACAAGCTCTTGGACCAAAGCAATTAACATTGCCCCAATAATGTTCTTCTTGAGGATGTATAGCTGGATCTCCGTAAACTTCTGAAGTAGAAGCTTGTAAAATTCTAGCTTGATGTAACTTTGCTAAGCCTAACATGTTAGTAACACCTAAAGTGTTAGCCTTGATTGTTCTAATGCCATTATGTTGATAATGGATAGGAGAAGCAGGGCATGCTAAATTGTAGACTTGATCAATATGTTCATTAAGAAATAAAGGATTAACTATGTCATGTGGCAATAATGTAAATTTATCTTTTTTAATTAAATCTTTAACATTTTCTTTAGAACCTGTAAAAAAATTGTCAATACAAAAAACTTTCTCACCTTTATTTAATAAAAATTCACATAAATGACTTCCAATAAAACCTGCACCGCCTGTTACTAAAATGTTCACTTTCTTCCAACCCCATAATATTCAAATCCGGAATCTTTCATTTGTTTATCTAATCCTTGTGCATATAAGTTTCTAAAATCAAATATAGTTTTTTCATCCATATTTTCGATTAATAATTCTAAGTCTGGCGTTCTAAAAGTTTTCCATTCAGTCATTACAATTAAAGCATCTGTATTTTTTAAAGTTGAATATTTATCTTTAAAATATTTGATAGATTCACTTTCAGGAAAATGTTTTTGAAATTCTTCTGTTGCTTTTGGATCAAAACATTGAACTTTAGCACCTGCTTCAGTTAATCTTTTTACTAATTTTAGTGATGCTGAATCACGAACATCATCAGTTTCTGCTTTGAAGGCTAAGCCCCAAATTCCAAAAGTTTTCCCAGTAATATTTCCATAATGAGAGAATATTTTGTCAATAAGAAAATCTTTATGATTTTCATTAGTAGGATTTATATTAGCTATAATTTGAGTATCTAAACCAATAGTTTTTGCAGTATCTGCTAAAGCTTGAGTATCTTTAGGAAAACAACTGCCACCATATCCCGGACCGGGTTTGAAAAATTGATTGCCTATCCTTGAATCAGTGCACATTCCTTTTAATACATTTAACACATCAACTTCTACACCTAAATGAGAACTTAATTGGTCAGCTAATTGGGCCAATTCTTCTGTAAAAGCTATTTTTAATGCTAACATACCATTGGAAGCATACTTTACCATTTCAGATTCTAATGGATTCATATGGATAATAGGGTGCCCATTTAAAACATAAGGTTTGAAAAGTTTTTCAAGTAACATTTTTGCTTTAAAAGAATTAGTTCCTATAACTATCCTATCAGGTTTTGAAAAATCTTGTACAGCAGTTCCTTCTTTTAAGAATTCTGGGATAGAAGCAACATCAAATTCAATATTTTTATTTCTTTTTTCAATTTCTTTTTTTATTAATCTTTCAATTGTTAAATGAGTTCCAGCCGGAATAGTACTTTTTGTTGCTATAACTTTATAATTTTCAATATTTTTTCCAATATTTATTGCTACTTCTTCTACATATTTTAAATTAGCAGAACCATCTGGATTAGAAGGAGTGCCAACAGCAATTAAGTCTATAGTAGCTTCTGAAGTTTTTGAAAAATCAGTAGTTGGAATAAAGTTTCCTCTTTTAAGAGCATCATTTAATAAATCTTGAATACCTTTTTCGTAAATATAAGGCTTGCCCTGCTTAAGCATTTCAACTTTTTGAGAATCTACTTCACAACCAATTATTGTATTGTCTTCATTTTCTGCAAAGCATAATCCTGTTATCAAGCCAACATAACCTAGCCCGTGTATGGCAATCTTCATGTTAATGAATAATCCAAATTCTATTTATAAGATTTGTGCATATTTCTTCTCTATTTAACCATTTTTTAACAAAATTTAAAAGCTTCTAATCTTTAAAATTCCTTGATGAAACAATCAAAAGTAGCAATATTAAGAACCAAGCCTGAAACAGTAATTAAAGATTATAGAGAATTAATGAATTTAGCAGGTTATCAAAAAGAGTTTGCTAAAACTAAAGAAACTATCTTGAAATTAAATTTATCATGGTCATTGTATTATCCAGCTTGTTCTACAGAGCCCTGGCAGTTGCATGGTGTTTTAGATGCAATGGATAAGGATGGCTTTGATTTTAAACAATTGCATGCTGTTGAAAATGAAACTGTTGTTACTAATGTTTGGAAAGGTGCCAAAGGTAACAAATGGTTAGATATTTTAAAACAATATAATTTGAAATATGAACCTTTGACTGAGACTAAATGGATTAAATATAAACCTAAGGCTGAAATGTTGGCCTTAGATAATGTTTTCAAACCTTGTGGTTCTAAATCTCATGAAGAAACTGCTTATTCCTTGCCTGAAATGTTTATTGGAAAAAATATAATCCACTTCCCAACATTAAAGACGCATGGCCATACCCAGCTCACAGGGGCCATGAAAAATGCTTTTGGTGGTTTAATAACTACAAAAAGACATCATTGTCATAAAAAGATTCATGAAGTTTTAGTTGACTTATTGCAAATTCAAAAAGAGATTCATCCTGGAATGTTTGCTGTCATGGATGGAACAGTTGCAGGAGACGGCGCTGGACCAAGAACTATGCATCCTAAAATTAAGAATGTAATTTTAGCAAGCCCTGACCAAGTTGCTATTGATGCTGTTGCTGCCCACATGATGGGTTATGATCCATTGAAAATACCATTTATTAAGATAGCGCATGACAAAGGGCTAGGAATGGGTGATATTGACCAGATAGATATTGCTGGGATTTCTAAAAATCAGTTTAAGGCTATTAATTTTCATTTTAAAACTAATAAAAGCCCTGTAATTTTTTGGGACCAGATGTTGAGAAAAAAATTGAAGTTCATTGAGCCATTGCTTTTTCATACTCCCTTGTTCAAGATGTGTGTTTTCGGTTCTGCTTTTTATCATGATTATGTTTGGTACAATTTAATTGGTAGATTAAGAATTAATAAATTTATGAAAACAGATTGGGGCAAGCTCTGGAAGACTTACAAGTAAATTGATAAGAAAATAATTATAAGAATAATAATTGAAGGGATAATAATTCTAATGTCTTTATAGATAAGTTCTAAATGCCTTACTGTTTTGTCTCCTTTTTCTGTTAAATGGAATAGTCTGAAAATAATATACAATACAAAAGGTATTGTTAAGAATAAATAAAAGTAAGGGCTAAAAAAAGTGTATAATGAATAACTTGCAATAAGTAAAGTTGTAGAAATTGTCATTAATGCTGAAGTAGTTTTTTCATTATAAATTTTTAAAACAGGTCTGTGCTCTATTGATTTTTTTAAAAAACTTTCTGAACGTCTTTTTATTACTACTAAGAATAATGCAAAGAAGAATGGGCAAAGAATTAACCAAGGAGAAACTGCTACATAAGGTTTCAAGCCTATAGTTATAACAAATGCACCTGCTACTGTTCTCATAACAAAATTTGTTGAAACTATTAAGATGTCTGCAAAAGCTTCATTTTTTAGTTTGAAAGTATATAATTGGCTTAATATAAATAGGGATAAACCTAACAGAGTAAACATTAATGATAATTTATATGAAATTGCTAAACCAAAAATTAAAGAGATAATTGATAATGTTAAACCTAACCAAACTTTAATTTTACCCGAAGCTATAGGTCTCAATTTTTTTTCAATGTTTTTCTTGTCTTTTTCTCTATCTATAATATCATTAATTATATAATTTGAAGATGAAATCAAACATAAAGCAAAAAATCCTATTACTGTATAAAGTAAAGCTGTTTCATTAAAAAATTCTTTAGCAAATATTAAAGGTAAAAAAATGACTAAGTTTTTGTACCATTGCTTAACTCTAAATAATTCTAATAACATAATCTTATTCAATCTTTAGCTTATATAATCTTTATGTTTTAGATTAAAGCTGATTGTAATGCTTTTCTACAACTACAATCCTTGTCTTCAATTTTAGGTATGATTGCAGCTAAAAGCTTCTTGACTTTTTCTACATTGCTTTGCATTGTTCTGATAACTTTATCCAAACTGACATGCTCTTCTTTCCAGACATCATAGTCAGTTACCATTGCAATTGTAGCATAACACATTTCAGCTTCTCTTGCCAAAACTGCTTCAGGCACCATTGTCATGCCGATAATGTCAGCGTCCCAACTTCTGAAAACATTGCTTTCTG
>Ga0210057_1010568_pt1 | contig 10419 bp, 7 predicted proteins | sample CryGeyCG2114_010_2_FD_183968 | JGI IMG/M metagenome (GOLD analysis project Ga0210057, IMG submission 183968) | Groundwater microbial communities from aquifer - Crystal Geyser CG10_big_fil_rev_8/21/14_0.10 (SPAdes) (version 2) | ecosystem: Environmental > Aquatic > Deep subsurface > Groundwater ...
TGGTAATCGCGGAGAATCCGCCGCTGCCCCGATTCTCGGTCCACTTGGACGGGTCGAATATTCCGAAGCCCCATAACACGGCGGCGATGATGACTATCGCAAGGATAGCCCAGCCGTAGGTCACGAGATACTCCAACGCGCTTTGTCCCTTCTTCATCTTTTTGCATCACCTTTGCGGGTTAACTAAAACTCTGGTTCCAATTACCTTACGGGGCTTTTTAAACCAATAGGTGGGAGGGGTGGTTATGCCATTATGCCGCTGAACGCCGCCTTGATGCCCGCGTTGGCCGCTATGAATATGAGTATGGCAACCAGCGCCATGAGGGGCGCGTACTGGATGCCGCGCAACGCGTGCCCGCTGCGGATGGTGGACAATATCAGCGCGCCCAAAAAGTTCGTGGCCGCCAGGCAGGCGACCGCGAACCACCAGAAGTCGCTTGAAGTGATGCCGTTGGCAACGCGCGCGCCCCCGCCCATTCCGGGAAACGTGCCCATTCCCTGCTGCGCCGCGACGTCCGCGTTGCCGCCGCCGCTGTCGGCGGCGCTGCGCTGCATCACCTTCTCGTTCATCTCCGAGTAATAGACGCTCACGCCGAACAGCAGCGGAGCCGCAATAGTCGAGGCGAAAACTATGAACATCGCGTACATCAGCGTCGAAGTCGCAATCTGCTCGCGGAGCCGGTAGTTGCTGCGGATGTCGTCCGCGACCTCCTCCAGCAGGTGGCTCATCTCACCCCCCAGCTTTATGCCCTCGACTATTAGGCGGACGGCGCGCTCCAGCACGACCGAGCGCACGCGCTTGGTCATTTGCGTCAGCGTGTTCTGGATGGGCGAGCCGCTGAAAGTGTCGGCGCTCACGCGCTTGATTTCGTCGCGGAGCGGGCCGAATTCGGGGCGGGCGGCGCTCCAAATCGCGTTCTCGAGCGTCATGCCCGCGCGCATGTTCGCGGAAATGATTTCCAGCATGTCCGGCAGGACTTCCTCGATTTTTTTGGCGCGCGAATCCGCGGCTAGCAGCAGGAATATGTAAAACAGGCCGAGCACCACGGTGAAGGTGAGCGGGAACGCCAGCGCGTGCGCCGCCGAGTTTTCGGTTATGAACGGCACGAGGAAGAACGCGAGCAGCGCGAGCGCTACCGAGAAGAACAGCGCGAAGCCCATGAACAGGCGCGGCTGGAGCTCCTCGAAGCCGCCCTGTAGCATGAGGCGCTCGATGCGGTGGACGAGCGTCCGCGGGAAAATGGAGGAAAGTTGCTGGTAGAAGCGCTCCAACATGTCAGATTTTCGGCCTCCTGCTTGAAACGAAATTCATGAAGAACAGCTGGAACCCCATGAGGCCCAGCACGACCAGCGGCAAGACGAAGTTCGGCAGGGTGATGTTCATGAATGACGTGATGACCATCAGCATCGTTATGCCCAGGCTGGGGACTATGACCGCGGCCATCATGTAAATCATGGTCCACGGCGCCAATTCCTGCCCGTACCGCTTGATTTGCTCGATTCGCTCGACGGTGAGCTCGTGCACCATTATCTCAAGCACGCGGGAAACGTCCGAGCCGACCTTCAACGCGTTGGAAATCTGCCAGAGCACCTTGCGGAACGAGAGGGATGGGTTGGCGGTGGTAGCCTCGGCGAGCGCGTCCAAATCGCGCGTGCCGCCGTTGATTTTCTGCACCATCTTCTTGAACTCTCCGGAAACCTCGCCGTAGTCCGTGGAAACGCTGGCCATGGCGTTGAACAGGGGGACGCCGGACTTTGACTCTATCAACAGCTGGCGCAAGGCGGGGATGAGCTGCTCGTCCAGCTCGCGCGCCCTGCGCTTGGCGATGATTTGCGGGTAAAACATTATGGTAGCGAAGGTCGCCCCGGCTACGAGGAGGCCGACCATCAGCGCAGCGGCGGCGAGGGGAATGTGCGCGGCGATGCCGATTGCGAGCGTGAACACGGCGAGGATTGCCGCGTTTGCCAGCGAGGCGACGAACGCCATGGATGAATAGTCGCGCGGGTGCACGTCGTACTCCGCGTAGAGGAGGTCCTGCCTGAGCCCGGGGAAGAAAGATGCGATGAACGCGCCCACGTTCTTGAACCCGCGGGACGCCGTTATCACGAGCTTGGGCGGCGCGATGCTGAACGGCAGGGTGAGCATTTGTCAGCCACCCAGCAGCTGTGCGGGCGGCTTCTTCTTTTTCACGGCTTCCATGACGCGACCGCTGTCGCGGTAATAAGACGCCACGACGCGGCCGAAGCCGTTCACGTCCGACAGCTTGTTAGCCTGCAGGTACGCGAGCACGTCCCGCTTGTCCTTCAAGTCCGAGTCTATTTCGCGCGGCGTGAAGCCCGCGTGCAGCTCGAGCTCTTCCGCCAGCCGCTTCAGCTTTCCCACGCGCGAAAGCTTGTCCGTGCGCGCGTTCCACTTGTAAACCTGGTTGAAGCAGATGCCGTCCCCGTGCGGGAGGATTTCCGCGACTTCGAAGGTGCGGCGCGCGCCCGTGCGGCGCTGGCGGTACTGCACGACTACCAGGTGAAGCGCCTCAAGCATGTTTTCGGGCAGGCCGATGGGCGGGTTGGTGAGGCGGCTGCGCACTTGCGCGGCCTGGTCCGCGTGAATCGTCGAGTAGACGGCGTGCCCCGTGTGCATCGCCTCGAACAGGACTTCCGCCTCGTTCTGGCGGCGCATTTCGCCCAGCACTATCCTGTCGGGGCGCATGCGCAGCGAATTCACCATCAAATCCAGCATGGTTATCTCGCCCTTGCCTTCGGGGTTGGGCTGGCGCGTGGTGAGCGGCGTCCAGTGGATGAAGTCAGGGAGGATGAGCTCGCGCGTGTCCTCTATGGATACCACGCGCTGGTTGGGCGGCGTGAACGCGAGTATGGAGTTGAGGAACGACGTCTTGCCGGACGCGGTGCCTCCCGCGACGAGGACGTTCATTTCGTACTGCATGCAAAGCCAGAACAGCGCGGCAGCGTCGAGGGAAAGCGTGTTGTTGTCCACCAGCTTCATCATGGTCCACGGGTCCTTGGAGAATTTCCGGATGGTCAGGCTGTTGCCCTTCGTGGAAATGGGGAACAGCGTCGCATTGACGCGGTTGCCCGACAGCAGGTGCGCGTCCATGAGCGGGTTGAGGTTCGTAATCTGGCGGCCGACCTTGCGGCCGATTATGGAAGAATAATTGTGAATCTGCTCTTCGGACGCGATGACCACGTTCGTCTTGAGCCAGCCGAACTTCTTGTGGTAAACCCACACGGGCTCCTGCGCGGAGTTGACCACGATTTCCTCGAGGTTCTCGTCCGAAAGTATGAGCTCGAGCTCGCCAAGCCCCAGCATTTCCTGCGTGAGGCGGCCGACGAGCAGCTGTTCCTCCTCCTTGCTCAAGCCGCTCAGCTCGTCGTGCACGAGCTGGTGCGCCTTATCCACCACGCGCTTGCGTATCTTTTCCGCTTCCCGCGGGTCCAGCAGCTCGGAGACTTTTATTTGCACGCTCTCGATGATTTTCTCCTTCAGGTAGTTGAGCGCGATGCGCGTAGCTTCCTTGATGTGCGCGTGCTGGAGCTCGTAAGTATTCACGAATTCCTCGGGCCGGTCCATTACGGCGACTTCGGCGGTGACCCCCTCGTTGGAAACCGTGTAAGTCGCGAGTATCTTCACTTCCCGCCCCTCCTGCGCCCGCGCGACAGGCGCGTCCAGAACTGCGCGGCCTCGCTTTGCCCCCGCTTCGGCGCACGGGCGCGCGGCACGGTTTCGCTTTGCCCCCGCTTGGCTGTGCGAGGCGCAGCCTCGCGCGGCTTGGAAAGCGACGGCATCCTGAGCGAAGGCAGGCGGACCATTTCGGACGCGCGCTCCAGCAGGTTCGGCGCGGTTGACGCGGTGACCGGCGACGCGCGCATCATCTTGAGGCGGTCGCGGAAGTCCTGCACGTCCCCTGAGAAGGACGCCTCCTTTTCGCGGAGCGCGTTGATTTCGGAGCGGAACGCGACCAGCTGTTTTGAAAGCGCTTCCAGTTCGCGGCGCACGAATTCCAGCTCGGCGGGCGTGTAATTCCTCTTTCCTTCCAGCCCGTTCAGCAGCACGCCCGCGGCATTGAGGCGGCGGATGATGTCGTGCTCCATGAAATTCAGCAGGTGTTCCGAGGTCATTACTTCGCGCTCGAGCGCCTGCGTCTGCTTGAGTATCTCGCTCGCCTTGCGCTTTGCCGCCTCTATGCGCGTCGCCTCCTCTTCCGGTTCGGGGTAACGGGGCACGAGCTTGACGCCGAAAATCGTGTACTGGACTTCCATCAGCTCGCTTTCCTCGAGCAGCATTGCGAGGCGTTCGACTTGGCCCTGGCTCAGTGCCAGCGCGCGCGAAGCGTCCCTTATGGACACCTTCTTGTTCGTGCGCACGTAGTCCAAAAGCCGGTCTATTACGGTTTCCAGGTCTTCCTTGGCCATAGCCCCCGTGAACGGTTACTCCGACCAGTTTTAAAAGCTACCCGCTCCATTCACTGCAGCGTGACACCCAGCTCGCCCGCGGTGTAATCGTCCAGGTAAGCCCACCAGTAAGCCGAGCCGTTCACCTTGCGTGACGCTGGCGCGGTGGTGTTGAAGTAATACGAGTCCACCACGGTCTTGTTCAGCGTGACCGGGAGTTCCTGCGCTATCAGGTAACCCAAGTCCACTATCGTGCGGAAGCCGATGACGTTCGCGGACTGGCCGGCGTACCGCGTGGAAGTCGAAGTGCTGCCTTCGAGGCGGTCCAGAAAACTGGGCCCGTCGGATGAAGCCCAACAGGTTCCCGCGGCTACCGCGGCGTCGAACGCAGTCGTCCCGAGCAGGGGCGTGGAGTTGAACGAAAGCGTCCGCTGGGCGAGCCCGTAACTGTTCAGCGGCAACAAGGGGTCCTCCATCCCCGCCAGCGGCACTACCGCCTCGGAATAATAATAGCGCGAAAAGCCCGCCCCGTACGCGGGCGACAAGGCGTTCACGAAAAGCACCGCTTGGAAGCGGAGGTTCGCGTAATCCAGCTGCGTCACGTTGTAGTCGACTATCGAGACGTTCACCTGCAGGCCGTACGAGCGGCCCTTGAACTGGAGCCGGTCCGCCCAGCCGGAAAGGGTATTGTTGCTCGAATTGCCGCCCATTATTTCGGACTGCTCGCCCATGTAAGTGCCGTTGACCGCCAGCTCTTCGATGCGCAGCGCCGCGTCGTCCGCGGGCGCGCCCGAGCCTATCACGTGGTTGATGCACGCGATGGTTCCGCCGTAGCCGCTCACGTAAAGCGCGCGCGGGAAGTCGACCCTGATGGAGTCCGCGTAATTGGCGAGCTCTGCGCCCATCACGCCCGAGACGAGGAAGCGGGACTCTATGCCGGCGCCCTGCACGTAGTAAAGAGCGAGCAGGGCCAACGGCGCGAGGAGTGCGACGGCCATTATGGAGTATAGAATGCCCTTCAAGTCCAGACCATCACCGATACTTCCGCGGGCCCCCACATGTAGGGCACGCCTTCTCCGACTATAACGGTGGAATTGATTTCGTCGCCCACCTTCAAGTCAATAGGGTTGGAAGCCGAGCCGGACGGCGCGGAGGGATTCTCGTTCATGAAATTGAGCTTGTCCAAGAGCCGCTGGAACGCGTTGTCCACGCCGTTGGTAGACGTATTCAGCTGGTCCACCGTGACGAAGCCGTCGGAAGCGTAAGGCAGGCCGGGCGCGCCGACGCTGATGTTCACCGAGCCGTCGGCAACGCCGTCAAAATCCAAGTCGTAGTAAACGGTAGCGTTGCGCGAGAGGCACTGCGGGAAAATGCCGGAATAGTTGACTTGCGCGCGCAGGCGCCCGCGGTAGATTAGGCGGTTGGCGGACGGGCACTCTGTGCCGCTGTTCTGAGAGTCGCTGCCCGTGCGCACGCTGAAGTCGTTGTATTCACCGCTCACGAGTTTGGAGGCGTTGAACTGCACCACGAACGGGTCGCCCAGGGAAAGGTACGACGCGCCGTACTCCGAGAGGTTGAAAACGGTAAGCCAGCCGCCGGTTGCCGCGTTGGACAGGCGCAGCAAATCGGTCCACTTGTCCGCGGAATAAGACGTGACTTTCGCCTCGTCCACGCTGATTTGCTCGGGCACGAAGACCGAGCCGTTGCAAGACTGGAACGGGGGATTCTCCACCGTGACGCTGATGTCGCCGTACTCGAAAACGCTTTCCTCGGGAACGAAGGAATACTCGATGAACGAATCGGGATAAAGCGTGGAATTGATGCTGCCGGAAACGCTGAGCAATTGCGACGCGTTCGACGCCTGCACGATTGTGCGCGCCAGGCTGCGGTAATAGTCCGCGAGCTGGGAAGCGTTGGTCGAGGCGAAGTAGGTCCCGTTGCCGCACTCGGCGATGGCGTTCAATGTTGAGGCAGCGAAAGCGCACGAGGCGACCGGGCCGAAACCGATGGCGTTCACGGTCGCGTTGTACTCCTGGCGCGCCCAGCACGACGAATAGTTCGCGTTGCGCGCCGCGCACGAGGTGGACAGCCAGCACGAGTCGCCGTCAGAACAGCTCGCGCCGTCCGTAAGGTTGCCGTTGTCGCACTGGTACTGCCATTCTACGCTCCACGAGGCGCCGTTCCACGCCAGTATCTCGCCGCCGCTCGTAACCGCCTTGGCGTAAGCGCCGCCGGCGAACGACAGGCCCCGAATCGCGTCCGAAGTGGGGCTGGCCTGCTGCGCCCAGGAGGCGCCGTTCCACTTGTAAATTTTGCCGGACGAGCCGGCCGCGAACGCGAGCGTGCCGTTGTAAACGTCGACCGCGTAAAACGTGTTCGAGCCCGTGTCAATGTCCTGCGACCACGACGAGCCGCCCCACTTGAAGATTTTCCCGGAACTGCCAACCGCGAACGCGAGCGTGCCGTTGTAAATTTTCACCGCGTAATGCACGCTGTTCCCGGTGTCCGCGTCCTGCGACCACGACGAGCCGCCCCACTTGAAGATTTTCCCGGAACTGCCAACCGCGAACGCCCACGACGAGTTGAGGGCGTCGACGCCGTAAAGGGTCTGCGCCGAGGAATAGTTGGAGGACCACGACGCGCCGTTCCAGCGGTAGACGCCGGACGAGCCGGCCGCGAAGGCGAGCGACGGGGAAACCAGATCGACCGCGTAGTGCGTGCTGCTCCCCGTGTCCGCGTCCTGCGACCACGACGAGCCGCCCCACCTGTAAATCTTGCCGCCTTCACCCACCGCGAACGCAGTCGAGGCGAGCGTGTTCGAGACGCCGTACAGGTCATAGGAGGCGAAAGGCGGCGCGGTGTACTCCCACTCCGCGCCGTCCCAACGGTAAACCAGGCCCGATGTTCCGGTTGCGAAGCCTTGGTCCGCGCCGAACATGGACACCGCGCGGAAGTCCGCGCCGCACGTCGGCACCGAGCGCACGTTGGGCACGCCGTCGCTCATCACGATTACGTAGCGCGTGCGGTTCGGGTTGCTGTTTGCCAGCAGCAGGCGCGCCTGGTTGATTGCGCACGCGATGCAGGTCGCACCGCCCTGCGTATAGTTTCCGATCGTGTTGTTGAGGTAAGCTGAGCTGTTAGTGAAGTCCGTCCAGTTGGCGACGCCGCTGCTGAACGACACCAGGGCTATCTTGTTGCCCACGCCCTCGAGGATTGCCTGCACGAAGTCCTTGTCCACGCATTTTGCCACGCTGAGGCGCTGGGTCGTGGAGGCGTAAATGTTCGGGTCCGTGCAGGCGCGGACCGTCCCCGTGCTGTCGCTGCCCATCTGCCAGTTCATGCTTCCCGAAACGTCGGTTATGAGCACTATGTCCGCGTTGCCCGTCTGGCCCGTGGCGTTCGCCCAAACCTCGAAGCGGATGGGCACGGTTTTGGAGCTGAGTTCGGCGCGCGTGAACTGGGCGGTGAAGTTCGCGTCCGGAATCTGCACGGTCTGGTCGGACTCGTTGCCGTCGTTCCACATGAGCGTCTTGTTCCCGACGCGGAAGTAAGTCGTGTAGTTGTTGAAGAAGTGCAGCGTGGCGCTGATGCTGGTCAACGCGCCGGGCACGTAAAAGGACGCGTAATGGTTGGCGAGCCCGTAAACGCCAGGCAAATACTCGCGCGCCGTGGACGACTGCTGCGGCGCGAGCTGTTCCGTCTCGTAAACCGCCGCGACGAACCCGCCGCCCACGTACTTCTTGAGCGCGTCGCCGCCCGTGAAGTTGAGGGACACGTTGTTCTCTGCCGCGCCAGCCACGAAGCGCGCCATGCACGAGGCGTCGGTGACGCTCCACGCGTTCACGCTGTAGTTGCTCCCCGAACGGTAGAGCGTCTGGCATTCCCCGCCGTTGACGTAAACCGTGAAGTTGTCGCCCGCGTTCAACTCGATGTCCAGCCCCTTGAAAACCGCGTCCGCCGGGATGCCGCGCAGCGCGACCGTCAAATTGCCCTGCCCGGTGAAGCCGCCGAAGAACGCGTACGCCTTCTCGTTCTTCCCCTTGATTTTCTGGAGGAACGCGCGCGCGATGCAGCCGTGCGACGGCTGCGAACGGTTCACCCCCGAGACGATGCGCCTGCTCGCGGCAACCGAGCGCGTCGCCGAGAGCTCGGTCGTATTGTAAATTATTTCGCCCTCGAACGCGATTGCCCACTGCAGGTGTGAAGGTATGGACTGGGAAAATACGCGCTGCGCGAGCTGGCGCGCGAGCGTGGCGTTGGCAGTGTCGTTCTGCGCCCACAGCGAGCCGATGGCCTCCATGACCGTCATGTTCTCGTCCTCCTGCGCGAATGTGCCGTTGTCGAACAGCTGTTTTACAAAGTCGTCGCGGCGCACGTCGTACAGGCTCATCTTCGAGATGACTGAAACCGAGTCCTGCGCAAGCGAGTGGAACGACTCGTGCGACAGCGACTGGGAGACCGTGGAGCCGGCAGTAACCATCAGCAGCGCCGCAAGCGAAAGCAGCAGCAGGAAAGCCGCCATGGCGTCCAGGGTGAAAATCAGGCCGCGCTTCAAGACGACCACACCGCCAATGCCGCGGAATCCCACCGCCGCTTGTCTCCCCCTATCAGGCAAAGCCGGTTGACCACGAAAACGTCCTGCGCTTCGCTGGGCGCCGAGCCGAACTTGAGTTGCCAGCCGACCGCGTTGAAAACCTGCGGACCGTCCCCGAAGCCTTCGAAGGAAGCGCCGGAATAGTCCGCCAAATAGTAAACCAGGCCCCAGCCGAGCGGCCAGCGCGCGACCAGGCTTTCGGACGCGTTGGACGAGTCGGCAACAACCGATTCCAAAGCGGCTCCCGCCGCGTGAACCGCCCAATGCGAGTTGGCGAACGAGGCGTTCGCCCCGGCGGGCACGCCGCGCAGGAGGAACCGGGGGTCAACTACCGTGCCGCCGCGCGCGGCGGGCGAACGGTTGAAGCTAACGGAGAAGTTTTCTCCGACTAGCGGCGCGCTCGCCGAGCCGTCGCCCGCGTAAAAAAGCACGCCGCCCGTTTCCACGAAACTCCGGAGCGCGGTCAGGTTCACCGCCGCCAGCTCGTCCGAGGAAAAGTTGGGCGCATCCACGACTATCGTCGCGTATTCGGACTGGTTGGCGAGCAGCTCGTTCAGCGCCGCGATTTTGGAGCCGGAATAGAACGCGCGCGCCGAGCCGTGCTGCGGCTCCGTGAAGGCGCCCGCACCGCCCCAGTAATAATCCCACGAATAATTTGACGCGTCAATCGCCGCGTAAAGCCCGTACTCGCCCACGGCGTAATACGCCACGGGCTGGCGGATTACGCCGGAGAGGTCGGTTTGGTTGCCCGAAAAGAATTCGAGGCTGAAGCCGTACGCGCCCGTTGCCAATGCCGCGCGCTGGGCGGAATAATTCGCGTCCAAAAACGCCATCAGCTTTGCCGGGTCAAGGACGAGCGCTTCGCTTGACGCGAAGCCCGCGCTCTGCACGGTAGAGGCGTTCCAGTCCTGCGGAAAACCCTGCGACCTCAACAGGTTGTCGGAAGCCGCGAAGGAGAAGGACGCGAGCGCCTCGTGCGCCGATGCCGCGGCGGCGTCGGACTGCAGGCGTCCCCACGCCGAGGTGACCACGAGGAGGATGGCGAAGAACAACACCACGCTGGCGATGAAGTCCGCCGCGAACGCCTGCCCCCTGCGGCATCCGTCAGCCAAAAACAATTACACCTCCTACGTTGCGCACCCGGTTGTACCCCTGCGCGGGCGCGCCGGAATAGTCGGACGGAATCACGGGCATCAGGCACTGGCCGCCGCTCCAGTTCGCGCGCACCGCGCGCTCGGACGCGGATATTTCCAGGGAGTAGTCCTGCGTGCCGTCAAGCTTCATCGGCAGGTTGAACGAGTGCTCGTAGCCTTCGCCCACCGACGAAGCCGAGTTCACTTCCAGCGACACGAGTTCGCACGCGCGCCAGCCGGCGGCGGAAACCGCCGCTCGGTTAAGCTCCATCGAGCGCTGGTAGG
>Ga0210057_1010570_pt1 | contig 10418 bp, 19 predicted proteins | sample CryGeyCG2114_010_2_FD_183968 | JGI IMG/M metagenome (GOLD analysis project Ga0210057, IMG submission 183968) | Groundwater microbial communities from aquifer - Crystal Geyser CG10_big_fil_rev_8/21/14_0.10 (SPAdes) (version 2) | ecosystem: Environmental > Aquatic > Deep subsurface > Groundwater ...
GAATCATTCCATTTGATTGAGAGCAGTTTGTTTGAGCCAGATAATTCAAGAAGAATTGCTTCTCTAGAAAAAGCTTTGCAGGTTGTGCTTGATGGGGTTTATGATAAAATGCTTAAGTTCACGCACAATGTAAGAAGCCCTCTGACAAATGTTTATATGTTGGGGGTTGTTTTGCCAACTCTTGGTCTAGCTCTCTTGCCTTTGGCATCTGCAATGCTTGGAAGTATGTTCAAGTGGTATTATGTTTTTATTTTGTTTAATTTGATAGTTCCTTTCTTTGTTTTCTTCCTTACTGACAAGGTTATGTTTCTTCGTCCAGGAGGGCATGGAGAGACAAGTCTTATAGAGAAAAGTCCGCTTTATGTGGATTATAATAATTCTGCACACTACTTTAGTGCATTTATTGTAGTTTTGCCGTTTATTATTTTAGGATTGCTCCCTTTAATATTTCACTTTACTCCATTTCCCGCAATGATTGGATTGCAACCAGATTATACATTCGGTGAATTAGGGCTTCCTTTTTTCCAGACAGAATCTATATTTGGATTCACTCCAGATGGTGCTGGTCCTTTTGGAATTGGTTCTTTGATTCTTGGAATGTTTTTCCCCTTAGGTATTGCAATGTTTTTTTCTCTTGCATATGGAAGCAAGACAAAAGATATGATTGTGGAAAGAGATAACACAAAAGAGCTTGAAGACGAGTTTAATAATTCTTTATTTAGTTTAGGAAATAGGATTGGGAATGGTGTTCCTCCTGAACTTGTTTTTGGAAAGGTTGCGGAAAGCTCTAAAGGACTTAAGACAGAAGATTTTTTCAGAAGGGTAAATTATAATGTCCAACAAATGGGAATGAGTGTGGAAAAGGCTATCTTTGACAAGAGGAGGGGCGCAATAAGCTATTATCCTTCTGGATTGATTTCTACAAGCATGAGGATTTTGATTGAGGCTTCAAAGAAAGGTTTGCGAATAGCTGCAACGAGCCTTATGAGTATTTCTGAATATGTTAAAAATATGTATAAAATCACTCAGAGACTCAAAGATATGCTTGCAGAAGTTATCTCTGATATGAAAAGCAACATGACTTTCCTTGCACCTCTTTTGGCAGGAATTGTGGTTGGTCTTGCAGCAATGATTACAACTATTCTTTCTAAGATAAACCTCTCTGGAGCTTTGGAAGGGCAGGACCTTTCAATCGGAGGATTGGGCGGACTTATTGGATGCGGTCAGGGGGGATTATTTTGTGTTGAGAATATGATTCCACCATATTATCTTCAGATAATTGTAGGGATTTACATAATTCAGATTATTTTTATTCTTACAAGAACTCTTGTTACTGTTGATTCTGGAGAGGATAAGCTTAGCAGGATAAACCAGACAGGAAAAAATCTAAGCCGCGGAATAATCCTTTATTTTGTTACGGCTCTTTTATCTACAATGGCACTATTTATTTTATCCTCTGCAGTTTTGAGCGGACTGTTTAGTTAATTTTATTAAGTAGATTTCTTTATTTTCATTATGAAAAAGAAGCTTGATAAGAAAGGAGTTATCTCAGAGTATCTCCCTTGGATACTTATTGCTGTTGTAGTGCTCGCGATAGTTTTGATCGCAATTTTTCTAATGAAGGAGAGAGGGTCTTCTTTGATAGAACAGATAAAGGGGTTGTTTGGAGGATAATGACAGAATTAACAATTGGACAACTAATAAAGATTATTATAGGGGTTCTTGTCTTTGTAGTTGTTGCTCTTGGGGTTTATTTTTTCTTTAAGAATTTTGTGATTGGCTTTTTCAGTAATTATGGGGATGCATCATCTACAAAAATATTTTTGGGTCTTATAAAATGATAAAAGGTAAAAGTGGTTTTTTATTGGCAGAGGAAACTATAAAGATCATCATTGCTTTAATTTGTCTTGTGTTTTTAATTTATGTTTTGACATCTATTTATTACTCAAATAAAAATTCAAAAGATTTGAAACTGGCACAGGCTTCACTGGACCACCTGGTTTTGGAAGTTGATGCTGGAGAAACAGAGGTCGAATTGTATAACCCCATTACTAATGGAATTGCTCCTTTCAGGACTCACTGGTATGCTTTTACTTGGAGTAATAATGGGGTATTTCCGAACTCTTGTTCTACACTTGGGTGGGAAAGGTGTGTTTGTATTTGTGGTTTTAAATCTTTTAGCGGATTTACTTTGAAAAGGGCAAGTGAGACTTGTGATGACCGGGGTGTTTGTAAAGAGTTAAAGAAAGATTTAAGGATAAAAAGTTCTGGAAGCTTTGGGGTAATTGGATCTGACATTGGTTTTGAAATCAAAGATCCTCCTGTTAGGTTGACTATAGATTATGGAAGAGGGGTGATTTTTACACAATGAATTTAGATGATATGGCAAAATATATAATTTGGATTGTTTTTTTTGCAGTTGTATTAATAGGGCTTTATTCATTATTACAAAATTTAGGGGTGATATAAAATGCTAAAAAATAAAATTGGCGAAATAACAACGCAGCAAATTGTAATGCTGATTATCTTAATTGTAAGCTTTGCAGTGATTCTAATTTTTATATTTGTTCTTAATCCTGGAAAATTGACTGACCAACAGATTTGTCATAATTCTGTTATTTTGGTAGATAAAGGGGAAGGACTTGTTGGGAATCTGGACTGCCGAACAGGTTATACCTGTATTTCTGGAGGGGGAAATTGTCCTGATTTGGCGTCAAAGCAAACTAAAGTTAAGATTGACTTAAAGAACGATATAAACGACAAGAAAAAGATAGTTGAATCCCTTGCAGAGGAAATGTCCAATTGTTGGTGGGAATTTGGAGAGGGAAAAATTGATTATGTTGGGAATGCTGTGGCGTTTAGCGATAATATTTGTGCTGTTTGCTCTGTAGTGTCTTTTGATAAAGAGGTTCAGGCTTTAGGTTCTGTTACTTATCAAGAGCTTTATGAAGGGATGAACAAACTTAAAGACGGCAGACAAACTTATTTAAAATATCTTTATAACACTGGGAACCTTGTAGATTTTACGAATAATCTTGATGTGGGAAATATTAAAGGGGAAGATTATTTGCAGAGGACTATTGACTTTTCTAAAGAGTATGTGGTTGTAACTGGTCTTTCTGAAGAGCGTGTTTTTGGGCTTCTTGGTGGGGGCAATTATATTCCTGTCCTTATTTTGGAGAAAGATAAGCAAAGTTATGAAGATTTAGGGTGTGATGAGTTTTTGACAAAAGCTTAAAATGTTAAAAAATAAAAGAAGATTAAAATCTTCATGGTTTCCATTTTAAAGAAATAAAACAAAATGAAAAAAAGAGGAAATTTAATTACCGAGAATGTTATTTTTATAATTCTTAATCTTGTTTTTTTAGCGATTATGGTTGTCTTTCTTGTGACAAAAGCCAGTGATGCTGCACCGATGGAAGAAAAGTATGCAAAAGAAATTGCGCTTATGATTGATGTTGCTAAGACCGGGATGATAACTAATTTTGATATGAGTGATGCTGTTAACAAGGCAAAGAAAGAAGAATTTGATCTGACTAAAATTGTTACATTTACAGATAATACTGTTTTAGTTAGGCTTAGGCAAGATGGCAAAGGATATTCTTATTCTTTTTTTAATGATGTGAATCCCAGTTTTTCTTTTAACAATAATGGACAGGCACAATTGGTGGTAAATTCAAAATGAAACAAGATAAACGCGGTTCAGATAAGATGATTTCTATGTACTGGTTTCTCATATTATTTTTAGTTGCAGCTGCAGTGGTTTATATGGCTGCTGTTTTTTATGGAAAACCATTTGATGTGAGGGAAGTTGAGGCAAATCTTCTTGTTAATAAAATTGCAGATTGTTTTGCGGATGAAAATTATTTTAGAACAGATCTCACGCAGGATAATTTTATGCAGAAATGTCATTTGAATTTTAATGTTGAGGACGAACAAACTTGGAAAGATGACCAGTTATATGTTAGAGTTGATATTGAACCTTTGGGAGATATAATAGAGGCAGGTAATAAAGAGGTCCTTGATTTTTGTTCTGCGGAGTTGACAAAAAATGCTTATTGCATTGAGAGAAAATTATATGCGATTGATATAGATAATAATCCTTATTATCTTTCTATAAAAGCAGGAGTCAGAAAAACTGAGAAAAATGTCAGATAAATTCAAAAAATGAAAAAGGAAATTATTCAAATAAAAAATGAAAAGCATGGACAAGTTGGAGAAACATTGACATGGTTTGTTGGAACCCTTATTGTCCTTGTTATTCTTATCGTTGGGATTTACATTGTTAATGTAGGGGGAATTATTAAAGGGTTAGATCGAAAATCCATTGAATATAAATCTGATACTGACCGGCTTGCTGAAATTTCTCTGAATAGTTATCTTCTAACAGAACAAAATGGAGAATTAATTTATCAGACTTTGAAGAGAGAAGGAAATCTAAATCTGAATAACGGACCTTTGGCAGAAAAGATTTTCAGGGAACTTTATAAAAAAGATTACCAAGAAATCTGGTTTGGGATGACAACTCTTGACCAGGGTATTCTCGATTCAACTTATAATGGAAAAGATAATGATTATTTTGGAGGAAAACCAAGAACAGCTGTTCAGGGACCTGATGGGACCCCTTATATTAAAGATTTTTGGTTTCATCCAAGATGGACAAAGAACAACGAATATATAAGTTTATTTTTCGTGGGGAAACAGGTAAAATGAAAAGTATACTCACTAAAAAAATTGGGGATGTACCTGTGATGATTCTTGTACTTGGAGTTTTAGTTGTTGTGGTTTTGGCTATATTTAGCTTTGCTTTTAGTTTGCCAAAATATGCAGATGATTTTAACACGATTTATTTTATTGAGGAAGCAAACTCTAAAGTAGATCAATATAATTTTTACACAGATTCAAATATAGATCTAGGGGAAAGTGTTATTGAAAATGTATTAAGTTTGAGTAATCTGAATATTCCCCCTTATTCCCAGAATGTTTTGTCTGTGAAAGTTGAGGGCAGAGTTAATGGAAAGGACATCTCTGTGGTCTACATGCTTGGTTAAAATAAAAACGTTTTTAAACTAAATAATCTTAAAATTGATATGAATAAAGAGGTTGGATTAAATAAGAAGGCTCAAGGATTGAGTACTAGTGCTATAATCTTAATTGTTCTTGGAGTAATAATTTTAGTTGTTTTAATTGTAGGATTTACTGCTGGTTGGGGAGTTTTCAAAGAAATATTTGGAGGAGTTCCTGGAAGCGAGAGTAATGTGGACCAAGTAGCACAAGCCTGTCAGACTGCATGTCTTACTGGAAGTCAGTATGATTGGTGTACAAGAGATAGACAGATTAAGGGAATTACAGGCATTGATGAAAAGATTAACTATCAATGTAATAATTTGGTGGATGTAACAGAATTAGGTGGAGCTATTGCACCATGCCTAGATTTGAAGGATAAGTGTACTTCTCCTGCTGCAGGAACAACCAATCCTTAATTTTCTAAAGTTTTTTAAATTTCAAATTCTTACTTTTAGTATGGATTATTCATTTTCAGAGAAAAGAAATAAAAGAAAAGGAAAGATGAAAGAGAAGAAGAAACATCCTTACAAAGCTGGCGGTGCAAATAGAAGTAAAGAAGTTGGGGGAAGATAACTAATTACAATGGAGTTAATGGAAAGTTTGGTCAGTGCTTATCAACAGGGTAGAATAAATCAAAGGGTATTGGGCATTACTGGATTACTAGGTTATGAAGGGCTAATTTCTGCAAAAGATTGTAGAGATGTTGCAGACAGTCTTAGTGGGGAAGTGCCAGATAATTTTCTCGAGAAGTTAGCATATAATCTTGGAACCTTGGGGAGAGTAAACTTATCTATTTAATAGAGAAATTTAAAAACATCTTTGACCAATCTTCAATATGAATGAGGTGATTTTTTTATATGTTCTTGCATTAATCTGGATTCTTTTTGCAAGTGTGCAGGATTTACGAAGAAGAGAAGTTTACAATTGGATAAGTTTTTCTCTTGTAATTTTTGCTATTGGATTTAGATTTTTTTATAGTCTTTTTTCTGATTCTGTCGGATTCGGGTTTTTATGGCAGGGTCTAATAGGATTGGCAATTTTTATTGTCCTTGGAAATCTGTTGTATTATGGAAGAATGTTTGCAGGGGGAGATGCAAAACTTATGATGGCCTTGGGGGCTGTTTTACCTGCATCTACAAGTTTTTATGTAAACCTTGAGATATATATCTCATTTGTTTTTTTATTCCTTCTTGCAGGAGCTTTTTATGGGCTGTTCGCAACAGTCAGATTGAGTTTAAAGAATTTCAAAGAATTTAAAAAAGATTTCCAAAAAAGAGTTAAGAAGCAGAAATTTTGGTTTTATGGAGTCATGGTTATTGGGCTTATTATGATAGGGGCAGGATTTTTTGAGAGCTTGTTTATAACATTTGGAATTTTGATTTTTGTGTTCCCTTATTTATATCTCTATGCAAGAAGTGTTGATGCAACATGCATGATAAGAAAAGTGAAAATTTCTGAAATTAGTGAAGGAGAATGGATAACCCAAGATATAAATGTTGGAAATAGAACAATTAAACCTAGCTGGGACGGACTTAGCAGTGAAGATATAAATTTAATTAAGAAGAAATATAAAGAGATAACCATCAAACAAGGAATTCCTTTTGTTCCTGTTTTTTTTATTGCTTTTATTGTATTTTTGTATGTTTGGAACTCTGGATTATGGAATGCGTTTTGGTAACCAGTGAGTTTTTCTTGAGATAGGGGTTTCTTTTTTTTCCTTTTTTGGTTTTTCTTCTTTTGTTGGGGTAAGTTCTTCTGGAACTTGTGCTTTTTCTAATTCTTTTTTTATTTTTTCTAATTCTTCTTGCTTTGCAGAATTTCTTTTGCTGTCTATTGTTTCGTCTTTGTAAATTGGGAGAATATTAAATACTTCATGACCAAATAAGTTTTTTGGATGCACTTCTATTCTCTTTGGTTTTAGGACTTTTAGCTTTTCTGCTATATTTTTTGTGAGGTCGAGAACTTTTTGAGAACCATCTTTTCCGTGGATTTTTGGAATAACAAGAGTGTGTCCGCGCGAAATTGGGTTAATCTCAAGGATAGCAATTGCTTCTTCGTTTTCATTAATTTTAAAGCTTGGATTTTCCCCATCAATAATAGAGCAAAAAACACATTTTTCAGGTTCTCCTTTCATAAGGTTATTCTCCTTTAGAAATTCTTCAAGCTGTTCTTCATTCATGTCTTTAAGAGAAGCAACAATTTCATCTTTATTTGGGACATTTGTTTTTTCGAGCTGTTCAAGAAGTTGCTTTTTTATGCCTTGTGCTTGATCTTTTGATAGCATATTTTATGAAAAGAATTATCATTAATAAGTTTAGTGGTTAAGAAATCTTTCTCATATCAATAATCTGGACAGAGCTCACATTTTCAATTTTGCCGAATTTATCTTCAACTTCTTCAAGAGGAGTTTCTTCTGGCCACTCAAAAAATGCGATGATTGCTTTGAGCCCAAATGCTATTGGTTCTTCAAGGTATTCCCTATTAATTCCTTTACCTTCTTTAACTATATTTTTAGCTGTTTCTTTTATTTCTTCAAGATTTACATCTGGAGATGTCGGCATAATCTTTATTTTAACACCCATTATTCCCATTGAAAACAACCTACGGTTTTTTTCGATTTTCCCTTTTCGGCACGGGCGGGCGATTTTTTAAATTGCCTCCGATGAAAATCGCATATAATGGAATCGGAAATATGGTTTATAAAGTTTGTTGGTTGCATTGAATTAAGTTTTTGCAATACCACAATTGTTAAAAAGAAGCATTATTTTTTCATTTTATGCTTGATGCGAATTATGATCGGATTGTGACAAAGATTGCCAGGACTGCTAATCTGGAGAAAGAGGAAATAGAACGAAGAGTTGAAGCAAAGAGAGCAAAGCTTTCTAGTTTGATTACAAAAGAAGGTGCTGCGCAGATTGTTGCTGCAGAACTTGGAATTAATTTTGATAATGAACAACTTAAATTAGAAGAGCTTTTGCCTGGAATGAGAAAAGTGAATGTTGTGGGAAAGGTCATTAATCTTTTTCCTGTTAGAACTTTCACAACCAAGAAAGGTGATGAAGGAAAAGTTGCAAATTTGATTCTTGCAGATGATACCTCTAATATTAAGGTTGTTCTGTGGGATACTCACCACATAGGATTAATTGAGAACGGGAAAGTAGACAAAGGAAGCGTTGTTGAAATTGTAAATGGAAGCATGAGGGAAAATGAAATTCATCTGGGAAGTTTTTCTGAGTTTAAATTAAGCAGCGAGAGTTTTTCTGATGTTGTAACCGAGAAAGTTGTCAGAGAAAAAGGGATAGCTGATTTACGAGTCGGAGATAGTGTCAGAACAAGGGCATTTGTTGTTCAGACTTTTGAACCTAGGTTTTTCTTTATCTGTCCTGAGTGCAAGAAAAAAGCAATTCAAGAAGGAGACGGGTTTAGTTGTCAGGAACATGGAAAGGTTGCTGCAGAGAAAAGAGCTTTGATGAATTTTGTCTTGGATGACGGAACAGAGACCATAAGAGCTGTAGCATTTAGTGAATCTCTCGATAAGATTGGCATAAAAGATTTGGAAAACCAAGAAGGACTGCTTGAACAAAGAGAAGGGCTTTTAGGAAAAGAAATGGTCTTTAGCGGAAATGTGAGAACAAATAAGTTTTTTAATAACCCGGAGATGATTCTTGAAGGGGCACAAGAGGTTGATTTGGATGGATTAATTGCTGAATTGGAGAAGTAAAATGCTCTCCAACAATTTTTCAAGAACCCTTAGCTTTTTCATTTTCCCTGCTTTTGTTTTTTTGTTGAGTGAGTTTTTAGGAATTATATTTGATGTTTATTCCGTGTATTGGTGGTTTGATATTCCAATGCACTTTCTTGGAGGGGTGGCAATTTCTTTTATGGTAGTTTTGTTTTTGAAATTTTTTAAGGAAAAGAAAATTTTAGAGATAAGGAGTAAGCTGCTTTTTGTTTTGACTACTCTTGCATTTGTCGTTCTAATTTCTGTGATGTGGGAATTTTATGAGTTTTTGAGATTTTACTTTTTTGGTTTTGAACTTGGGACAAATGTGGATATGACTACTGATTTGCTTATGGGATTTATAGGAGGGTTGGTTGGAGGAATTGGGTTTAGGAGGTTATAGATATTTTAATAAACAATTAATTATTTGTTTCATTATGGATATTAAAATAAGGAAAGCAACACTTAAAGATTTAGAAGAAATGCAAAAGTTGAATTTAATGCTCTTTGAGAAAGAATATAATGAGTATGATAAAACTCTTAATAAGAATTGGACTTTTGGGAAAAAAGGAAAAAATTATTTTAAGGAGAGAATTCTTGATAGTAAAAATGCTTTTGCTATGGTGTCTGTTGTAAATAAAGAAGTTGTTGGATATCTTGTGGGTAATGTCTTTAGTGGAGAAAATTATAGAAAACAGATGAAATTTGCAGAGGGTGAAAATATGTTTGTTCTTTCTAAATTCCGTGGAAAGGGAATTGGAACACAACTATTCGAAGAATTTTTAAGGTGGTGCAAGCAGAAAGGTGTTGATAGGGTCAAGCTAGTTGCTTCTTCTGAAAACAAGAGAGCAATTAAACTCTATAGGAATCTTGGATTTAGAGATTATAGTTTGACGTTTGAGAAGGATATTTAATTTTCTCCGTGGAGCAGATAAGCAGTTTCTCTTCCCAGAAGGGTTGTTTTGTTAATTATCTCTGAAACTGTATCCCCTTCGTAAATCCCATATATTTCTTGTTCTATTTTTTCTTTGCTGAATCCTTCTTTGGGATACTGTCTTGTGGGAAGATAACTGAATAACAAGTTTGTGAGTAAATAGGTCATTGTAAGAAATTCAAGAGATCTTTTGACGAAAGGATTTATTTTTGGATGTAAAAAAGGGGTTTTTTCCGGATGAATCGGTTCTCCCTTCCAAGCATCTTCTAAAGAGGTCATGCAAATTTAATTTGTTTAGAGTATAAATAAATTTTTATATTGATTTATACAATTATAATTAAGTGCATAAATCCTTAAAAACCCAAGAGGTTTTTTCTTTTCATGGCTAGAAAAGATGAGAATAAGGAGCCTGAATTAACTGATCTTCCTGGAATTGGGCCTGCTGTCGCTGCAAAGCTTGAGTCTGCTGGAGTTTTTGATATGATGTCTTTGGCGGTTATGAGTCCTGCTACATTGTCTGATGCTGCCGGTGTAAGCACTGCTGTTGCGCGAAAAGCTATTGTTGCTGCACGAGATATGCTTAATTTGGGATTCACAGATGGTTTTGAGTATGCTCAGAGAAGATCTAATGTTTCTTATATCACTACTGGGAGTAAGAATTTTGATGATTTACTTGGGGGTAAAGGAGTTGAGTCA
>Ga0210057_1010571_pt1 | contig 10417 bp, 12 predicted proteins | sample CryGeyCG2114_010_2_FD_183968 | JGI IMG/M metagenome (GOLD analysis project Ga0210057, IMG submission 183968) | Groundwater microbial communities from aquifer - Crystal Geyser CG10_big_fil_rev_8/21/14_0.10 (SPAdes) (version 2) | ecosystem: Environmental > Aquatic > Deep subsurface > Groundwater ...
TTCCATAAAAAAACATTGCCAGAGATTGAAGCAGAAACTGGTTTAGATGTTCATTTAAATATCACCCCTGACGAGGTCTTGGAGCTATTTAAACAAAATCCAAATGAGCATATGACCTTGCCTGATTTTTTGATAATGGAAAAATATCTTTTTGAAAAATTTAACTTTCATATTTCTGATTGGGGAACAAAAAGTGGCCAATGGCTCAATACTAAGTCGGGGACTCGTCTCGTTCATTCGTCTTGGTCTCCTGTCGACCGCAAGCTCGGTGTGGATGCCGATGCTCTTGACTTTCGGGGTGGCGTGCTGGGTGTTCGCCCCTCCCGCTGTTTCTGGTAGTAGAATTTCAATCTGATTATGTTCTTTTATAATTACATTTTATATAGTTCAAAATATAGCCAAATATATACTGGTTATACCGCAGATTTGAAAAACAGATTAAAAGAACATAATCAAGGGGAAAATTTTTCTACTAAACGATACTTACCATGGATATTGATATATTATGAGGCATGCCTGAATAAGGATGACGCTAAGAGAAGAGAGAAGTATTTGAAAACCACTCAGGGCAGAAGATTACTCAAAATGAGGTTAAAAGAATATTTTTGTGGAATGAAAAATTCTTCCAATTGAAATTTCACTACTGGATGTTTCTGGTAAAAAAGTTAGCTTGTAGTTTGATAATTTGTATTGTATTTTATTTTGTATCTATTTTTCAAGGTTAGACTAGAAAAATAACCAGAAGTATGTTATAATAACACTATGAAATTTAGACAGTCTTTGTTTTGGGACGCCAATCCTAATAAAATAGATGTCAAAAAAAATGCTCAATATATTATCGAGAGGATTTTGGATTTTGGTCGTGATGCTGAAGTGAGATGGTTGTGGCAGACATATGATAAACTACTTCTAAAGACCGTTGTGACAAAATCTAGATCACTACGCTCAAGCACAAAAACATTATGGGCACTTCTTCTAAAAAATTAAGTTGGCATTATGAGACTTTACCAAACGAGACAAAACAAGCCCTTGTTTTTTTGTCTAAGGAAAAATGGCTCGAAAATTCTCAATGGTATCTAGCGGGTGGAACGGCTTTATCACTTCAAGCTGGCAATAGAAAATCTTATGATCTTGATTTTTTTACCACTAGTCAAAATTTTGATGATAAAAAATTATTATCTAATTTTATAGAAAACAATAATTGGCAGACAGAAGTAGAAGAGAAAAATACTATTTATGGGGTATTTTACGGCGCTAAAGTAAGTTTTATTGCCTATCCGTTTTTTATTCCAAAGCAGGATTTTGTTGAGTATGGTTCAATAAAAATCCTTCAACCAGTTGATGTTGCTGTAATGAAAATTATTGCTGTTTCCCAGCGTGGTCGTAAAAGAGATTTTTTTGATTTATACTGGTGTGCTAAAAATATTATGCCTTTGGATAATTTAATAAAAAAATTAAAAGGACAATATCCATCAGTAGCGCATGACTATCACCATATTCTAAAAAGTTTGGTTTATTTTGTTGATGCAGAGAGTGATCCAGAGCCGGATATTTACTTTAAAGCTAATTGGAAAGAAATTAAAGACTTTTTTGAAAAAGAAATACCCAGAATAACAATGGATATTCTTTCTTTAAAATAAAATTATGAAACTAGATCTTTTCTTTAAAACAGACAAAAAGTCAGCGAAGAAACCAGAGAAATCTCAAGAAGACCTTAGAGCTTCTTTAGAGTCCAAATTAAAATCTCTCAAGCCCATCTTGCAAGAAGGCATCAAAGAATATGAGCAAGCCTTGGAAGAAGGTCTTTTTGAGGATCAAGATGGTGATCAAGAAGGTGCTGGTAAATCCAGAAAAGAAGCTTTACAAAAGAAAATTACTCTTCTTATTGATAGAGCTCAAAAGATGTGTATCTTCCAAGGACTACCCTTGGTATGCCATTAGTTGTAAGTTATCGGTCAATATACTTTCTACTTATTACTTTCTACTTTGTATCTACTGTTTTTTATTTCTTCCGGAGGTTGCTTTTTTCTTTCTTTTTATGTATATTAAACATAACGCAATTTGGCGGATTTTTAATGCTTTATTTGCGGATTATAAAAAATAACACTCTGTCCTTTTTATCTTTTGAAATGGAAACGGAGTCCAAGTCGGGGTTAAAGGCCTGACAAAATAAATTATGAGTGATAAACAAGAAGAAAAAAAAGAAGCTTCGGGAGTATTTATAGATGTAAATGCCCTTTTTGGCGATGCTAATGTTGATGAAGCAACTTTGCTTGAAATGGCAAAAGCTGGTGTCTTATATGGACACAAAAAAAATAGAAGAAATCCTAAATTTAATGAGTATATTTTCACCACCAGAAATGGTGTTGAGGTTATTGATTTAGCAAGAACCGTTAAGTCAATTGATTTTGTTGCGACAGTTCTTAAAAAAGCGTTAGAAACAAAAAGAAATATTTTGATAGTTGGAACCCAACCGGCTTCTAAAGATGCCGTTATGGCCCTATCTGAAGCTCTTGGAAAATGTCCTTTTGTAGTTAATAAATGGATCGGCGGACTCATAACTAATTTTGGAAATATTTCAAAGAGAATTGAATATTTCAAAAAGCAAAGATTAGGACTCGCTGAAAATAAATTTGAGGGATATACAAAAAAAGAAAGATTGATGATTGCCAAAGAAGTAACCAAAATGCAAGATAAGTTTTTTGGATTTGAAAATCTTTTGACTGTTCCTGATGTAGTTTTTGTTATTGATGGATCTATCAAAGAACACAAAACTGCTATTCATGAGGCCAAAATTAAAAAAGCCAAAGTTATTGGTATTATAGATAGTGATGATGATCCAGAAGAATTTGATTATTTTGTCCCAGCCAATGATCACGCTAGATCATCTATCAACTGGGTCATAAATAGAATTATTAGTAACTTAAAATAGTAACTCCTGGTTCGCTTTGTCTGGCGATGGATAAAGTGTTAAACGGGTAAAATAAAAATTTTAAACAGCACATATATGAACGACGCAATTGTTAAACTTAGAGAAGTCACAGGAGCTGGAGTCATGGATTGTAAAAGAGCTCTTGATGATGCCAATGGAGATTTTGATAAAGCCAAAGATTTAATTTTTGAAAGAGGTGTTTCCAAGGCTGAAAAAAAAGCCGAAAGAAAAACTGGCTCTGGGATATTAATGACCTATGTCCACAACGGTAGGATTGGCGTTATGGTGGAGATAAGATGCGAAACTGATTTTGTCGCTAAAAACGAAGATTTTAAAGAATTAGCCCGTAGCATTGCTATGCAAATTGCCTCTATGGGTGGAGAAACTGTAGAAGAAATTTTAGCTCAGCCATTTATCAAAGATCCGAACTTAACTGTCGCCGATCTGATGACACAGGCAATTGCTAAAATAGGAGAAAATATGAAGATTGAAAGATTTTGTAGGTATGTCCTATAAATAAATCTTTAGCGTTACTTTGAATTAAAAATATGACTTATTTTATTCTTGAAATTATATTCTTTCTCAGTTTGGGAGTAATGATTTTTATGGCAATTTCAAAATTGCCTACTATTGATTTTTCTTTTGTTGATGATCAAGAGAGCCAAGAATCAAAAAGAAAAAAATTATTTTTTTCGGCAAAATTTATTGGATTGATTGATCAAAAGGGGATTGATTTATGGGAAAAGTTTTTAAGAAAAACAAAATTATTTGTTATTAAACTAGATAATTTTGTTTCAAAGAAGATTGAGTCAGCTAAAAGAATTCAGAGTATGGTTAAAAAAGAAGATGATCATATTTTTAGAAAGCTTGACCAAGAAAAATTAGAGACAGAAGAGAAAGAGATTCCTGATAAAGATGAAAATAGTGATAAGATATGATAGAATTTATCGGTTATTATGTTCCCTAAAAAATAATAGGCGTCAGCAAAATATATTTGATGCCAGATGGGCAGGTAGTCTCGTAGGGGCCGAGGGCGGTCTGTAAAACCGTTGGCCAATGTGCTCGCGTGAGTTCGACTCTCACCCTGCCCACATAAATAATTATCAATGCCAGAGTTTTTTGGTATTGATAACTATTTAATTAGTTAGTAGGAGAAAGCTAATTTTTTAGCTTTCGTTGAGAGGAGAACGCCGGAGCTTGTGCGAATTAGCAAACGAGCACGCGAGGCGGTGGCTAGTCCGAGATTGAGCGACGGCGAAATCGAGAGACGAAGCCGACTCTCACCCTGCCCACTCGACGCGTCCCTCTTATAAGGGACTTGCTCGTGGCAAGCCACTTTAAATAAGAGGTAGACAAGGAGAGTGCCCCGAATGAAATTGAGGGACACATATCGACGCGTCCCTCTTATAAGGGACTTGCTCGTGGCAAGCCACTTTAAATAAGAGGTAGACAAGGAGAGTGCCCCGAATGAAATTGAGGGACACATAAACAAAAAATATAAATTATATGAAATATTTTGTTTATATAATTTGTGATATTAGTAAAAGATTGTACATTGGCGTATCAGAAAATCCAAAAGAAAGATTGTATTATCACAATACAAAACAAGGAGCAAAATTTACACGCTCTGGAATTTGTAGTATTGTGCTTCTAGAAGAATACGAAAATCTTTCTAAGGCCAGAGAAAGAGAAATTCAAATAAAAAAGTGGAGACGAGATAAAAAAGATTTTTTGATAAAAAGATATAAGATGGGGTTAGAAACAAAAAATCTTATCTTAGCTCAGCGGTAGACCTACCGGCAGGCAGGGCAACTGTTTTATTTAATCGTTCATGTTATGCCACCTTAGCTCAGCGGTAGAGCAACTGTTTTGTAAACAGTAGGTCCCCAGTTCAAATCTGGGAGGTGGCTCAGAGAATTTGAAGTTATTAATTTTAATTCTAAAATTAATAAAAAATTCTCTAGGTTCTATGCATTAGCATTTTTCATTTTGAATTTTAAATTTGTTATGCCAATGTAGCTCAGTTGGTAGAGCAACTCCATGGTAAGGAGTAGGTCGTCGGTTCAAATCCGACCATTGGCTCAGATAAAAAAATAACCCAATCTTGGGTTATTTTTTTTACATTTTAAATATTGCATCACTTATTCACATCATTGCTTTGTTTGTTTTTATTAATATGTTGTTGTTATTATCTTAGAGCTTAAGTTTTGAAAGGTCGTTGAGATTCTTGTTTGATTTATTATTTAAAAATATTTTATGTTTGGATTAGGAACAAAAAAATTAATTATCATTGTCGTTGTTTTAATTTTGCTATTTGGAGCTAAAAAGATTCCTGAATTAGCAAAAAGCGTAACAGAAGCAGTAAAACACTTAAAAGGTATTTTTTCGGACACTGAATCGGATGATTCGTCTTCACAGGGCAAAAAGAAATAGTTTTTAATTGCTTAATAATTTTTTATTTTTAAAATTTTACAACAATTTACCATAATAAAATTATTGTGGTAAATGATGCTTTTTGCAATTAGCAATGATACCTTCAAAATACTCTTTTAAATTATTATCAAGATCAGATATCAAAAAGATTGACCCGTTTTTAAAGACTAATTAAAAAAGAAATTGATAGCATTGAGGAAGAAATAAAATAACAACCGTTTGGACTAAATTTGACTTTTTATCTGTTTTTAGTGTATATTTATCAGATAATTTATTAGTTATCATTGAATATGGCAAAATCAAAACTTAGCGCGAATTTAGTTAGATTGAAATGCTCTGTCTGTAAAAGGGTTAATTATTTTACCCATAAAAACAAAAAGACATTTGAAGGAAAACTAGAACTAAAAAAATATTGTAAATGGTGTCGTGCTAGCACTAAACACATAGAAGGTAAAAAATAAAATAAAAATCTCCCGTTTATAGGGAGATTTTTATTTTATTTGCATAAAACTAATCACACTCAATTTCCCCCCCGCCTACATCTACGGAAGGGGTTCGATAACAATTTGACGGAAGGGGTGATGAGTGATCAAAGATGAGCCCTAAAATAATAATCAAGAGAGCAATTATAATTGTTGTTTTTAAGTCGATTTGTTTTTCTTCCTATTTTTCTATATCCATATTTATAGTATAGATTATTAAACTAACTTTTTATAATGGGCTTGCCTGCCGGAACTTATCTTTATTTTTTAAAAAGTGAGAATGAATGAAGGCGGGAGCTGAGGGAATCGAACCCCCAACCGTGGTTTTGGAGACCACTGTTATACCATTTAACTAAGCTCCCATAAATATACCATTTCTCTATCTGAGTATATTCTTTTTTCTCTTTCTTATGTCTTTTTTGTCTCTGTTGTTGGCTGTAGGTCGTTAGTTGTTGGTTAGTGTCACCTCTTGATATTATCTTAATCCAATCTTTTTTTCAACATTTTTATTCTCTAGTTTCTTATATTTTTTTCTTTTCTAGTCAAGTATCTTACGATCGTAAGATACTTGACTACTTGTATTTTTATTTTTCATATCACCCATATCTTTTCTACTCACTTTTTATACCGCATACAGCATACATTATATCTTATACATTTTCTCTCTTCTGCGTATTACATTTTATTTATTTATCTTGTAATATATATATATGAATATAAATAATGATGATCTTATAAATGAGCTAAAAAATCTTGGCTATCTAAAAAGCAAAGAATTAATCTCGGCTCTGTCAAAATATAAAAGAGAGTATTTTTTAGAAGACAGCCAAAAAGAAAAAGCTTATCTTAACATCCCAATAAAATTAGAGAACAACAAAATAACTCCATCGCCAACTATCGTCTCGTTTTTACTAGAACTTTTAGAGCTAAGAGCGGGGGATAAGGTTTTAGAAATCGGCTCTGGTATTGGGTGGCAGAGTGCATTAATTTGTGATCTCATTAAACACGAAAGAGGTTTATTAGATGACAAAGATGGAAGATATGGAATGATATCGCTTGAAGAAGACGAAGCTTCAATTGGTAAACTTGAAAATAATTTGTCTAAATTTGATTTTTTTGAAAGCAGTATTGTAAAAATTGTTTTTGGAGAATATGCCAAAGGTTTTGAAGAAGATGCTCCTTATGACAAAATCATCATTTGGCACGAAGTAGATCAAGTTTCAAAAAGTTGGAACGATCAATTGGTCATTGGAGGGGAAATTGGATTTGTTTCAAAAAAACATATTGTCGTTATGACCAAGTTGGATAAAAACTCTTTTTCCACTAAACAATTTTATGGCTTTTCTATAGATTAGTGTTTTTATTTTTGTTTATCTCCTTATTTATCTGCTGTTTATTTCTTAGTATTTTTTATCTTTGTCGTAGGTAGTCAGTTGTAAGTTGTTCCATTCAATCATTTAGATTTATTTAGTATTTAGAATAAAAAATTAAATACAAACCTTTTCACGATCGTGAAAAGGTTTGTATTTAATTTTAGCGGAGGTTTGATTTATATTTTTGTTTGTTTTTTGCGACATATTGTGCGACATAATTTTCTATATAATCTTCAACATAATCCGTGACATATTTTTTGATATAATCTGTGGCACATAAATGTAAATTCTAGTTGACATTTCAATAATAAAATTATATAAAATAGGAAGATCTTAAAAAAAGGAGGAAGCAGAAATGAAAAGAGAACGACTTTTTCTATCTATTGTTATTTTTTTTGTTTTGTTGATTAGTGTTGGGTGTAGTGATGGCAAAAGCACTCCAACCGCTCCATCTCCAATCCCAACTTCGACGCCAACTCCACCACCTGGGAATGCTCGTAGCATCACTTTTATTTCAACGAGTTCTCCATGTGGAAGTCAGCTAGATTCTACAAAAAATCCAGTAATTGTAGTTAAGGTGTATTATGTAGCGACAGAAGATTCTGCTCTAGAAATTGGATTTTTGAGCACCAACGGCACTCGTGTCCATCCCAGGGTCGGAGTTCCCTTCGTCCAAAAGGGGAGAGGATATATTGAAGTTCCTATTAATTTTAATGGAGCAAAAATAAATGCCTCAACCAAAACCATCAGAGTAGAAATTATCTCTGGTTGGAATGGGTTGGTGGCCGTGCTTGCTCAAGATATTGTTGATTGTCCATTTGTTTTTGTTGGACAATAATTATTTTTCAAATATCATCCGCCCAGACATATTTCTGGGCTGTTTTTTATCTTAGTTTTTTGATTATTGTTTTCTTTAATTATTTTTATATTTGTCGTAGGTAGTCAGTCGTTAGTTGTAAGTTGTTTTGTTCGATTATTTAGATTTATTTAGTATTTAGAATAAAAAATTAAATACAAACCTTTTCACGATCGTGAAAAGGTTTGTATTTAATTTTAGCGGAGGGTTTATTTATATTTTTTATTCTGATATAATAAAAATAGAACTTTGTCAAATAAAAATCAAAACTAAAACAAGTTGTGGACAGATGGACAAAAAAGGAGGACGCAATGCAAAAGCTATTTATTTGTCTTGTTGAAGTTTTTGCTATTGCGTTTGCTACGGTAGCAAACGCACAAACTACTGTTGACCCCCTTGGCAATGTCTGGACTCGCGCCAATTCCGGTGCGGTCGAGGCAAATTATTGGGTCAACCAGCTCGGTGGCATCGCCACTGGTAATTTTAATGGTCCAACGACGATTCAATATGCGTTGGATCATTATTACACTCAGTCTCCTGAAGGGACTGAGTTGCAGTGGGGGAATGGCTGGCTCTCAAAATTCATTGGGAGCGAACTGGCCATTCGGGGTTTTGAGAATTGGTCGCAGTTGACTGATTCTCAAAAAAATAAACTAGAAGATGTCCTCGCAGACGCAGTTTCTGAGGATACCTTCCGACTTGACTCCGATTGTGGGATCAACCCTTGGAATACTTGCAGTGAAGATTTTATCTCTTTCACTGCACTTATCTCTAGGGTAAAAAATTTCTACCCGAATGTCGTTTCTCGGGTAGGGGTTGAGGAGTTGAATCGCATTGAGAAAAAATATCTGTCGCTGTCTTTTTCAATCAGCAACGGATATTATTCTCTTGTCCGCGAGCAGACCGAGGATGGTGTTCATGTCCTCGCCCGCAATCATAGTGGTCAGTCGGCTGTCTATACCGGAGTCTTATTGATTTATCTAAATCACGCCATTGAGGCATATTCTCGGGTGGGCAATCCTGTGCCAAACTGGTACAAAGATATTACGCCCACTGTTCTTGATATTTTTCGTTGGCTTCAATCTGTCAGTACTCCTGACGGCAGTTATTATCTAAATAACTGTCTTAGATCGGGAGTATTAGTTTCTTGCGGGGATATTTATACTGCCAACGCCATCCCGCAAGTCATTCCCGCTGGCAGATTAATTCACAATTTGTTTGGCGAATCTGAAGGAGTTTTTCCTTTTGGGAAGTACTCGTATCGGTTTTTTGATGCGGACTATACCGGAGGAAATATTTCCAACTTCGGTCGCCAGGCCGATTATAACCTGGACAATAAAGAATTTTTGTTTGTCTGGGAAGTGGTCGCTCATACCCCCACTCCCACCCCTATCTTTGTGGGTAGGGATATTAAATTGGGGGATAAAATTAGGTCTCATAGTTTTGATTAATTTTATCAATCAGCCACCCTCTAGAACTTTTCTCTTGGGTGGCATTTTTTATTTAAAAATAATATAATCAGGTTAGTACTTCATAATAAAATGGAGGATTAGATGAAAAAAACATTGATATCGTGGATACTAGCTTTTGCTTTTATTTTGATAAATCCGTTTATTTTATATTCACAGGATTTTGATAGTGGGAACAAAACTATTAAAATCGCTGATTCCTATAATTATAATTTAAATTATGATCAACTCAATGCGATTGATGATTTTAAAGATAAATCTTTTGGTTTAAATACGCATTGGAGCACCGGCAATCAACTTCAGATGGCATTTCTATCTGGAGCAAAATGGATTAGAAGTGGGGTTGGCTGGGCAGATGTGGAACCTGAATATTTTGATCTACCACATTATAATTGGGAAGTAGCCGATAAAATTGTAGTTGATGCTAGAGCTCTTGGGCTCAACATTCTTTGGATTCTTGGAGACACACCATCTTGGGCGAGCTCCAATGGAAACAGAAATGGTATTCCAAAAAATAAATTAGCAATAGAGCGCTGGAGATTATTTGTTCGAGAAACGGCCCAAAGATATAAGGAAGATGTCCATTTTTTTGATATTTGGAACGAACCAAATTTAGAAGATTTTTGGATTGGCTCGGTTGAGGAATGGGTTAATTTAATTCTTATTTCCGCTTGGGAAGAAATTAAATTAGTTAATCCAGAAAATATAGTTACCGGACCATCTCTAGCTCTTTTAGGAAGTAGTGCTCGTATCAAAGTTGATGATTTTTTCTCCCGTCTTGGTAAACTTAATGCATCAAAATATATTGATGTCATTAGTCAGCACGCTTACGAAGAAAAACCAGAAGAAATAATTAGTCAGTTTGAAGACGG
>Ga0210057_1010574_pt1 | contig 10415 bp, 11 predicted proteins | sample CryGeyCG2114_010_2_FD_183968 | JGI IMG/M metagenome (GOLD analysis project Ga0210057, IMG submission 183968) | Groundwater microbial communities from aquifer - Crystal Geyser CG10_big_fil_rev_8/21/14_0.10 (SPAdes) (version 2) | ecosystem: Environmental > Aquatic > Deep subsurface > Groundwater ...
GATATTTAAAGTTTTGCACCTCCTTTCAGCACTTTAATATAATTCTCTTTTTTCTTCATATTCTCACCTCACTTCCAATTGAATACAAAATAGCGACGATTCCAATTATTAAAATTAAGATTTGCGAAATTGCCAGCGAACCTTTTTTATTTAACATTTTCCAGTTCTTTTTTTATTTTTTGAATTTGTTTTTTTAGGATAGATAAATCTTTTTTTATTATGAGCCACAACCTTTTTTTATTCACTAATTGATAAACATGAGTTAAAAAATTTCTATCTTCTATAAATTCTGCCCATTTGACTTCTTTGTATTTCTTTTTTGTTTTATCACTGACTTTCCTAGCATTTTCTCCAATTTCTTCTAATCTTTTGCTTATTGCATCTATAATCAATTCCGAGTCAGTAAATTCTTTAAATGATTTTCCTTTAATATAAGATTCAATCAGGTTTATGCTTTCCAAAATATTGTGTATATAAAGCAAATCACTCCTCATAATATTTTAACCTCCTCCTTGAACGCATCTTTTTTTATTAAAGGATGAATCAGATCATATTCTATTAAGTCCACTTTTTTCTTAAGTATTTTTTCTAATTTTATTTTCAGTTCAATTAGTTTTAATAAACTCAAATTTTTATCCAAATCTATTAAAATATCAATATCGCTATTTTCACTTTCTTCTCCCCGAGCATAACTCCCAAATATCCCTGCTTTTTTTACCTTATTTTCTTTAAGGATGGGTTTTATTTTTTTCTTTATTTTGTTTATTGTATCTTTACTCATTTTAACAAAACCTCCAACCTCCAAAAACATATGAAACAGCGACGATTCCAATTATCAAAATTAAGATTTGCGAAATTGCCAGCGAACTTTTTTTATTTATCATTTTTTGTAAGCATTTTTTCTGTGTTTAATTGAACGGATTATTAATTCATCTCCTTTTATAATAAAATCCACAAATAATCTATAATTTCCAATTCTTATTTTTCCAAAATCTTTATTTATCAATCCCCTAATGAACCTAATCGGGCTTTCTTTAATCTCATGTATTTTTCTAACAATTCTTTCAGAATCCTTTTTGTCTAATTTATCTAAAAAATCTAATGAATTTTTAGTCCATTTAACTGAACTCATTTGCAGTATTTTTTAAAAACTTCTTCATGAGAAACCAAATCTTTTCCTTTCTTTTTTCTAGATTCTTCGATCTCGTTAACAACTTCATCGCTGACTTCAAATCCTGCTTCATCATCTAAAAGAATTTCTTTGATGAAAGCAATCTCTAATTTTATATCATTCAAATCTTTTCTTATTAAGGACATATCGTTTTCCATGCTAAATTCAAGATCCCGAAGTTTTTAAATTTTCCTCCTTTCAATTTTATTTTTTGTGATTTTCATTTTATTTCGTCCAACTCTTTCCAGTGAGACCATCAAATTGTTTATTAAATCCGTCATTCCCAAGATAATTATCTTTCCACCCACAATCACCGAGCGACTTACATAAATTTATTTTATCAGTTTCCCAACCACCTTTTGCTCCTTGTCCTGTTCCTTTTTTTAAGCATTCACAATTGTCTACACATTCCCAGCTGTCCCCTAATTTTTTTTCATATTTTACCTGACATGTCGTGCTTGCTAACCCGCATAAACTTTCAGCATCTGTTCCTTCTTCCCAGAAATTAAAACCAGGAGCGTATTTTGGAACACAGACTTTGTTTTCTCTCCTGTCAGTATCTCCATTATCTTTTTCTCCGCTGTCAATCCACTGACAATCTCTTTTGTCTGTGTTTACACAATCATCCTTGTTATCTTGAGCAACGCAGTCCTGCCACATGTTTACTCTGCACGCAGCTGTTTTGAATTTGTCTGTACCCTTACCAACTTCTGATTCAATACAAACTTCATTTCTAAATTCAGCACACGGCTCAACACTTATTTCATTATTATAACAAACCATTCTGAAATATCTGCTTCCGGGAATATTTTCTTGCTCTGGATTGAATTCACTATTTTGAATTTCCCCACTTTCATTTACAATTATTTCACTTTTTCCACGAGAATCTGCACACCATGTTTCTCCGTGTCTATATTTATGTCCTTCATACTCGCAACCCAAATCTTTACAAATATTATTTCCATATGTTGGGTTATCTCCGCTCTTTGCAGATTTGCAAGTGCTTCCAGAATAATAATCGCAGTTTCCGCATTTTTCTCTGCTTTGTACTATTGTGTACCCAGTGATTGCATCATCTGTAGGTGAAAGTTGTGGTTGGTCAGATAATGAACAACTCTCAGCTTTACTATAAATTTCTTTCCAATAATTTGGGTCATTAACTTTGCTAGCATCATAAATATTTGCTAAGTTTCCGCAAGAGTCAACAAAATAAACTTCGTCTCTTCCTTCAACACATGTTGTTTTTTTTGTACGTGCGCAATTTGTTGATAAATTTTCATCAGAGCATAAAAATCCCTCGTGGAATTCTATATTTGTTTCTAAAGAACCTTGGGATTCTTGGTCTCCGCCACCAAACAATCCTCCAAAAAATCCTCCTGTTGATTCACCAGGAGCCGGACTTCCTCGTATATCTTGGCACTCTTTTTTTGTTGCGAATTTGCATGTCCTTTCAATTCCATTATCAATCACACACGCACCTTTTACATCTGGGCTTGCACTCATAATGCACTCTACTTCGCTTTGAATATCTGTTCTGTAATTTATTTCTAATCCATACACTCCTGCTAAACTTCTGCATCTTGTCAATGTTACAAATGCTGCCTGCTCCCCAATTAAACAACAACCTAACTGGCATTGCGGAATACTATCAGGAGCACCTTCTTTCCATATTCCTTTGTTAAGTTCGCAGACTTTTTGCGGAGTGTTTTCCATGCAAGTTCCCTCGTTGCTGTTATAACATGTTCCTAATTTGCAATAAGAAGTTGCTTCACAAGAAGTTGGAACTTTTCTGTAATTTGCATGACATTGTTTTTCTGGGGCGTTTTGGCACCACGCACCTGGAGCCCCTCGAGCATCATCATTTTTTGTTAATCTTTCACAGCAATAAGATGTTTCACCTGGAGCAGAAATAAAATTAATTAATCCAATAAAAATTATTACTAATATAAACATTCCAGCCAAGTGTTTGTTTTTTATTAACATTTTATTTCTTTGCAATTTTTATCCTCCAAACCCAGCAGGCCATGCAACGCTTCTTGTTGCGAACTGAAATTTGTCCTTGCTGTCTCTGTCAGATAAAATATAAATTTTTGTCCCGTCTGATTGCTTTAATTTTTCAACTTTCAAATCATGATAATAATTCATATAAGTTGTTGTTTCAGCGTCGCCGTAATGTGCTTCCCAGTTCAAAATACTAGTTGCTATACTCACTAATTCATAAAGATTATTATTCAGGACTACTCTGAACTTTTCATAATTTTCTGCGCTTCCTTTTGTCAAGGTCATAGAATAATCAAAATTTGCAACAACTTTTTTTGGGAGCAGTTCAACTTTCATCTTCCCTGTTCTTAAATTCACCGCATATCCTCGGTTTGCATAACTTTCTTTCATAGAATTAAAACACTCTGTTGCTTTTCCACTAATTTGGTTTTCAATTTCTTCTTCAATATGCTCTTTTAACATCGGCTGTTGCATCACGCATGTTTTGTAATCCTCGTTTGTATAGCACAAATATTCTACTTTCTCGTTGTTATACAAATAATAAAAATCAGGCTCTAAACTTCCGCCTCTCAAAGATAATTCTCCGACGGTGTTCTTTATCTCGTCTTCAAGACAGCTTTGAATAAACTCAGAAGGATTTTTTGATTCAAATCCTAATGTTGATTTAATTTGCGGATAAAATGCATAAATTAAAACAGCCAATGCAATAATAATTACTCCAACAATAATAAACATAGTAACCTGCCCGCTTTTATCTTCCTCTTTATTCATATTCCTTATACGATATCTTATTTTATAAATATATTTATTCAAATTATGTTTTTACTTTTATTGCGCAACTTGGATTTTCGTTTTTCCACAAATCTTCACATTTTATATAATAAGTTTGACCATTAATCAAACTGGCAGTATGAATTACTGAAAGCGCATTTGTCATTGATGTCCCGTTTTCTAAATTAAAATTGCATCTTTGAAAACTATACGCACACGTCGCTGGTTCATTTGTTATTATTTTCAAATTTCCTCCTTCTTTGTACGCTCTTGTAACAATCGGTGGTGTAGAATCTATTTCAATATAATATGTTGCGTTTGCTTCTGCTTTGTTCCCAGCGTCGTCTTCGCATTTAACATTAAAATTATATTCTCCGTCAGGCAAGTTTGATGTTATTTTATATTTATGAAAATTTGAATTTGTTTCAGTAAACTCGTCTCTCCATAATTGTTCTGCAAATAAAAAACTGCAATTTGCCCTTCCTTCAAATGCTCCTCCGGATGTTGCAACTTCTAAATACAATGGTTCTGTGACACTTATAGGATTGTCTCTTGTAATCCCATTTGGAGCAATTGATTCAATTTTAAGGTCCTCTTTAGTAGAAAATAGCGTGTATGCAAAATCTTCAGTATTTATATTTCCAGAACTATCATTGCATTTAATAAAAATATCATTTTGTTCTTCAATTAAATTTTTGAGTGTAGTTTTACACTTTCTTTCAATTGGCCATGGCTCATCTATGTTGCAATTCATTTTGTTTGTCATTTCTTCATAACTTTTTCCAGCTACATTATCGTATTTGCATTCTGCAGGTTCGTGTGGAAATATTTCAATAGCTTTTTCTGTCACGCCTTTTTTAATATAGCTTCCATTTGGAGGAGAATATTTGTCAATAATTGCAGCAGTTTCATCTGGTTGCGGACTTATGCATATGTCTACTACATATTCGTTCAGGTTCCAATTTTCATTTGGGTCAGAACATCTTACAAACATTTGCAATTTGTCGTTGAATTCAAGAGAAAGTTCTTCTATTTTATGCTCTGTTGAATAAACACCTTTTTCTATAAATGTCTCAACCATACTTTCAAAATTTGTTGTTCTTGCTTGGCTCCATTTGCATTCACTTCTTTCATTTGTGTTTAAAGTAAAATTAATTTTAGTGTATTTTTCAATACATTCTTTATTTGAATTTTTTATTTTAACTCCATTTGTAGATATTTCATTTGTCAATCCTCCATCGGCTCCACCAAAACTAATTATCGGAGGTTCTGTTTCATCTTCATAAACATCATAGCAAAGGGGGTTTTCTGTATCTCTTGTTTCTTCAAGTATTTCACATTCTTTTCCTAAACTTCCGCATCTGTAATCTGTGCATTTTATTAGCGTGTTATTATTACATTTTTCGCAATTATCTCCTCCAACTCGAGGTCTCCAAGGTTTACAAGTAAAGATTACGTTGTTTGTTTTGACCCCACTCCAACCGTGTTCTTGTTTGTAATCCCCAATTGTCGGATTTATCAAAGCCAACTTATCTGCATTTCCACCTCTGGTTCTTTCTGAAATAACCCATCTTGGAGTATTACTCCCAATTACATTCGGAGTGCTAAATATCTTTTTTGTTTCTTTTTCCCAAGGTTTTTCCATTGAATTATAATCTCTACAAACTTCACTTGCAAATTCTTCTTCGCTTTTATCACTAGAAGGACCAGGATCAAATCTGCACCTGCTTAACGCAGCCGATCCAGTTAGGTTATAATAATAACAACCGCCGTAAACTGCACAACTAACATCAATATTATTAGTTATTTTTTGTTCATAATTTGCAGAATTCCCACAATCTCCAATTGAAACACAAAGAGCATTCATTTGTTCTATAAAATCAAAAGCTCCGCATTTACAATTATCAGTGCAATCATAATCATCTAAATCACTAGCACGCCAATATCTTCTTTCACAATTCATTGTTGCTAATTTGCAAATATCTTCTCCATTTCCAGAAGAACTTTCTGAATAAATATCAAATCCTTCTGGATATTTAGGCACACACGCACCAAACTTAAATCCATTATCTACATTCACATTCTGGACTCTGCAATCTGGGATTACCTCGCATTCTTCAGCAGTATCTATTTCAAAACAATTTTTCCCAAGGTTTACTCTCATTTTTGCTTGTGAAATACCATTATAAATTCTTTCTGAGCAAATTTCTGTTCTGTATTCTCCACAATTTTCTAATTTTATTTTACCTTTGTCACAATAAAGTTTGCAATGTTCACTTCCAACAACATCATCGCTGTCTCCAACATAAGCATCATACTTGCACCAACTTTCTCCGTCAATTCTTTGTTTATTATTTTCATCAACACATTTGGTGCTTTTGCACATAGGTCCATTTGAAGATTCTTCGCACATTTGTGTTCCTTCTGTGCAATCTACTACAATGTCTTCTCTGTTTCCTTCAGAATCAAACCAATAAACATCATTCTCAAAACATTTTTTGTGGTCGTGCTGAGGAGGCATATGGCAAAAAACCCCTGCTCTGAAATTTCCATTTTGATTTGAAATGCAATCTTCTTCTGTTGTGTATGTGCATCTTTCTCCAATGTTGCATGCTCCAAATTCTTGAGATAAAACTCTGCATTCATTTATAAGCACAGATGAGTCCCATGTTCCTTGCTTGATATTGCATCTTGCTAATGTAATAAATTCGGCATTATCTCCGTGATAGCAACACCCATTTTCGCACAAACTCCCATCATAATCCTGAATCCATTGTCCATCTCCACATGCTAATTGAGGAGAAGGGGCGCATGTACCTTCAGTTGTGTCAATGCAATAGCCATTGCAGAAATCAACTTCTGAACAAGAATTTGGAGATGAACGATAGTTCCCGTTGCATTGCCCGCTTTGGCATATTAAATTGTTTATTGTTTTTTCACAGCAAGTTTCAGAAGATACACTGCTAAGAAAAATAAAAAACCCTGCTATTCCTAAAAAAAATAATATAAATTTCTTTTTCATTTTAGCCACCTGCTGGGATTACACATCCCTTAACTGCAAAATTAAATCTGTTCAAACTTTTTTTGTCAGTTACAACATAGATTTCAGATGAATCTAAGGTGTTTATTTTATTTATATCATAATCTGAATAAAATCTTATATAATCCAAATCAAATTCGCAATTTGTCGCTTCCTGACTTACAATTTCCTGAACAACAAATGCAATTTCGTAAAGTCTGCTTGGAATAATAATTTTAAAATCTTGTTGCTTTGTTGTTTGTTCTGTTTTTGTCAAAGTCAACTCCCCGTCGATGTTTATAATAATTTTCTTTTCTGCTAATTCAACATCAAATCCATTATAATTTGAATTAGGTTCGTCTATTCGATAACCTTGGTTCTCTAAACTATCTTTTAGCTCATTAAAGCAAGCACTAACATCTTGTGCAATATAATCATGTATCTCTTCTTTAATATGTTTCATCAGCATCGGTTCTTGATTCACGCACGGAACATAATAATTTTGTGTATAACATAAATAAGAAATATTAGTGTAGGAAGTTTCACCTTCAAATTTAAATCTCTTGTAAAGAACAGGATTGATATTGCCTCCATGCTCTGAAATTATTCTGACACCCTCGTTGAGTTTATCTTCAAGGCAAGTTTCTAAAAAAGATTGAGGATTTGTTTCTCCTCCTCCCCCAAAGTCAGGAAGAATATCACTTCTTAAAATCAAAACTAAAGCAACTGCACTGATTATAATAATCCCGACAATAATAAATATAGTAACCTGTGCACTATGGTTTTTTGAAAAAAAACTATCTTGTTCTCTATGGTTTTTTGAAAAAAAACTATCTTGTTCTCTATGGTTTTTTGAAAAAAAACTATCTTGTTCTCTATGGTTTTTTGAAAAAAAACTATTCTGCCCCTTTTTCATAAACAACTTAAGAAAAGAGTATATATAAATATTGTTTTTATAAAATGTTTTAATCCTCTACTCAGACCTGCCCCTATTATTTTTTATTTCTTATTTAAGAATATTATAATTCTTCTTCTCTTCCTTAAATTGATAATTTTTATTTTATAATCTGTAAATCCCGAGAATTTAATTATCATGTTTAAAGTATTTTTGTCATGAACATAATCAAAAACCTTGAGCCCATTTAGAATATAAGGAACTATTCTTCCGAATTTCTTAACCTGTTCTTTTGACCATTTATTTTCAAAATCAGGCATATCTATTAAGCATGCCCCCTTATTTTTTAGAACTCTATGAATTTCTTGTAATGCTTTAATTTGACTATCTTCATCTAATAAATGATTAAAGCTAGACCATAGACATAAAACCTTATTAAAAGACTCATCTTGATATGGAAGACCCCGCATATCTCCTATTTTAAACTCTACGTTGACTTTTTCTTCTTTCGCTCTCCTTTTTGCTTCTTTAATCAAGCTTGGAACTAAGTCTATGCCTTTAATGTTAAATCCGATTTTAGCTAATGGGATTGTAATCCTTCCATAACCGCAAGCCAAATCCAGTATTTTGTCATCTTTCTTTAAAAATTTAAAAATGAACTTTAACATTGCTTCATCGCGTTCTTTATTTGTTAGGGATTTCATTCCTTTAGCACCCATTTTTTCATATAAACTCAATGTTAATTTAGCAATTTTATCTTTTTCCATTTTAAAATAATTTTGAAGTCAGACCTAATTCTTGCATTTTTTTAGAGATAGTTACCTCTGCTTCATAACCTCTTTCTAAAAGATTATCACACCAAGGAGCATCACTGCCCCACAAAATTTTTTGTTTTCCAAATTTTTCAGATAGATAATCTAAAATAGAATAAACGCTAAGAGTTTTTAACTGCTTAGGTCTTCTACGGGTCTCTGCAAAAAATTTATTATGCAGCATTGTTGCTAATGGAGATATGTCTATAAAAACAAAAGGATACTCTGAAGCAAACATTAAATCTTTTTCTATAAGGTCCCCTGAATGAGCAAACACTATAAGTCCGCCCTTTTTCTTTTTGATAAACGGGGCAAGGTCACTAATTTTATGTCCTTCTCTTGAATTAATATGAAAAATTATTGGTTTTTGAGTATGAATAAGAAATTCTGTAGTTATTCCATTGAGTTTACGATAATCATACTCCATTCCCGATGCTTTAGGATATAATTTAAATCCTCTAAATAAATTTTGATTTTCTTCTACGTAATTAATTCTGTCTAAGAATGGATGCACAAACATAATAGGGATTATCCTTTTATCTTCCTTTGAAGCAGTCAAAACTAATGTATTGCCCTCTTTATAGGGATTTCTTTCTTTAATCTGAACATTTGGGCAGGAAAATACTATCGCGCCCTCTAATTTATATCTTTCCAATCTTTCAGATAAATCTTTTTGAGATAAAGAAAAAGTAGTTCTTTTGTCATATCCAAGATGTACATGATGGTCTATCATTTTGTTTATTCCTTTATTCTTATATTATAGTTAGGAATGAGATTTATAAATTTAGGATTCTCATAAACCTTTAAGAGAATATATTTTATGATACCTTTCCAATAATCACACCATATATCTGTGTCAAATACATCACCTTTTTGCCTGTAACCATTGGCTACACATCCACCTTTACAAACAAATTGGAGAGCACAATCTTTGCACTTTTCTGTATTTGAAGTAATTCTCTCTTGAAACTTCTTGTAATTTGATTTGTTCTGTATGTCTTCCAAAGTATCACGATTTAGATCTCCTAACTTTAGTTCATTAGCATATGAAAAAGCTCCGCAACCCCAAACACTCCCATCTGATTCTACAAATAAAGAATTAACTCCTACGCCACAGTTTACCCTAAACTTCTTATTGATTCCATTGGAAGAAAGGAGATTCCAAATCAATATTTGAAAGGTTGATATATTTAGATTTTTATATTTCTTCTTTTTTAAAAGAGTTAGCCATTTATCAAACAACTTCTTTTGATTATTTGCTAGGCTCTTCATATCTGGAACCATTTCTCTTTTTATTGTTCTTGTTCTTGGTTCTTCATATAAAGGTAGAAAACCTATATCATTAATCCCTACATCATTAAAGAAATCTAAAATTTTTGGAAGATTATTTAGATTTATATTTGTGACAACAGTAAGGCAACTTACTTCATTTTGATACTTTTTAATAAGCTTTAATGCTTTCACTATGTCCTTAAATGTTCCTCCCCCACAAGAATTCTTTCTTGTTGAATCATTTTCAATTTGCAGACCATCTAAGCTTATTCCTACTTGAATCTTTCTTTTTGTACATTCTTTTATAATCTCTTCATTTAAAAGAGTCCCGTTTGTTTGTATTCTTAATTTTAGAACTCGCAAGTTGAAAGAAACCCTTGCGGATTTTAATCCACAGATTGAATTTCAACAACTTCAATTGCGAGTTTTCTAAAAATATTTATTTCTAATTTACATTAAAAAAAGATAGCCGAG
>Ga0210057_1010575_pt1 | contig 10414 bp, 8 predicted proteins | sample CryGeyCG2114_010_2_FD_183968 | JGI IMG/M metagenome (GOLD analysis project Ga0210057, IMG submission 183968) | Groundwater microbial communities from aquifer - Crystal Geyser CG10_big_fil_rev_8/21/14_0.10 (SPAdes) (version 2) | ecosystem: Environmental > Aquatic > Deep subsurface > Groundwater ...
TGCAGAAGCGATCGTAGTTACCCGTAAAATAGATGACCGGATCAACCAAGCCCATCATGGATGTGTAGCGGCTAATCATGGGGTCTTCTTTTCTGTAGGTGTAATAGAGTGGTTCTGAGCCGATAAGTGTCTTGTCTTTAATTAGTGGCTCAACTAATTTTGTTAGGAAATCCTCATCTGTCATTAGGTTGTCTGAATCTAAAAATAGAAAAAACTCCCCTTTAGCTTTTTTTACCGCCACCGCCTTCCCCGCTTCCGATGTTTTTAAAGGATTAGAATATACTCTGGCTTGATATTTTTTTGCTACCTTTACTGTATTGTCTGTGGAGCCGGCATCTGCAATAACTATCTCAATTTTATCTTGGTTATAATTTTGCTTGGCTAAATAACTCAAACACTCCTCCAAAATTGTGCCACAATTCAAAGTGGGCATGATGATACTGATAACGGGTAAATTGTCCGTTGCTTTCATAAATAATGATTAGTATTAACTATTGATAGTAACAAAAACGTACTCATAGTGCCACAAAATTAGCATGTGATAATCTGAATTTAATGAACAAAAAACATCTTGGTTATATAATATTATTTCCTCTTGTCTTAACGCTCTGGGCTTTGAGAAAAACATTATTCGTGCCAGGTATATATCTTTTTGGCGAATTCCCCGGCTCTAACAACGTCAGTTTTACTTTTAACAACCTATTACATTCTTGGTCACCATACCTGGGGTTTGGTCATTCCACCATCGGTTTTCCCGAAACGATTGGTGGGGGAACCGCATTTGGCACCATTCCCCAAAGCACACAAATTTTCTGGCTTGGCTACCGCACCTTACTAGAAAAGATTTTTGGCTCTTACGGTGATACTATCTATATCTTTCTTGGCATCTTTTTATCTTTTGTCGGCATCTGGTTTTTAAGTCAACATATTTTTGCTCACTCCAAATATAAAAATCTGGTCAGCTTAATTGCCTCCTTAGTTTACGTGCTTAACCCACAATTCATTATTAGAACTACCGTTGGCACATTTCGTTATCATTATATTCACGCCATTTTCCCTCTCCTTATTCTGGGCTATTACAAATTCGCCCAAGCAACCGAAAAAAGAAGAAGGATTTTCTACTTATCCGGCTTAAGTCTGATGTCTGCCCTTACGGTCATGATTGTTCCCCACTATCTCGTTTTATTCGCCATTTTCTGGGTCTGTGACATCTTGGGCCGACTGTTGTTGAGGAAGAGCCTGACAGAGATTTTGCCTTATATTTGGTCTGGCTTGATTGTTGGTTTGGTGGGAGTGTTTTTAAACTTATCCACTTTTATTAGTAGCTGGATGTGGAAGGGCGATTTAATTACCCCCACCGGTCAGTACTTCAGCCTGTCTGCTATGGTTTTTGGCGAAGAGGCGCAGACAATTTCTAATATGATCAGACTAAATACTTTCTCATACACCCAAGACACATTTTTACAATCCACCCTCTTCATCTTGCCTATCTTGGCCATTCTCGGCACCGTGGTCACTAAAAGAAAGATCGGCTGGTTCTGGCTTCTCTTAGGTGCTTTTGGCGTCATAATGGCAACGGGAGTTTTTGGCCCCTTCGGTGAGTTGAAAAAATGGGCTTTTCTTAATTTACCTTTGATGAGCGCCTTTCGTGACCCAACCAAAATTCTCGCCCTAACCGTTTTGGCCTACGCCATTTTAATCGGCTTCTTTACCGATTGGCTAATGACTAAAAAAGGTAATAAAACCTTTTTTGTGAGTATCTTGGTAATTATTATTCTCTTCCTCGGACAGCCGTTCTTTACGGGCAATTTTGACAATAAAGTGAAAAAAATTACTCTGCCCAACGAATATCTGACGAATAATTTACAGGGGCGGGTCGCCACCAAACCGGCACCCGGTTATTTAACGAGCTACGATTGGTACTTAGAGCAAGGAGACAATTCTACTCAAGATAATCCTTTAGCTTTTATTTCTCCGAACAAAAATATTGAGTTGGTTTCAGTGGCCACACCTCGCAACAACCGCTCTTATCGCTTCATTGAATTTTGGCTAAACGCCCCACACAGCAATGAAGAGTTTATTTTTTTGTCTGAAGTAGCGGGTACCAACCAAATCCTTCAAGACAGTGCTGAGGGTGTCAGGGTTGAAAAGCTTAACTTTGAACCCCAAGTTGTGTCTTACTCTAAAAGTGCGATTCTCTCGTCTGCCGAATTGAAAGATGCTTATGGCATCAATCAAAATGCCAACTTACCCGTTATTTTCACTAACGACCTGAACTTGGAACAATTAAAGGATCTCGCCACCAAAGAAGGATTAATTGCGCAAAATATTGATGAGGACATCATACTTAACACCATGTTGCTGAAAAGATTTGTTCTACCCAGTAACGAACTGACCTGGCACGGTTTAAGACAGAATCAAGAATTCATTATGGCGGAGTCTTTGTCACCTGAATGGTCAGCTCGGGGTATTAACATGATCTCCCAAAATTCTTTTGTAGGAGATGTGGGAGCTAAATTAACTTTGCCAATTAATGCCGAAGAATCAGGTCGCTTAATTATCAGAGTTTTAGACAACGGCACTCACGCCGGTTTTAAAATTAAAGCCGATGGCTTGGAAGAAGAAATTATTTTAAATGAAGAGCTGGCCGTACCCTTTGGCTTCGCCAAACCCGCTCCGCTGGCTCCCCAAGTACGCTGGTACAGCTGGCCAGTTGGACAAATTCAAGAAGTGGCCATTGAAATAGTTGCAGGCGCGATGAATTTAGATGGCCTCGCCTTTGTGCCAAACGACGATTACGAATATTACAAGAACGAAATATCATTGGCTTTGCAACAGATTTCGTCAAACAACGATGCTCAGTTGGCAGGCATGAACAAAATAGATGGTAGCGAAAAAGATTGGGTCTTTAATCGGGTCAGTTATTCGCCCGACTGGCGCTTAGGTGAAGATCAACCTTTTGTCGCTTATAGCTTCGCCCAAGTGTATGCTCCAAATGCTAACCGCTCAGCACAATCCTTTAATTATGTGCCAGCTAAACCGTACGTCATTCTAGTAATTTTGAACGCCTTGTTACTTATCGGTTTGACAGGGCTCCTTCTTTATACTTGGCCAAAAAAAGACCCTGCCTAAGCAGGGTCAGCAAAGTGTACTATTCAGTCACCGCCTCAACCAAGCTCGGTTGAGGGTTCTCTCGACAAACGCGCGCCACTAGCTGTAAAACAGGTTCATTGACAGCAGCTAAGGTGTTAAACTTTCGTCTGGCTTGATCAATTGGCTGTTGACAGAACTCCGCTTCAGGAATGGGATGTTCCCAGTCATTGGGCTCAAAAATTAACAGTTGACCACCAAACCCTAGCTCTCGCAGAAAGATGAACTGGGGAGCGAAATCCCACGGGCTCTGCAAAGGACAAGCTGAAAAATGTATTTGACCCCGAATCATATTGAGGGTAGTCAGAGAAGTGCTTGACCAAATGAACGGGTCATCATCTAACAAAACATGGCGACGCAGACTGCAAAGGGGTGAGGTCTGCATCAAGTTGTCAGATGGTTTTGAGCTTCCTCGCCAAATGCAACCCATCAGGTGACCCGGCGTAGGTGTCAAGGTGGCAAAGTCGGGGTGCAAGCTGGAAAAATGCCAAATTATTTTACCCTCGACACGGGTGGCTTCGTAAAGCCAGACACCCCGACCCTTAGCAGTCACAAAGAATTGGCCGGTTGACGGCATACCAATAGCAGCCGCCACTACTTCATCTTTGTAAATAATAGAGCATTGATGCGCCCATAAACCGTGTACACCGTAACGAGCATGAATTGAGCCGTCAATACCATCAAGATAAGCGCGACTGCCGTCTTGGCCAGAAAATAGACCGCACTCTTCTCCAATAATGTGACCCGCAAAACCGTTGGCATGTAAAGATTCCACCATTGCGTACTCGGCCGCTAAATCTAGCTCTTTGATAACCACACTGCGAGGGTCATCAACTTTCTTGTCTTTTTGTTCAAGATCACTCTGTATTAATTTGCCCCGACAAATGTCTTGGTACGGTCCGATAACTGCACCTGCCGCCGACAGCACCGCATTGAGGGCAATTTTGCCCGGCGCACCACATGGTACCTGCCAAACAGGAGAAACTTTCTCGAAACGCTCGTGTAACATGCCACTCTCCTTCTTTCCTAGTTATCCACAGTTACAGACTGGACTTAATATACTGGAAGCGACCAAAGAGGTCAATAATTGTGCTACTATAGCCATATATGAATATTTTTGTAACGGGTGGCGCCGGTTTTATTGGCAGTCATTTGGTCGATCGACTGGTGGCCGACGGTCATAGTGTGACCATTTATGATAATTTATCTTCGGGCAAAAAAGAGTTTATTGCCCACCACTTAGATATACCAAATCCTTCGGTCAAATTAATTGAAGCTGACCTGTTAGATTTGGAAAGATTAAAGCAAGAAATTGTCGGACACGACACCGTTTTTCATTTGGCAGCCAACCCTGACGCTCGCTTAGGTAACGAACAAACCGACTTAGATTTAAAATTAGAAACCATTGCCACCTACAATGTGCTCGAAGCCATGCGGGTCAACAACATTAAAAAAATTGTTCTAAGCTCGTCGGGCACAATTTATGGTGAAGTACCAATCACGCCAATTCGGGAAGATTACGGTCCGGCGCATCCTATTTCATTATATGGCGCAGGCAAGGTGGCATCAGAAGCCTTACTGACCGCTTTCTCGGGCACGTTTGATTTTCAAGTGTGGATTTACCGCTTCGTCAACATTATTGGCGGTCGCGCCACACACGGGGTAATTTTTGATTTCGTTAAAAAATTAGAAGCTAATCCTCAATCATTAGAAATTTTGGGCGATGGTAGTCAAACCAAACCATATATGCTGGTTAACGAATGTGTTGATGGCATTATCTTTGGCTGGGAGAAGGCAAATGACCAAGTCAATGTCTTTAATTTAGGGCATCAATCAACCACCTCTGTCACTCGCATTGCCGAAATTGTGCGCGAAGAGATGAGACTACCCCAGGCTCAGTTCGCTTACACCGGCGGAGATCGCGGTTGGAAGGGTGATGTTCCGCAATACCAAGCAGACATTAGCAAAATCAATTATTTAGGCTGGCATGCCCAACAAGACAGCGATACGGCTGTCAGAGAAACGGTCAAAAGAATTTTACATGAAAGAAATTGGGCCAGCACGCCAGCGTCACCTAAGTTTCAGTCAACGCCGACCCCGCCTCAATTCGCCCAAACAACTCCTCATTCAGCCCCAGCCACGAATCAAAAAGTTGAACAAATAGTAGTCATTGCAGGCGGTTTGGCTACCCGACTTTACCCTATTACCCAAACCATGCCTAAATCTATGGTGCCAATTTTGGGCAAACCGTTCATTGATTATCAACTAGAGCTTTTTAGAGCCAACGGCATTACGAATGTGGTCATGTGCGTCGGCCACTTATATGAACAGATTCAAAATTATATTGGCGACGGCGCTAAATATGGTTTAAAAATTAGCTACTCTGTAGAAAAGGAGAAGTTAGATACAGGAGGAGCCATTCGTCAAGCAGCCGATTTGTTACATGAGAAATTTTTCACCATTTACGGAGACTCATTCTTACTAGAAGATTACCAAGCGTTCGCGCAAGCATGGCAAAACATTGGGTTAAAGGGCGCGATGTCAGTTTGGCACAATGAGAATTTCTTAGAGCCTTCACGAGTTAGAATCAGTAATAATCTAGTTGAACAGTACCAAAAAGATCCGCCACCCGTAGGCGCTCAACACGGTGAGTTTGGTTTAAACCTATTTAATAAAGAGGTTATTATGCAACAGGCGCCCGGCTGTTTTCCCATCTCTGAATACTTTGACCTTCTAACTGCAAACAATCAACTTTTTGCTTGGGAAACCACCCAACGGTTTTTTGAAATCGGTTGCCCCGAAGGCATTGCTGATACAGAAAGAGTCATTGCTCTAAATGGCTTTGACCAATTATTGCAAATAGCTCAAAATCGGCACGAACAGGTGCAACTAGAGAACTCCGCCTATCAAAAGGCCAATTAGGAGATACGCACAAGCTTTTCAGCCTCTGCTTTAAGAATTAAATCCCACAGTTGAGGATTATCTAAGAGCTGTTTGTATTTTAAAACCAGCCACTGTGGACCAATAGCAGACAGTTGACCGCTAAAACACATCCTCACTGCTTGATCTAAGCTCACCGGTTCATTGATAATAATTTTCTCTAATTCATCTAGCTGTTGATCTTTTTTATTTTCATCTATTAAACACAAAAAACCAAACCCGCTGTTTGGCTTTGCTGGTATTTTATTCGTACCTGAACCGATCTCTCTAAAACGGTCTTGTTGTGGCCAGTAACAGCCTAAATATTTTAACTCTCGTACGTCAGACCCGATTTCTTCTTTCACCTCTCTTTTAGCTGCCTCCATGGGAGTTTCTCCAATATCAATAATGCCAGCCGGACACTCAGTTATATAATCAAGGGCCGATAAGCGAGCCGATTGAATAAAATAAATTTGACCCGCAGTATCGGTGACCAAAATTTCCACAAACGCCGGACGCTCAATAGTGATATAAGTGTGAGAAAGGATTTGACCGTCGGCGTTGGCCGGCTGTATTTCTTTAACTCGAATAAAAGGTGGTTGATCAACATGAATTAATCCTTCTCCTAACTGAAATATTCCCCGCTTACCAATTAGTTTTTCATTCATAAAATGAGTATAACAAAAAGCCCCCGACCGGTTTGGTGGGGGGCATAACTTGCTAACCAATTTCAGTCAAAACGAGTAATACTATAACGCATGATCTGAATAACGGTATCGGAGTTCAAGATGCGCCCGTCTAGACACATCTCGAGTGCATCGTCGATAGAGATGGGTGGCATCAGCTTGATTCTCTCCAGCGCTTCCAATTGTTGCTCACCAATAGAGTCAACCACCGCTACAAAATGATGGGCAGTCTTGCAACGGGGTGGCACTCCGTCAACACCCGTGCCACGCTCACGAAAGCGATGCGTCTGGGGAATAACTTGGCCAACTTCAGTAATGCTCTTTACCGTCACCCCCGCTTCTTCCAAGGTTTCGGCGATGGCCGCTTCTTCCGCCGTCTGCCCCGGCTTAATGCCACCCGCCACCGCCTCAATCAAAGGCTCCAAAGAAGCCATCTTGACTTGTTCCGTCAAGTACACATTCTCTTTGCAGTCAATAATCAAGACCACACAGTAGGGCTCTTCTTCCCAAATGATATAATTCATCGGCTGACCTGCTTGATCAACTTGGGGGTTGCCCTCGCTGTCGCAAGGTTGCACTTCGGCCGTACGGCTGAACCGGTCTTCGTAAATGGTTCGCGAATCTCCCAACTGATAAAGACCATGCTCACCGTAAACCATTTCGTGCGCTTCGCGCGTATCGCTCATGTCCGACTCCTTTGCGGGTCTATGCTATCTTATCCACAACCACCAGTCAATGACTAATCTAGTATTATGTATTAGTGATATGGTCTGTTGAAACAAAAACACCGCATCGGCTACCTTTGGGTGGCGGAGGCACAGATATTATTTCGTACTGTGCTCGTTTTGGTGGTGAGCTGACTTCAGTCGCTATTGATAAATATATTCGTATCATTATTAATCGTCGCTATTTAGACTCAGACATTGTTTTGCGATACTCACAGAATGAACGGGTGAGCAAAGCTTCAGAAATTCAACATGGGTTAGTACGCAACACGCTTAAAAAATTAGACATTAATGGTGGGCTAGAGATAGTCTCTCTCAGTGAAATGCCTTCAAATTCGGGCATGGGCAGTTCGGGTGTTTTCACTGTCGGACTACTAAAAGCCCTGTATGCTCTAGATGGAAAATCTGTCTCCACCCACACCTTAGCCGACACCGCCTTTGAAATTGAGAAAGAGACTTACTATGAAGAGAACCCTGAAATGGTTGGTCAACCTGTACCATTTGGTAAGCACGACCAATACATTGCCGCTTTCGGTGGCTTTGTTAATTTGCAAATAGACAATAATAATTCCGTCAAAGTTAATCCTTTACCAATTAGCCTGCAGGCCACCGCCCAGTTGCAAGAGAAAATGCTCATTTACTACACGAGCATAACGCGTAAAGCGACAGAGCCTTTAAGCGACCAAAGTCAGAGAATCTCTGAATCGGCGGATGACGCTCAACAACGCATGCATACTATTAAAGAGATTGGTCGCCAAATTACTACCAACTTACAAAACAACCAAATTGACTCTATTGGGCAGTTAATGAAAAAACACTGGGACGCCAAAAAAGGAGTCAGTAGTAAAATGAGCAACTCAGACATAGATAGATGGATTCAAATCGGCCACGACCACGGCTCCACGGGCGAGAAGATTATGGGCGCGGGCGGAGGCGGTTTTATTCTCTATTTTGTACCCAACGCATCAGACAGAGAAGGCCTACACCAAGCTTTATTAGATGAAGGATTAAAAAAAATAAACTTCTCTTTTGACTTTGACGGCTCCGTGGTCACAAATAAAGAAATAAGAATTTAACATGCTTAATGAAAATCACACCGCTTCGTACTTGCAAGAAACGCAATCCATTCTCTCGCAAATTATTAATGATCAAAGTGGTTTGCTAGAAGATTTTGTTAAAAGATTACTAGCCCTAAGAGAGCGAAGGGGTCGTTTATTCATTATTGGGGTTGGGGGTGGGGGCGCAGGCAATGGCTCCCATGCACAAGGAGATTTCGAAAAAATTGCCCACATTGACACAACCTGTCTGGCTGACAATGCCTCCAGCGTGACCGCTTACGCGAACGATGACGGCTGGGAAACAATCTTTACCGAACAGTTAAAAAGAAAGAATCTGTCGCGAAACGATGCCCTGCTTGTTTTTAGCGTTGGCGGGGGCTCTGAGAATACTTCACGTAATATTGTGGAAGCAATAAAATTGGCCAAAACAAGAGGAAGCGAAATATTAGGCATTGTTGGCCGTGACGGTGGCTTTACCAAAATTCATGGCGACTGTGTGATAGTTGTTCCTCCAAATTATGAACAACACATAACTGGTCATACGGAAGAAATTCAGTGCGTTTTGTGGCACATGATGGTGAATAATCCGCAATTTACTGTTACCAATTGAACTAATACCCTTTTTCTGGTTAGATAAATGGGCTGAACGAAAGGAGACGCACGTGAACAACAGTTCTGTTAAGCTTTTTATTGATAGCGCTGATTTAGGGGTGATTGACCGCTGGTTGGCCTTAGGTGCTTCGGGCATTACCACCAACCCATCTATTGTAGCGGCACAATTGAAAGAGATGGGTATGGTTCGTGAATCTTCTGAAAAGACTTTGGAACAGGTATTTATACATCTGCGCAAAATCATGGAACGGGCTGGGAAAATAACGAAGACAATCATTCCCGTTTCTGTTCAGTTGAGTAAATCTGACCCAGGTGAAATGATTGAACAGGCAGGGTTTTATCTTAATCAACTTGACCTAGATAAGGATGAACATTTGGTCGTCAAAGTACCCTTTGCCGGCACCCAGAATGGGCGGGTTCGTAACTATCTAGACGTCATTGCTGAGTTAAGCAGACTTGGTTTTCGCGTCAATGCCACCTGTTTGATGAGTGCGGAGCAGTCCACCATGGCTTTAATGGCGGGCGCCCGCTATGTCAGCTTATTCTACTGCCGCATTAACGACAGCGAGGGTGATGCTTGTACTGAAATAGCCACCACCGCCAGACGTATTCGGCACATAGGTGCACCTGCCCAAGCTGAGATCATTGTCGGCAGTATTCGTCAGCGCGAGCAAATTGGCCTCGCCTGGGACGCGGGAGCTGATATTGTGACCGTGCCCGCAAAAGTACTGGCCACCATGGGCGAACATGAGCGAACCGTCAGCACGACAGACGAAATGTTCGCCAACGCTCGGTCAGTCGGTCTTTAGAAGCTACCTCTTGATAAATTCATCTTTTCTTGCGGAGACAAATTGTCTCCGTTTTTTTATGGAAGAAGTTTTGCAACCAGTTTTTGCACGGAAATTGTATTATGGGTTCTAAGTTAGTACTAGAGCTATTTTATGATATAGTGTATGAAATAATAATCTTTATCAATGGGCAAAGAAAAAAAACGGGTCGGCATTATTGGGGGAGGAATCGCCGGCTTAATATCTGCAATATTATTAGACAAAGATCAGTTTAGTGTTGAACTCTTAGAGAAAAATGATGAGCCGGGCGGGCACTTTCGCTCTATGCAGGCTGACGGCTTCACTTTTGACTGGGTAGGTGCGCACATCCTTTTTTCTAAAAACCCAGAAGTTTTACAATTTATCAAAGATGTTTTGTATCCTAATCTGTATCAATGGAAGCGCAATAACCAAATTAGTTTCAAAAATCGTTTGGT
>Ga0210057_1010578_pt1 | contig 10408 bp, 8 predicted proteins | sample CryGeyCG2114_010_2_FD_183968 | JGI IMG/M metagenome (GOLD analysis project Ga0210057, IMG submission 183968) | Groundwater microbial communities from aquifer - Crystal Geyser CG10_big_fil_rev_8/21/14_0.10 (SPAdes) (version 2) | ecosystem: Environmental > Aquatic > Deep subsurface > Groundwater ...
ACCGCACATGAGCTTAACCAATGGAAAGCTTAGAACTCCCCATCAAGCTTTCCTAGAGAAACAGAGAAAAGAATAAATACAATGAATAACTTAAAGCCACGAGAGGACATTAATAGAGGATATTACACTTCCATGTATCTACTTAGCTTTATGAAGTAGTTATCTTCGATAAGCAAGAAAATTAGTAAAAAATGGACTTATTTTTATCGTCGGAGCTTCAGAAAGCTAAGCTATTACGCTTCCCTAAAATTAATTATGTAGATACTCCGCAAAGAGATGATAGTTAAGGATTTCAAAATCGAAATCCTTATAAACTTGAAACCTCAAGATTTGCATTTGCGCAATCTCCCGACTTTAGTCCGTGTGTAAGCAAATCAAATCTTGATGGTGCTCAAGACACCAAGAACATTGTAAGAAATTTTTGTTCTTGGATGCACTCAAGATGTTAAAATCTACGAAAAACATCTTGATGACCCGAGCACGCCCCGGACTTCAGTCCGAGGGTTCTTGACATAACTTTAATTAAAATGAAAAAGAGTCAGCTAAAAATATTGCAAAGGGTAGTATGGATTCTAGGATTTATAGCACTTGGTTTACTGATATATGGAATAGTTAGAGCATTATTAATGTAAGATGAAAACTGGAGATACCTTTACTTTACTTTCACAAGCCATAAATTTTGTTATCTTCATTTATTCCCAACTGGGTGTAATACCTCACAGCTTGCTGTGGCCAGTTGGGAATTAGAGATTTTCGTCTTGAGGACGAGCGTAATACCCAATCAGCTTGCTGTGGGGATAGCGAAGTCTTAGGAAATCTCTTTATTTTGTAATAGTTTTACTTCAACTAGACGCATTAGATATATTTGGGCTTTTAATAAGCGCATTTGGTTTACTAATTTCCCTTTTAGCAAGTATTGTCTCAGCATTAGAAACAAGGTAAGAATTTATTCATTTATGTGCAAACCAAAAAGTCTTAACACCATCTTGAACACCATCATACCTGCAGAAGCCAACTCTCTCAAACTGAATAATATCATCTTTCTTTAATCTGTTAATTCCGGATTCTGCAAATCCGATTTTCCAAGAACCATCAGGCATCAAAATCTTTGCTTTCACAATATTATTGTCACTTACCCATTGTATTTTCTGCAATTCCTTACTATCTATATCTTTAACTTCAGTTTCATTTTTCAAATTCAAATTACAAAGATGTATCAATCTAACTTCTTTTCCTTTATTAGTCTCGAAATCGTCTTTGGAAACTAATATTTTATGACTAATCTTAACATTCCTCAATTCAGGTTTATCTGGATGTCTTGGAATTTTAACACTCTTTCCCTTCAATCCTGAAACTTTTATCATGACAGGATTTTCAACAAAATAATACCTTTCCGCTTTCGAATCAACAAGTTTTCTATTTATCGAATAAAGAGAATCTATAGGAACAGTAATATCATGTTTATTTAATCCCATCTCTTTAACAAACTCCCTAATAGCTTCTGCTTTAATTCCTCTTCTCTTTAAAGATTGAATACTCCAAGTTCTAGGATCATCCCATCCAACATATTTTCCGGAAGCAACTTCATCTCTACTCTTTGATTTACTTATCTTTCCTCCAGTACTTCCAAAATCAATTTTAATAAGTCCCATGTGAATTACTTCTGGACTTTCCTTTCCAAGTTTCTCCCAGATATATTTTTCCATCTCAGTCTCAATCAAAAGATCGTTTCCTCTTATTATGTGTGTAATTCCTAAAAGATAATCATCCACAGCCCACGACATTTCAAGGGTTGGCCAAACTCTATATCTCTTCTTAACTCTCGGATGTTCTCTATCACTTATCTTAAAAAGAACCCTATCACGAAAAGCAGGATTAGGATGATTCATATCAGTCTTTATCCTTAAAGTTGCATGTCCTTCGGGCATCTTGAACATCTCTTCCCACCTTTTCATTTGAACTTCAACAGGTAATCTCCTATGTCCAGATTCAATCCCCTTTTCTCTCATACTTCTTATTTCTTCCTGAGTTGAATGGTCAACGTAGGCCGCTCCAAGCTTAATCAATTTCTCAGCATATCTATAATGATCTTTTAATCTATCGCTCTTATATGCAATCTTCTTATCATACTTGACCCCTAACCATTTCAAAGCATCAGTAATTAACTTATATGACTCTTTTTCAATCGGTTTCTTCTCACTTCCTATCGTATCATCCATAACAAGAATCAATTTTCCCCCATACTTTTCAGCATACATAGCATTCAAAATAAACGTTCTTGCATTTCCTAAATGCAATGCTCCAGAAGGAAATGGAGCAATTCTGAATACTGGCCTCTTTCCCTTATATTTCCCTTCTTTATCAATTCCAGGCAAATCATGAAGTTCCTTATCCTCTTCCTTTTTCTCAGGAAGTAACAATTCATATTTTTCAAACTCTGCTTCCCTTTCTCCTTGATTCCAAGAATTAACATCTTTAACAATTTCTTGAATAAGAGGCATTTTCTCTCCGAGATTTTCCTTTTTCAATCCATGTTGAAATAATTTCCCTATAATTCTAGAAGCATCTGTCTTTCCAAAATCAAGAGCATTACTTAATGCATAAGCATAAATATAATCAGAAAACTCTTTCGTTTTGCCTTGAGTTTTCGGATGCTCAAGATGAGACACATCAGATTTAAACATCTTGACATCAGAAAGCTCTCCCTTCCTACCTTCAGTTTTCTTCCAAGATTTCCCAACACTCTTTTTCTTTGCCATATATTAAAGAAAAATACTAATTATTTAAACCTTCAGATTATCTAATTTCAAGAACCCATCGCTGAAGTGTCAAGAACCACCCACTAAAGTGGGTGGCGTGTTTGGTTCTTGATCACATCCGAGAACCAACTCACTATGGACTAAAGTCCATAGGGTGCCGAAAGGGTTCTCGGTGTCTCAAGAATTTCCTGTTCTTGAAAATCTTCTGTCATATTCAATTTTAGATTTTAGAACAAACGAAAAGCCAATCACAATAATCTTTATAAAAGAATTTCCAATACTCAATAATATGATAACAAAATTCAACTTAGAAGGATTTTATAATTATGTCAATGCTCCAAATGGCAAAGGAAATTTAACAGGAGAAATTGAAGTTGCAGAAGATGGTTCTTTTGAAGGCGCCATTTACGACCACGCTTCAATGGCTCCAGAACAAACTCTACGAGGGCACCTTCGAAAAGAAGATGGTTTAGATCATTTACTATTTCTTAAATTTCCTCCAAGAGCAAATCTTGCCAATCTTGCTTATTCTTTGAATAAAGATTCATCTAATGGCTCGTTTGATGGAAAATATTTGGGGCAATGGGGCGCTTTACCTTTTAAAGTTGTATTTAATAAAGACTATGGTTTGTTTGTCGCACAAATTGATATGAATATGTGTGGTATTGGAGATTCAGCAGAAATTAATCTTTACAAAAAGTAATGGACCATTTTTTGTCTACTCTCTTCTCTTGTAATTGATAGTAGTTCTAAAATCTAAAACTCTAAAATTTTGCCTTCGGCATCGTTGCACTAAATTTCAGCCCTACAGGAATATAACAAAGGATATGAAGTTACGAAACCTTGCAGGTTTCTCCGTCCAAATTGTCCGCCATCTCTGAAAAAATTATCAGCTGTGTTTCACGAGGAGAATTTTTTCGAGGAAATTGAACTTCTCTTAATCGCGAGGTCATAACTTATCTTCTACCTTTCTAAGTCTTTCGATTAATCTATCCATCTTATATTCTAAGTCCTCAATCTTTGTCTTCAAATGTTCAACACTTAATGTCCCAGCTCTAGCTCTCTTTAATCTCTCTGTATATCTTAGTTCTTCACTTCCTGTTGAGCTTACTGAACTTGAACTCCCAACATTAGCTCCTGCCAAACTTCCAAGAAAACCAAGTCCAAAACTATCTGAATTACTGCTTGAAACACTGCTAGAAGAATTTAATTTGCTTGAATTTCTCATAGAACTCAAATCAACTATTCTGTCTTCTCCAGAACTCTCAGAATCTTGAAAAGAATTCTTAGGCAGCAAACCTCTTCGTTTCATATCAGAAAGATCAACAACCTCTCCTCTTTTACTAAACCATCCCATCTTATAATTTAAAACAATCAGAATTATTTAAACCCAAGCCCACATATTGAATAACTCCATAGTAACAACACACCATAAGCTTTATAACCCTTAAAATTCCTCTATTGTCAAAGTAAAAATGGCAAAAACACCAGAAAGAAAAAAATTTTTTGAATCTCGCTCTGCCTCAGAAATAAGGGCACTAGTCGGAGATACAAAAACAAGGAATCCAAATGTTTTATATGAAATAGAAAAAGTTGTCCCAAGACTTTTAGATATCACAGACCCAAACACACAAGCAATTCTCTTAAAATCTCCCTTAATACCCAACAGATTCTATAACAGTCAAAGCTGGCACGATGCAAATAGAAAATGGTTCAAACACGGCGCTCTTGTCTTTCCTGCAAGACCTAAAACACAAGAGCAAGCCTATCAAATGAAAAGACTTCCAATAGAAGAACTAGCTGTGGCACTAAATCATAATCTTGTTTCAGTTCCACTAGGTCAAATCGAACAAGTTGGACATGGAATGCATCCAGTTCAAGGTAATGACAGAAGAGAAAGAAAAATTCCATTCTTGTTCGACTTACAAGGATACCAAATATTCGATTATGCAAGATCTGGAACAGTCCAAGGAATAGAAATAAAACCTTATGAAGATTCTCAAGGAGTTTCATTAGAAGGAGCAGAAATAGAAGCAAACGTTCCTTCAAGAAATAAAGGTGAAACAAGAAAACAAATTAGATGGAGTCATGTTCCTGTTGAAAGAAACAAAGTAGCGAATGCAATCATAACATCTGTACGTCCTGATTTTTACGAAGGAGAAATTCCGGAGAACGTTAAATTTGCTCAAACAAGATTCACATATCGTGATCAAAGAAGAAGCTCAGACATATCAATTATAGCTCCGCAAGCAATCGCAGCTTATCATGGAATTGCAAATCAATACTTAGAAGAAGGAAATCGTGTTCCCCACAGAGCAAATCCATTCATAATTCCAACTCAAAATCTTGTTGATTTATATAAAAGAATCGGAAGCAATCTATTAATTTATGATCCAACAATAAGAAATGGAAAGGGAGGAGTAAGAAAACCTCATCAAGCAGAAGCTTCTAATCTTATAGCTCAAGGAATTTCATATTTGGGAATAAGAGAATCAATGCAAAACCCAAGAAATCTTTCTTCTCTTCCACAATTTAACTGGGACAGGAGAGAATAAGATGGCTAAAGTAGGAAGACCTTCTATGCTCAGTCAAGAGGAATTAAATGCACTTGTTTTAGACTATATTTATTTTGATGATTCTTCTGAGGAACTTTCAGAACTTTATAGAATATCTCCAAAAAGCACCCCCCATTTTATGAAAAAAGGAGTAAAAGAAGGAATTGTTAGTGGAGAAATAGCAAGAAATGTTGCAAAAAGAAGAAAAAATATTGGGGCAACCAAACCAAGAAATTCCTCAAAACTTTCAAATGAACAAATAACACAATTAATCAGAGACTATGGTGGTATGACACTTGCAGTAGATGATTTAGCAAAAAGATATGGCATTTCAAGTGTAAGCAACTATTTACACTCTGCTGTTAGAAGAGGACTTTTTTCTCAAGATGAAATAGAAAATTTAATTTCTCAGAGAAAATCAATAACTGGAGCCAAAAATATGCAACTTGTGGATAGGAGCAGAAAGAGACCAGATTCTTCTAGAAGAAGAAATGGATTTTACGGAAAAAACCACTCAGAACAAACTCGAAGAAGAATCTCTGAGACCGCAAAAGAAGACCAAAGAGGACTCAGGCTAGCAGAATTAGTAAGAACTGAAGGATTTACATTGGAAGAAGAACTATACTCTTCAAGAGGAGAAGCAGCAACAGCCGAACTTTTACAAAGATATATTCCCGGATACCAAATTCAAGAAGGGGAATCATTCCAAGTTTCTCAAGATACGGGAAAATTATTTGATTTTGTTCTTCCAGATGGAAAAATTCTAGAATGGCATCCTATTGTTCCTAAATGGGATGGACAGAGAGAAGGTACTTGGGAAACATACAAAGAATTAATGAAGATCAAAAGCACGATGCCCCACCACACCCTAAAGGGTGTGGTTTGCAAAGGGGCTCGTGCTTTGGATGCTCAAGATACAACTCCACACTTAAGTGTGGAGTTTTCTGTCAAGTATCTTGACATAACTAATCCAAAAGAGAAGAGCAAGTTGAAAAGAGAATATCTTGAAGAACTAGCAGTAAACTACTGGATGTCAAGACAAGAAGCATCAGACAATTCCAAATACTTTAATGGAGCAGAAGTTATCTTAGCAAGAGATTTTGATGAACTTTATGATTCCGTTCTAAGAAAATATGGAAAAGACATTCCAGAAAGGGAAATTCTTAGACAAGAATTTAATTTATTAAGAAATAAAGCAAAACCAATTAACCTTTCAGACTCCGAGAACCTTTCGACTGCACCCACCTTGCTTCAGCTCGGTGTGAGCAATTGGTTCTCGGCAGTGCTCAAGAACCCGAGCACGCCCATTGCTTTAGCGATGGGTTCTTGACATTTAGAGTCAAAAGCTAAGGAGGCGGCGTAGAGTTATCCCTTGATTGAAAGAGTAGGATACCACTTACTAACTCTCTTAACGAGATCTTTTTGATATCCCAAAACTAATTCAATATTCTTATATGCTTGAGGGGCTTCATCATAAACACTTCTGTCCCTTCTACTAACAATTCCAGACATAGAACTTTCAAAATCCCTCGGACTTACAGTATTTAATGCCTTTCCTCTGGACATTATTCTTCCGGCTCCGTGCGAACACGAATTAAATGAGTAAACGTTTCCTCTCCCAACAACAACATAAGAATGTGTTCCCATACTTCCAGGAATAATCCCAAGTTGTCCCTTTAATAGATTTACAGCCCCCTTTCTATGTACATAAAGGTCTTTCCCAAAATGTCTTTCTTGAGTTATTAAATTGTGAGGGACATCTATAACATTCTCTCTTACTTCCTCGAGACTTTTTCTACCCAACTCTTCACTTTTTCCTTGCAAAACTCCAAGAACCCTCATCAATATTTCAAGCCTATTCTTTGAAGCATATTGTACTGCAAAATTTATATTTCTTAAATACTCTTCTCCTTCTTCGGAGTTGGCCTCAATAACAACCAATCCTCTAGGGGAATCTAAAGCAGTCCCAGCTTTCATTCCGATGTTTCTAATTAAATGTCCAATCCCCCTAGATCCTGTGTGTATCATCAATCCCAACTGTCCTTGTTCCCCTTCTTGTAACTCTATAAAATGGTTCCCTCTTCCCAATGAGCCAAATTGTTGCATTGCTAATTTTTTATTTGTTCTATTCAAAAGTGGAAGATCCTGTACAAACAATTCATTTTTTTCCAATCTTTCATCAAACTGAACATTAAATCTTTTTCCAGTAGGAACAGCTTCATAAATCTCTCCATAAATCTCATTTAATTTTCTCCTAACAGAATCAACAGAGACGCCCAAATCAACGAAAGACATTCCACACCCCAAATCTCCCCCAATTGCATTTACGTACAACATATTTTCAGAAGGAATAACTGCCCCATTCACTGAACTTTCACCTATATGAAAATCAGGCATTATAGCCACATATGGATAAACTCCTGGATAAAGGGCAAGAGATTTTAGAGTTCTAGCAACATCTTTATCAATCTCAGTTTTTGGAGCCCAAACTCTCACCAAATTTCCCTTAGATTCAATATCTGTTACATTTTCTCCCTTAAACCCAAATTCCCAAGCATTATGTGCTTCGCTACCGTTCCTTCTGTCTCTCTTCTTCTTTCTAATTTTTGAGAATCCATTCTCTAAATTCATAGCTTCATCAAGACTTATCGTGCTTCTTCCCATGAGTTCTTCCCATGAATTCCGTTTATAAACTTTTTCATTGTAACCACTTAATAATAACACAAAAAGAAAGATTTAAAAACACTTGAAAAGACTAATTTCTGTATGAAATCATTTGAAGAAGCATTGAATCAAAGTAGAAAGATTATTTATGATTCTTATCAAAAAATATTAACTGGGGGTAAATCTACAAGTCTTCCAGACCATTTAGAACGAATCCTAATCGGAGAATTCAAAGAATCCCAGATATTTTGGAAGGGAAGAATCATTGATCCAGATTTCAGAGGTCCAAATTATTTTTTCGGAGAGATAATGGATTGTACAAAAATAACTACCTCAGACTCACCCGAAGAATATGACTTAATCTTCGCCCTCCCTGAAACTCATACTTTTGAAGGAATATATCACTTTGAAGAATTTACAGGAAGATTAAAAAGAAAGGTCTTTCCACTTGAAAAAGGAGTGCTTGTATTTGCAGGCTCTATAAAATCAGCTCAAGAAGATGAAACAATGCAAAGGGCAAGATATCTCCTAGACAGTCTTTCTAGGGCTAAAAAACTAAAATAATTAATTGTGCCCAAGATTTCATTCTGCACCAGTAATCTTGGCATAAATAAATTAACGCCCGCGCCTACCATATTTTCCCTTGGTTCTATGCATATCTTCTCCAGCTATATCCCTATATGCATCCTGTTTTGATATATCTCCATACTTTTCACTAAGAACTCTCGCCAATTGGTTAAGGTCATTTTGCTCTCTCCTCAATGTATCTCTCCCATATAGTCCTGATTTAGGAAGAATTACTGCCAAAGTTGCTTGAATCAATTCGACAGCTTCGCTATATTCTCCATCAAAATCATTTAAATCTCTCCTCAATTGCTTCAAAACATCTGTTTTATCTCTTGAAGCCAAGCCAGATCCATCAACACTATCCTCGACACTTCTCCTCATGCCTCTTTCACTCATACCCAACAAAATTCCCCCAACAACAAGCACAAGCCCCAATATTCCTGATGTCCAATTAATTGTTCTCTCACTCAATTCTCCCAATGAAATTGCATTCCCTGTAATTCCAACAAAACTTCCAATAAGTAAAACAACTCCAAAAATCATTAAAACTGAAGCTGCAACTTCTCTAGGGGCAGAATATTTATGAAGTGCTTCCTGAAATTTGTATGTTTCCTCTTTTCTTCTCTCTTTCAAACTTTTCTTTATAGTGCCATAACTTCTTTCATCAACAAGCCCCCTTTCAGCAAGAACATCGATAGCAGTATCTAAAAATCCTAAATCATACAAGCTTCCGACACTCTCAGCAAGTTCTGGCATTCTTGCCGCATAGTCTCCATGTTTCATTAAAGTATAAACATCTCTAAATGCTTCAGTAGCTTGATCAATATATTTCTCTCCTTCAACGTCTCTTCCAGCTCTTGCCCTACCAAACAAACTATTACCTCTAGCTTTCTCTTCCAAACCACTTCTCAAAACAACTTTCTTAGCAGATTCATCAAAAACTTTTCCAGAAGCAACATAACTAGCTAGATTATTATACAATGCTTCAGCTTTCTGCTCATCACTTAACTGTCCACCATGTTCAGCAATATAATCACTAATCTCTTTAATTCCTTTCTTCAAAGCTCTCTGATCAATATGCCCTGCAATATATTCCTCTTGCCCTTTAAATCTCGGATGAGCTTCTATAATGGCCCCTATTCCTTCTTGAATCGCTCCCTGAATAAGATCATTACTTACTCCACCACTATTCTCTCTTTTTTTAGCCATATTATTTCTTTTTCAAAGGCAAATAAGGTTTAATAGCTTTTCTCATGTCAATTTTTCTTGTCTTATCCCGAAATAATGTCCCTTCGACAAATAAGATAAGCTCTGCTGTAAAGCAGAGTCTTATGAAGAAACTAAATAAGAAGAAAATAAAATGGATAGTGAAAGAAATTGAAAGGAGGGAACTAGGCGTTTGGACAATATCTAGAACACAAAATATATCGGAAAGACATGCAAGAAGAGTTGCAAAAAAATTCAAGAACAGAGAACCAGAATTCAAAAAACCAGGAAGAAAACCTAAACAAATAACTGATGAGGAAAGAAAAATTGTTATCAGAACGTATAAAGAAATCAGAGCATCAGCAGTTATGATAGAACAATATCTCGACGAGAAAGGTATTCATATAGGACATAATAGAATTCACAAAATTTTGCTGGAAGCAAAATTGGCCAAAGAAGAACAAAGAAAAAAGAACAGAAGAAAATGGGTTAGATATGAAAGAAAACATAGCAATAGTTTATGGCATACTGATTGGTTTGAATTCAAAGGTAAACAAGCTATCATCTACATCGATGACGCTTCGAGATTCATTCCAAGTCATGGAGAGTTTGATAATGCTAACACTGAAAACTCTCTAAAAGTTTTCAGGAAAGGAT
>Ga0210057_1010579_pt1 | contig 10408 bp, 10 predicted proteins | sample CryGeyCG2114_010_2_FD_183968 | JGI IMG/M metagenome (GOLD analysis project Ga0210057, IMG submission 183968) | Groundwater microbial communities from aquifer - Crystal Geyser CG10_big_fil_rev_8/21/14_0.10 (SPAdes) (version 2) | ecosystem: Environmental > Aquatic > Deep subsurface > Groundwater ...
CCAATTAGCCAAAGAAATCGCGCCCGGCAGAACATATCCATATATAGTCATATGTCTGCCAGAATACCTTCCTTTTTTATTCATATCCATTCATGCCCAAGTGGAGGGTATCATATGAACCAGTACACTTTGCTATTTGGCCCGGAATCATACGACGAATATAGAAAGGTTTTTTCCGGTGTCGAAAAATATGAAGGTCAAGATATGAAATTTAGTAGTTTGAAAGGCGATCCAATATACTCAGAGGTTAAATCTATCGTAAAAGAAAAGGAGGCCGATAAAGAGCGATTAACAAAAATTAAATCTGAGATTAAAAATTTAGTATTAGATGTTTTAAATAAATACAACGTTAAGCTCAATGGCGAATACGAAGAAAGTTTATTGGGTGCAGAATTATTGGATATTGGTTCTACCGGACGCGGTACTAATGTAGTCGGCGAGGGTGGTTTGGGTGGGGTTGGGGTAGAAAATCTCATATTGGCATATGAGGGAAACATAAAGAAAGCCTTTGGTGAGTTTTATAAAGTGGCAATAAATCCCGATGGCACAATAAAAACCCTAGAGGAGCTTAAAAAAGATTTTAAAATTTTGGATGCGGGTATGAATCTTAGGTTCAATGGTCATGATAATTTTGTTTACAACATGAATGAAGATGGATATACGAAAATGATTGGCGTGATAAAGAAATATATTAAGGTTTAAGGAATTAATTAAGTCAATAATCGTAAAACTAAAAACCCTGATTCTATCTAGGGTTTCTAGGTCACCTGACTTGTAATGATGCTGCTCCGCGACCAGGACTCGAACCTGGAACCATCGCCTTACACTTATCCTAAAATTACTTAAAGGGGTGGACTATATCATCATCCTAAAATTTAGGATGCGAGGCGCTTCGTGCGCTAATTAGCGAACTACTCCCTTGCGGGATAGTCTCTACACCTTCCGAACATACTTTATATTCGGCTTGGCTCGGCATTGCCCGGTTTAATGGGTTTCACCGAATTCACCTCGTTTTTCAACCCGAATTACTTCGGGAAGCTGCAATGTTTATTTTACAGGGCGCCGCTCTACCATTGAGCTATCGCGGAATATTTAGTTTTTCTCCCTATGGGAGATCTCCCGAAGGGAGACAAATCCCATATATAGGATAGGAATAATATAGCAAGAATAATGTAAAAAATAAAGAGAGTGCCGGAGAATTTTTAGAAGTCCGAATATTTGGGAAAAGAATATTATGACCTCCGAGGACCGGGGAGACTTGCAATATTGGGTCCTCGGAGGTCGGGTAGTCGCTAGTCGGCTGTTTTTGTATTATAATTTTTTAATGGAACCAGTTATTTTAGTAGCTATTTTAGTGGTGGCAATTGCCTTATTTTTTGACTTCACCAATGGTTTTAATGATTCGGCTAACCAGGTAGCAACAATTATTTTTTCTCGCGCGCTTGATCCGGGTGTAGCGCTATTAATAGCGGCTATAGCTAATTTTTTTGGCGCTTATTTTTTAGGCACAGCAGTAGCTCAAACTATCGGATCCGGAATAGTTGATCCGCGTGCTTTGATCGAGGGCGCTTCCGGAATTTTAGTTGTTTTTGCGGCTCTTATCGGAGCAATTTGTTGGAATATTATATCTTGGTATGTCGGCATACCATCTTCTTCATCACACTCTTTGATCGGCGGGTTAGTTGGAGCATTTTTATTCGGCTGGGGTCCGGAGCTGATAAATTGGACAAAAGTTGAATTGATCATAGTTATTATGACCGCTTCGCCTATAATAGGTTTTATTGCAACTTATATTTTTACGCAGATAACCTTAGTTTTTAGCCAATGGTTTTCGCCTAAAATAAATAATGTTTTTAAAAAACTGCAGATTGTTTCTTTAATAACACAGGCTCTTTCTCATGGCACAAACGATGGCCAAAAAACAATGGGTGTGATAACTTTTTCTTTGGTGATCCTCGGTTTATATTCTCCGTCCGTGTCCGGAAATATGGAAATTCCCGGATGGGTTATTGTGGCTTGTGCTACAGCTATAGCCCTTGGAACTCTTGTAGGCGGGAAAAGGATAATAAAAAAATTGGGTTCAGGTCTTTACAAAATAAGGCCGATACACGGTTTTGCCTCCCAAGTTGCTTCTACGGTGGTTATATATATGGCATCTGTTTTTGGTTTTCCTGTTTCCACGACGCAGGTAATTTCTTCCGCGGTTATGGGCGCTGGCGCCGCATTCAGGCCGAAAATGATCAGGTGGCAAATTGCTCAGGATATAGTTGTGGTTTGGTTCGTTACCATTCCGGTTACCGGTTTAGTTGCAGGACTTTCATATCTAGTGTTAAATAAGATCTTTTAATTTTGGAATCAAAATGTTTTAGGGTATTATTAAAATAATTGTCATTCCGGCCTACGAGCCGGAATCCAGAAAAAGCTGGATTGCCACGTCGCGGACTCCTCGCAATGACAGATGAAGGGGGGGAGATAAAATAAAAAATATGGCATTCAATTTTTTCAAAAAAACAGATTTTTATAAATTACTTTCAGACCAGGCTAATAAAACCCAAGAGGGCCTAGCCGCCTTGCTTGAATTTATAAATAATCCCAATCAAGAGACCGGCAATAGAGTAAGCCAATTAGAGGAAGAAGCTGATGAGATCAGGAGAATTTTAATTGATGACATAAACAGAACATTTGTTACTCCGATAGACAGGGAAGATATTTTTTCTTTGTCCCGTACCGTGGATGACGTGATTGACTACGCCGAAACTACTGTGGAAGAGATGCTGGTTTTAGATATCAAGCCGGACATGCATATCAAGCAAACGGTTGAAATTCTTTTTGAGGCTTCTAAAAATATAGCCAATGCCGTAAAAAACATTAAGGAACATCCGGGTGTTTGTATTGAATATATTATTAAAGCTAAAAAAGCAGAGCACAAAATTGAGCGTCTCTATCGTCAGGCTCTGGCAGAACTTTTTAGCACCAATGATGTTATAAAAATTTTAAAAACCAGGGAGGTGTACAGGCATTTGTCTAATGCGGCTGATAGGGTGGTATCTGCGGCGGATGTGATCAGCGATATTCTGGTTAAAAATGCCTAAGTCTTTTTTTTCAGAAAAGGTTTGCGCGGAAATTGATCTGCATATGTTAACCAGGGTCCAGGCGGAGGCGGAGTTTTATGATTTTTTGGACAAGTCCTATTCCTTAGGATTTCATAAAATTAGAATAATTACCGGAAAGGGTTTGAATTCCGAGGGTAGGCAAAGCGTTTTAAAGCCGTTTATTCAAGGAATTTTAAAAAAGGAAAAATTAAGGTTTAAAGACGCTAAGATAAACGAGGGCGGAGCGGGAGCGATAGATGTCTGGCTCTTGCCAAAAAAATAATATGAAGAAAAGGATCCTTTTTTTAATACTAGTAGTTGCGGTTTTATTGGCATTTTTTTGGCTGTTTAATTATCGGGTTGTTTCAAATAAAATTGTCGGGAAAGTGAGCGTTGTTACCACGCTTTTTCCTTATTATGATCTTGCGCGGACTATCGGCGGGGACAAAGCGGATGTTTCTTTGCTTCTGCCGCCGGGAGTGGAGCCGCATTCCTTTGAGCCGAAGCCGAGCGATATATTTAAAATAAACAGCGCGGATATTTTTGTGTATACGGGAGATTTTATGGAGCCGTGGGCAAAAGATATTTTGGTGGGCATTAATAATAAAAAATTATCCGTAGTTAAGGCCGGCGATGTTGTTAATTTGTTAAACGGCAGCGATGAGGGTTTAGGTTCGGGCACGGATCCGCATATTTGGTTGGATCTTTCCAACTCGGAAAATATTGTGGATGCCATAGCGTCGGCTTTTGTAAAAAAGGATCCGCAAAACAGCGATCTTTATATTCAAAATGCTCACGAACTTAAGAACGAGCTAAAAGATCTGGATAATGGTTTTAAGATCGGTTTATCAAATTGCCAAACCAAAACTTTGATATATGGAGGGCATTATGCTTTTGGTTATTTGATAAAAAGATATGGGCTGAGTTATTTTGCCGCTCAAGGCCTGGCTCCGGACAGCGAGCCGACAGCACAGGATATAGCTCGTCTTATAAGTGAGCTGAAAAAGGATAATATTAAATATGTTTTTTATGAAGAACTTTCTTCACCGAAGATCGCCGAAACGATATCTGAAGAAACCGGGGCGAAATTGCTTCTTTTGAATGCCGCGCACAACATAAGCAAGGATGATATGAACAAGGGTGTCACTTTTATTGATATAATGAAGGAGAACTTAATCAATTTAAGAACCGGATTACAATGCCAATAGCTATGCCAATAATTTCTGTAAAAGATCTAGCTGTAAAATATGGGAACCGGGAAGTTTTTTCCAAGGTTTCTTTTGATATTGAAAAGGGGGATTATATAGGAATAGCCGGACAGAATGGTTCGGGCAAGACTACATTGGTCAAAGCTTTGCTGGGTTTAGTGAAGCAGGAGAAAGGAGAAATATATATAGATGGAATTTCTTCAAAGAATTTTAATGCGTGGAGCAAGATCGGATATCTTCCCCAAAGTCTGGCTTTGTCTAACCCGCTATTTCCGGCGAGCGTTAAAGAGGTGGTAGCGCTGGGGCTTTTGAGCGAAAAAATATTTCCAAAGAGGATTGGTCTAAAAGATGAGGAAAGGATAATCGCGGCGCTAAAACTTTTAGGGATCTCTGATATGCAAGACAAGCTTATCGGGGAGCTTTCCGGCGGACAGCAGCAAAGAGTATTTTTAGCGCATGCCTTAGTCAGCAATCCGGAAATTTTAATCTTAGATGAACCGACGACCGCGCTGGATCCGGAAATAAGAGGTATATTTTTCAGTATTTTGACCAAACTGAATAAAGAAAAAGGAGTGACTATATTATTGATCAGCCATGATGTCGGTCATATAGGAAATTTTGCCAGGAAGCTTTTGTATATTGATAATAAAGCCGTATTTTTTGGGCCATTCAAAGATTTCTGTGAATCGGAAGAAATGGAAAATTATTTTGGCGAGCATCTCCAGCATTTTATTTGCCATCAGCATTAAATATGAAATACATTAAATATTTGAGTTACCTTCTAAGGCATAAGTATTATGTTGCGGTAGAATGTTTTAAAGAGGAGCTGTATTGGCGAGGAATAACGCATGACGCAAGCAAGCTTTTGCCATCTGAATTTTTCCCTTACACTAATTATTGTTTTGGACACGGCGCAGATATTAGAAAAGTAGAATATAAAAATGTATGTTTGGATGATCATGATAGCTCGGATAAAGATTTTAATTTTGCCTGGTTGTTGCACAAAAAAAGAAATAAGCATCATTGGCAGTGGTGGGTTGAATTTGATATTAATAATAATTTAAAAGCGCAAGAAATGCGTGAGCCGTATTTGACTGAGATGATCTGTGATTGGATAGGGGCGGAAAAGCTTGAGGGTAAATTTTCTCCGAAAGATGATCAATATCTTGAGGTCAGAAAATGGTACGCGGACCATAAAAATAAATTATTATTAAATGAAAAAACTCGGTCTAAAATAGAAGAAAAAATAAAATGGATATCTTAGAAATAATACAATTTGCATTCGTGCAAAAAGCCTTTATAGCCGGAAGTTTTGTGGCCTTGCTCTGTTCGGTTTTAGGGCTATTTTTGGTGCTTCAGAGACTTTCTTTGATTGGTGATGGCTTGGCGCATGTCAGTTTCGGCGCCATAGCGATGGGTTTGTTTTTTGGGCTCTATCCGATCTATTTTGCTATTCCAGTTGTCATTTTGGCATCGGTTTTTATTTTGAAACTGGTCAAAAAAGGGAGATTTTCCGGCGACGCGGCCATAGGCATAGTTTCTTCTGCCGGCATTGCGGGTGGCGTTATTTTGGCTAGTCTTAGTAATGGATTTAATGTTGATCTATTTAGTTATTTATTTGGCAATATTTTGGCTATAAGTTCCGCGGAAATGTATTTTTCCATTTTCCTTTCGCTTGTAGTTTTGGCGGTTATTTATTTATTTTATTACGATCTGTTTTCAATTACTTTCAATGAAGATTATGCCAAGACGACCGGTATCAAAACGGAACGTATAAACTCTCTTTTAGTTATTCTTACTGCTATTACCTGCGTTTTGGCGGTGAAAGTCGTAGGAGTGATGCTTGTTTCATCGCTTTTGATCTTGCCGGCCGTGACAGCCCTGCAATTAAAACGATCTTTTAAAGCGACGATATTTATTTCGGCTGTTTTTGCGGTCTTTTCTGTAATAATTGGAATTATTTTATCTATTATTTTAAATATTCCCGCGGGAGCCTCAATTGTTCTATGTAACTTCTTTATTTTTATTTTAGCGTTTTTGTTAAGGGGCCGGTCTTAGAACGATGAATAATGATCCAAAGAACAGATTCCAAGAAATATTTTTAGATTCATGGCATCCTTTTTTCTGGATAGCTTTGATCATTTTTTTGGTTTATTCTGCGACTCTATCTTTTAATATTGTTTATTTGGACGACAATCTTCTTGCGACGGATAGTTATTTTTATAATAAGGATTTATCCAATCTCCCCGGAGCTTTTATTGAAGATATTTTCCGCACTCCGAATCAGAGCGGATCATATTATCGTCCGCTTCTTAGGGCAACTTTTATGCTGGATGCGCAATTTGGCGAGGGCTTGGTGATATTTATGTCTCATTTGAACAATTTACTCTTGCATATTTTTGCCGTCTGCCTGTTATTTATTTTATTGATAAAATTTGGCATCAAAAAAGAAACGGCGCTGTGGTTGTCCGTGATCTTTGGCGTTCATCCGTTGACTGCTCAAACCGTGTCTTTTATCCCGGGCAGAAATGATTCACTGCTCGCCATTTTTGTGTTTCCGGCGCTGTGGTTTTTTCGGGATCTTTTAGAAACGGGTAAAATGAGATCATATTTTTGGCATTTGTTTTTTTTGGCTTTAGCCTTGCTGACCAAAGAAACTGCGGTAATAGTGCCCGCGCTTTGTTTTATTTACGCAATTATTTTTGAGGGTGGCCTGACCGGCCAGGGAAAGAAAATAATCGCTAACCTTACGAATTATTTATATCTCTTGATCGGCTGGTTAAGTCTTTATTCGGGCTGGTTCTTGATACGAAAAGCTATTCTTAATAATGTTGTCGGTAATGCCGATTGTCATATCGTTTCGTCTATTTTTCAGAATTTTCCGTCATTGGCGCCTGCTATAGGGAAGATATTCTTGCCGTTCAATTTGTCGGTTTTTCCAGTTTTGCGGGATATGACGATGGCTTACGGAATAATTTCTTTGGCATTGTTGTTGGCTTGGTTCATTTTTTCACACAATAAAAATTATCGCTTACTGATTTTCGGAGCAGTATGGTTTGGTTTGTTTATTTTACCTACTCTCATCAAACCAATGGATGCTTTGCCGAATTTCAATGAAAACAGGATATATCTGCCGATGCTAGGATTTATTTTCATTTTTTTGGGAATGGGGCGGGTGAAATTTGCGGAGTTTATTGATAAAAGAATAATCACAATACTCGGACTATTATTGATAATTATTTTTTCTTCAGTAACTATTTTCCGCAATAAATATTTTGAAAATGGAATTAATTTTTGGCAGAATGCGGTTGCCACTTCCCCAAGTCATGCTTTTAATTATAATAATCTTGGCGCTGTTTATTATTTGGAAGGCAAATATGATCTGGCGGAAAAAGAGTTTAGAAAAGCGTTAGAAATAAATACCCAAGAAAAACTGGCGCATAATAATCTAGGTTTAATTTATGCCGGTAGGGGCGATTTTGAAAATGCAATCAAAGAATATGAAGCTGAGCTTAAAATAAATCCGGTTTATGGCAACGCGCTTTATAATACGGGGTTGGCATATTGGAATATGGGTAAAAAGGATGATGCTATAGAAAAATGGAAAGAAACGATCCGTACCAATCTCGATTATTTTGACGCCTACAAAGTATTGATAACGATCTATCAGGAGAATGGCCAAAAAGATTTAGCGAACAGATTATTATCAGAACTTCAAAGACGAGGAGGATTGTAATTTTCTTGCTTTTTATTTTGGCTGATGCTATCTTTCGGTTATAGATACCCCTATGTTTCAAAACGAGGGGGTTTTGCATATTTGCGGCAACCGCAAATATGAAATGTCTAATTTCTAATTTAATTTCAAAAAATATGAAAAATAATTAACGACCTCCGAGGACCCAGATATTAATCCCAGAATTTTAGGTCCTCGGAGGTCAAGACATCGGAAGTTGGGGATTAATATAAAAATGACAAATAAAAAATTCAAAATAAAATCAAAATATAAGCCGGCAGGAAGCCAGCCCCAAGCCATTAAGGGCTTGTTTAAGGGTCTGGAAAAAGGAATGAATTATCAGACTTTATTGGGCGTGACCGGAAGCGGAAAGACTTTTACAATGGCTAATGTTATTGAGAAATTGCAAAAGCCAGCCTTAGTTATTGCGCCGAACAAAACCTTGGCAGCCCAGCTGTACCAGGAATACCAGGCTTTTTTTCCGGACAACAAAGTTTGTTATTTCGTTTCCTATTATGACTATTATCAGCCGGAAGCTTACATACCGGTGACGGACACATATATAGATAAAGAGGCGATGATAAATGAAGAGATTGATCGTTTCAGGCATTTAGCAACCTCAGCTCTTTTAACCAGGCGCGACGTGATCGTGGTGGCTTCGGTTTCCTGTATTTACAATCTCGGCTTGCCGGAAAGATATTTTGAATCGGTCATTAAATTGGAGATTGGACAGCCAATTACCAGAGGGGATCTGATTAAACAATTGATTAGAGTCGGATTTACCAGAAATAATACAGTTGTGAAACGGGGAGAATTCCGTGTCCGCGGAGATGTTCTGGAAATAATTGCCGCATCGGAAGAATTAATTTATAGAATTGAATTAGAAGGTCAAAAAATCGCCGGTTTGGCTATTTTAGAAAAAACAACCAGAACCATTAAACAAGAGCTGGGTGATTTGGTAATTTTTCCTCCTAAACATTTCGTGACGAGCATTCCGGACAGAGCGCGCGCGATCAAAGATATAAAAGAAGAATTGAAGGAGAGGCTGAAATTTCTTGAGAAGAATGGAATGTTTTTGGAAGCGGAAAGACTTGAACGTCGCACAAGATACGATCTGGAAATGATAAAAACTTTGGGCTATTGCCACGGCATTGAAAATTACTCCAGGCATTTGTCGGGCAAGCTTCCGGGCGATCCGCCGGACACTCTTTTGGAATATTTTCCAAAAGATAAAAATGGCAAGCCTGATTTTCTTACCATCATTGATGAAAGCCATATCGCCGTTCCTCAGATATCGGGAATGTATGCCGGCGACCAGGCAAGGAAAAAAGTATTGTCCGAACACGGCTGGAGATTGCCGTCAGCCTTAGATAACAGACCCCTTAATTTTAAAGAATTCCAGGAGAGGATTGGAAAAACTATTTTTACTTCCGCGACTCCGGGAGATTTTGAAAGAGAAAGCTCAAAACAGGTTGTGGAGCAGATCGTCCGTCCGACCGGCTTGATAGATCCGCCCATAGAAGTGAGGCCGGTTTTTAACCCTAATTCCGCAGGGCAGGGCGGGCAAGTAAAAAAACAAGGCTGGAGCCAGATAGACGACGTGATGGCAGAAGCTATTGAAACTGCCAAAAAAGATGAAAGAACGCTGATAATTACGCTGACCAAGAAGATGGCGGAAGAACTTAATGATTTTTTGATAGGAAAAGGCTTTAAGTCCACTTTTATGCATAGCGATACCAAGACCATGGACCGCACAAAGATCTTAAGCGATTTTAGGAAAAAGAAATTTGATATTCTGATCGGCGTCAATTTGCTCCGTGAGGGTTTGGATTTTCCGGAAGTTTCTTTGGTGGCTATATTGGATGCGGACAGGGAAGGGTTTTTGCGTTCCGAAACTTCGCTTATTCAGACAATGGGACGCGCCGCTAGAAATATTGGAGGACGAGTGATATTGTATGCCGATACGATGACCGGTTCTATGAAGCGGGCTATCAGTGAGTGTGAACGCAGAAGAGTTATTCAGTTGGTCTATAACAAAAAACATCACATCACGCCAAAGTCGATCACAAAAGACATAAGAGAATTTGTGTAACCCCGAAAAATCGCAAAGCGATCTCGGGGCAAGCAATTTAAAAATATGAAAAACGAAATAGTAATAAAGGGGGCGAGAGTGAATAATCTCAAGAATATAGATCTCACGCTTCCGAAAAATAAACTGATAGTTTTCACGGGGCTTTCCGGAAGCGGCAAGTCTTCTTTGGCTTTTGAAACTATTTTTGCCGAAGGGCAGAGAAGGTATATTGAATCTCTATCTCCATACGCCAGGCAATTTTTGGGCCAGATGGAAAAGCCGGATGTGGACGAGATCACAGGTC
>Ga0210057_1010581_pt1 | contig 10405 bp, 11 predicted proteins | sample CryGeyCG2114_010_2_FD_183968 | JGI IMG/M metagenome (GOLD analysis project Ga0210057, IMG submission 183968) | Groundwater microbial communities from aquifer - Crystal Geyser CG10_big_fil_rev_8/21/14_0.10 (SPAdes) (version 2) | ecosystem: Environmental > Aquatic > Deep subsurface > Groundwater ...
TTTGGCCAACCGCGAGGCGCGGCTCACCGCGCCGAGCGGCGAGGATTCATCGGGGCAAAATCAATGGGCGGCGCTTTGCGCCGCCCACGATCTGGCTCTCAAAAAGCCGTCCAGTTTTGTCTTGGTGTATTTATACAACCACGCTCGAACCTATTTTAGCAAAAATTTCTGACTCTGACGAACGCCTCCGCGCCCCGCCAAAGGCGGGGCTACGCCTCAAGCAAAATTTTCTTTACGATTCTTTTTTTGCGCGCCACCACTTTTTCTTCTAAAAGGAAAAGAAAATTTTGCTTTCGGCGTTCTGCCCTGACGGGCAGGCGGAGGCGTGCTGATGTTCCCGCTCGGGCGTGGCGGAATTCCCCCCACACCCCCCTTCCGCCGCGCCCTCGCTTGGGCTGGCGAATTTTTCGGAGGACATTTCTTTTCCTTGCCCCACCCTCCCAGCGTGGAAAAGATTGAGGAACTCCCTGTGAATAAAACTTGTTGTGTTTTTTATTTTGATTTGCTATCATTTGAATATAGATTCAAGTATGGATACAGACAATCTCAAAAAAGAACTCAAAGATAAAAACGCCATTACCGCCTGTGCGCGGGAATTTAACATGGTCGGCGATCCGACACGCCTGAAAATCTGTTATCTCCTCTGCCGACATAAAGAACTATCCGTTGGAGATATTGCCGAGGTGGTCGGCGTTTCCATTTCTGCCGTCTCACACACCCTCCGCAAACTGCAAAAAGCAAACATGGTTGAAAGCCGCCGAGAGTCTCGCATGGTGTATTACAAACTTAAAAAATCACCAATCGTCGAGGTGATGAAAGAAAGAATGAATCATTATGAAAACATTTGACCTAATCATTATTGGCGGTGGAGCGGGAGCGTTTGCGGCCGCTATCCGCGCCAATGAACTCGGCGCAAAGACCGCACTTGTGAATTCGGGACTTCCGCTCGGCGGCACCTGCGTCAATGTCGGTTGTGTGCCGTCAAAAACGCTTCTCTATGCCGGTGAAATTTTGCACCATGCCAAACATCACGGCGTTGCCGGTGTTGAGCTTGAAGTGAAAAATTTTGATTTTCAAAAAGTCGTGCAAGACGAACTCTCGCTTGTGGAAAAACTGCGTCAAGAGAAATACGAAAAGGTCTTGAAAAATTTAGAGTATGTAACGGCAATCGAGGGAAAAGCAAAATTTATTTCTCAAAATGAGGTAGAAGTGGACGGCGAAAAATTGAGTGCGGAAAAATTTATTATCGCCGCTGGCTCTACCGCCACCGTGCCGCCAATTGAGGGAATACAAGAAGTTGGCTTTGTTACGCATATCGAAGCTCTTAAAATGCCAAAACAGCCGAAAGAATTGGTTATCATCGGCGCGGGCCCGCTTGGCTTGGAGTTTGCCCAAATGTTTAGCCGTTTTGGCACAAAAGTAACTATTTTACAGCGCGGCGATTCAATTTTTCCGCACTCTGAAAAAACTCTCACCGACCGCCTCGCCGATATACTTTCAAAAGAAGGAATTACTATCAAAACAAATATTGAGGTAAAAAGTGTGCGCAAAGAGGGCGATAAAAAAATTGTTACGTATCAGATCGGCGGGGCGCAAGAGGAAATTTCCGCTGACGAACTACTTTTAGCGGCAGGCAAAACACCCAACACGCAAGGGCTTGGCCTTGATGTAGTTGATGTTGAAATTGACAAGCGGCAAGCTGTTGTCGTCAATCAAAATTTTCAAACATCCAATAAGAACATTTTTGCGGTGGGCGATGTTACAAACGGCCCCTTGCGGCTTGAGACAACCGCTGGACGTGAAGGCACGCTTGCCGCCGAAAACGCCCTCAAGGACACAACGCTTTCTGTTGATTACAACGCCGTACCTTACACCATTTTTACCGACCCCCAACTTGCCGGTGTCGGCTTCACCGAAGACGAGCAGATAAAGCAAATGGGTGTTTGCGCGTGCCGCACGGTTTCTTTTGAAGATGTGCCGAAAGCAATTATTATGCGACGCACCGAGGGAATGATAAAAATGGCAATTCACCCGCAAACAAAACAAATCTTGGGCGTGCACATTCTCGCGCCAAACGCCGGAGAACTTATTGCCGAAGCGATGATGCTGGTCAAGAACAAAAACACGATTGACGATGTGGTGAATTCTCTGCCAATGTTCCCAACGCTATCCGAGGCGATAAAAATTGCCGCACTGTCATTTACCAAAGACATTTCCAAATTAAGTTGTTGTATCTAAAAATATGAGACACGTATTAAATACTTTGTGGTTCGGTATCCGTGAGCCATTCAAAAAAACAAATTACATTTCTCTTTTTCTTGTCTCATTTTTTATTTTCTTCGCTCTTTTTATCCTTATTCCCGTGTGGACTGTGCCCGGTAATACTTTAGCAATCCAGCTTGATATTTTTACAGCCCGCGATTATGTGGTGCTCGTCCTTTTGTCATCTCTTTCCTCGCTTTTCATAACAATGCAGGTTTATGTCATGCGCCTCAAAAGAAAAATAGAGGGCGCAGGCACGGCAACAGCAAGTGGGATTGGTGCTCTGTTTGCAGGAATCACTGGCACGGCATTTTGCGCTTCGTGTCTTGCGCCGCTTTTCGCTATTTTCGGGATAGGATTCGGGGGTGTAATTTTTGTACTTGAGTATCGTTTTTATTTTGTCGCAGTCATAACGATACTTATGCTCGTTGCCATATACTTAACGGCACGAAAGATAAACAGAGTTTGTACTTCGTGTTAAACTAAAATTGTATGAAAATGTGGCTTAAAAAATTGCTTACGACATTTGCCCCCGTCTTGGGAGCCGGTGCGATAGGCGTATGTCCTCTTTGCTGGATTGGTTCAGCTTCGCTCTTAACGTACTTGGGACTTGGTGCTTTAATACCAGCTTGGCGATGGATCGCTTTTGGTTTTATCGCTCTTGGTGCAATCGGCTTCCTTTTTGATTATAGGGCGCACAAGAATCCTTATCCGCTTACACTTCTTGCTCTGGGTGCAGTCCTTCTTTATGTTGGCCGTTATGTATTTCTAAGCACATGGGGATCGTGGCCAATTTGGGGAACGGGAGCTATCTTGATTATTGCGGCTGTGATATACAACAAATCTTTTTTTAGAAAACCCGCACTGCCACCTCAAGCATAGTGGTGTGATAGTAAAATTAGTTCGCCGAAAAATTCGCCAGCCCAAGCGAGGGCGCGGCGGAAGGGGGGTGTGGGGGGAATTCCGCCACGCCCGAGCGGGAACATCAGCACGCCTCCGCCTGCCCGTCAGGGCAGAACGCCGAAAGCAAAATTTTCTTTTCCTTTTAGAAGAAAAAGTGGTGGCGCGCAAAAAAAGAATCGTAAAGAAAATTTTGCTTGAGGCGTAGCCCCGCCTTTGGCGGGGCGCGGAGGCGTTCGTCAGAGTCAGAAATTTTTGCTAAAATAGGTTCGAGCGTGGTTGTATAAATACACATGAAAATAATGAGCTGGCTTCGAAGAAGTCGGTGATTTATTTTTACGGGCGAGTGCGGGACGAGAACCGAGGCGGCACAAAGTCCGGCGAAACGAAGTGTAGTCGGTGCCGCCGAGTGGGGGTAGAGGGAGTGAGATGTTTATGAGCATGCTAGTGCGAAATAAATATCCACGAGAGTGACCGAGTCCTGCAGCGCCCACATGAAAATAAGTATGAACGAAAATTACTATCGGAAAATAAAAAAGTTGAACATTTCTCACTATGCAGGCGAAGTTCCTTATTATACTCAGGCTCCGCTACGGGAAGTTGAGAAAAAGATACTCACTTCTATTTCTAAACAATTGAACCTCTTGGATCTTGGTTGCGGTTCAGGTAGATTTTCTATAGGTGCCGCGCAGATAGGACACAACGTGACTGGAATGGATATTACTCCAGCAGCTATTTCTGCTGCAACAGAAAAGGCTAAGCGACTAAATTTGAATAATGCTCATTTTCTGCTCGGAGATATGACAGAGATGCCATTCAAAGACAACACATTCGATTGTGTATTTTGTCCAAGATTTTCTATTAATGCCGTTGCAACTTTTGGAAAAAGGAAAAGGGCAATTGAAGAAATGATTCGTGTCGTTAAGCCCGACGGACTTGTCTATATTGAAAGTTTCAATAAGTTGTATCTGGGTCGTGGACCTATATTGCCTTTGATAAATTTGCTCACTGATTTTTTAAGGCAAATTTCTATATTGGGGCATCGGTTAATTGGTAAAAAATATAACGGCCTTCTTCCTGGAGACATTGTCTATGAGTCAAATAAAGTCTCAGGAGCCAGTGTAGGATATGCCCATTTGCCTAGCATTTTTGAGCTGAAAAAACTTATTCCTAAAAATGTTGATCATAAGTTTTATTCAATCCCTCAAATTCTAAGTGAAATGAAAAGCTTTGATTTAATGAAGTATTTTAGATATTCAATATGGATTTTCTTAAAGAAGTCCGACCCTTGACGTTAGATGAAAAGTGATGTACGTTATTAGATAGCAATTTGTTCTTTTCACTAACCAAGAAACGGAGGTAACCGATGTCTGTTGAACAGACCCTAATCATCGTCAAGCCTGACGGAATGGCGAAGGGTTTGGTTGGACAGATTCTTCGCTCTCTACAGGCACACAATCTACGAGTAGTAGATCACGCCCGGCTTCAGCTGGAACGGGAATGGGTGGAGAGTCTCTATGACAGAGAAAGAAACGAAGTCTACTTCACAGAAGTCGTGGAGTGGGTTAGTTCCGCCCCCGTCCTGATCTTGAAAGTTAAAGGAGAGGAGGCAGTTGATCTAGTTAAATGGAGAATTATCGGCCGCTATCCTGAAGGGATTCGTGGTCAATACTCCGAGAACTGGATCAAGAATGTAGCTCACGCTCCTGATTCGTTAGAGTCAGCTCTGCGTGAACTGCAACAAACAGAACCCATCTTTGAAAGGAGTAGACAGATGAACGAAAGCCGCTTCAGCGGCAAGATGGTCTTCGCCCTGACTGGCATGAGCGAGTGTGGTAAGAGCACAGTCGGGAAGTATCTCGACTCCAAAGGCATTACACGCCTCAAGATCGTGAAGCTTTTCGAGAAAATTCGCGACAGGCGAGCTCCTCATGAAGAGCTTTACGTATTTGTGAGGCAAGAGGAAGAGCGTGATCCTTACGCTCTGTGGGACGCGTTCATCGACGAGCTCGTTGTTGAAATGGGTCGCGTCAACGCCAATGCCGTTTCAATCGAAAGTTTGTACGGCGGCGGTTTGGGTCCATACCTAAAGCAGAGACTCGGCCGACACTTCTGTATCGTCTTTGTAGACATTCCTCTGGAGGTGCGTCTGGTTCGCCAGATGCAACGGGAAAACCTTTCTGACATGGAAAGTGCCAGAAAGTATCTTCTACCACGAGACGAAGTCAAGGAGAGGTCGGGAATCCCGGTGCTCAAAGAGATCGCGGACGAAGTGGTCGACAATTCCGGAACGCTCGAAGAGTTATACCAGAAGATAGACCAACTCGTTCAAAGACACCTCTCGTAACCAGGCGGCTCCCTCGAAAAGACGGAGCCGCTTTTTTCAATCTGGATTAAAAACGATATAATATCAAAAGTATGCAATTTGATGAGAATGATAAAATTGAATATTCACCAAGTGGTGTAAGGCATGAATCTGCTGGTGGTTTCGTTTTTTTTGAAGACAACAAAACTCATAGATTATTTGTGGCTTTATTGCGCAAAACTGACGGACATTACCTAATTCCCAAGGGCCACATCAAAAAAGGCGAAGATGCACAGGATGCTGCCATAAGAGAGATTAAAGAAGAACTCACTCTAAAAGAAACCCCGGAACTTGTTTCTTTTCTAAAGATTGATAGCTACACATTTACTCTTAACGATAGCGATACAACCCATTACAAAAACGTTCACCTTTATGTCTTTCGACTTAACGAAAAGGTAGAGATTAAATCAAACATTGATGAGGGGTTTGAGGCGGCTGAATGGATTCCATTTGAAGAAGCGGTTGAAAAGATTTCATTTGATAAAGAGAACCTGCTTAGAGCACGACAGTGCTTTTATTACAATAAACCGGTCAAAACCTATAAGGACCTGACGGACATAAAATCTCTAACTATTGCTATTCCTACTCACAACGGTGAAATTACAATATCCAAAACCCTTCAATCTCTCTTTGAAAGTTTGCGAGAGATTGAGGGGTCTGTAAAAAAAGAAGTAATAATCTGCGCAGATCATTGCACCGACAACACCATTTCGACGGTAGAGAATTTTATAAAAGAGAACAAATTAAGAGAGGTAAAAATATATCTGATAGAAAATGACGGCACAAAAGGAAAGTCCAGTGCCTTAAACAAAATTTTTTCTGCTTCGTCTGGAGAGCTTTTCTGCGTGGTTGATGATGATGTGATTCTTGAAGAAAAATGTTTGACAAATCTCGTACGAGCCTTAGTTGCACAAGAAAGTTTGAGATGTGTCTTTGCGGCATGGAAAAGACTCCCGCTCCAAAGCAAGAATCCTTGGAAACTATTTTGGCATTGGGTATTGGGAATTAAATTTGAAATTCAGCCCTACAATAAACCAAGCGAAATAATGAGAGGAGCTACCATGATGTCAAGGAGGGGTAATTTTGTTTATCTCCCTGCGGTGCTTAACGAAGACCAGTTTTTACAATACATATACTGGCCGCAAACAAAAGAGGTTGAAAATTCTGTGATTTACTTTAACTCGGTCGCCAGCGTTTCTGATTACTATCGGCGATTTATCCGCATAATGGTCGGTTCGAAACAACTATCAAAACACTTTTCTAAAGACAGAATTGAGGAATGTTCTCGAGACCTTTTTCAAAAATTAGACTATCGCAGAATCTTGCGCTTGCCGTGGAAATTAAAAGCCCCTTTTCTTTTTTATAGATTTCTTCGGTTTTTTATAAATTTATACGTGAAAATCAAGCTTCAATTTATAGACGACTATGAATGGTTTCGATTCAAACAAAATTAAATCGAGCATTGTTAATAAATTACTCGGTACTCTACAGGAAAACCTTGTGGCGATTGTTCTCGCGGGCAGTTTTCCTGACACATTTAAAGAGGAGTGGAGCGATATTGATTTGTTGATTGTGGTGCGAAAGCTAGACCTTGATGCAAAACTAAAATTGGCTCGTGTGATTGCAGAATTAGAAGATGGCACAAAGTTACACCATGGCGTCAATACAATTACCAAAGAAGAATTTTTGTCCCCAAAATTTCCTGCAATTTCGCTTGAGGGAAAAACACTCCAGGCTCTTATTGACGTAAAAAAACATCCAGAAAGAATTATCTATCTTGATAGAATGCTTGATCTAGAAAAAGCATACTCTCCAGATGTTGATACTTTAAGACAATACAGCCTGAGCAATATTGGGATGTTTGTAAAAAGAAATCGCAGGGCGCTAACTACAGCTTTATACAGCGATGAAAACAAAAAAGAATTGTTGAAAAGAGAAATGAGGGCGTCTTTGATAATCACAAAATTGGCGGTTCAATATTCCACCGGCAAGCCCCAGGGTGAATACCAAGACGTATTGAGTCACGCCAAATTAATTTTTCCAGATTTTAATTTTGAAGTAATTGATGATAATTTTCGTATTATTGAAAAATGGCAGGAATTTAACGACGATAAGGAAATTTTAGAGTTATTTCGCAGAGTAGATGAATATATAGAGAAGTTTGCGCGTTATGTTTTTGAAAAATCACAAAACAATTAAACATCTGAAAGTATCTTTGCCAGATAAGGAGCAGGATATTTTTGTGGGAACAGATTTTTCTTCATGGATGATTGAAAAGATTGCTTCAAGTAATTACTCTTCATTCGTTGTTTTTTGTGATCACAATATCGCAAATCTTCATTCGGATTTTTTGTTGGAAATAAAAACTAAGTTAAAGCCGCTGGAGATAATTATAGTTAAGCCGACAGAGGCGAATAAGAGTATTGAATTTTTGAATGAATGTCTTGAAAAATGCACCACGGCAAAACTAGATAGAAAGGGATGCCTGATCGCCATAGGGGGTGGTATTGTTGGGGATGTGGCAGGATTTCTTGCCTCTGTTTATATGAGAGGCATAGACATGGTTTTTATTCCAACGACCCTAATGGCTCAAGGGGATACAATAATTAATAAAGTCGCTATCGGCTATAAACTTCTTAAAAATGTCATCGGTAGCTTTTATTCTCCACGCCTTACTTTCTGCGATACTGATTTTCTAAAATCGCTTCCAGAAAAAGAAATTAGTTTAGGGCTAAGTGAAATTATTAAACACGGCCTTATAGCTTCACCAAAATTTATAGGTAGATTATCAGCGAAGCTGCCCTCTGCATCTGGGATTCAGGAAATGTACGATTGGCCCAATATTATTTATGAATCCTTAAAAATAAAAGGGAGGATTGTCGCAAAAGATCCATTCGATAAACTCGGAACTCACAAAGGATTAAGTTATGGACACACTTTCGCCAATGCGTTTGAGGGGTTGTCGGATTTTAATTTTAGGCACGGAGAAGCGGTAGCGCTAGGAATGCGTGTAAGCGGAGAGATAAGCAATACGCTCGGTGTTCTGAAAAAGACTGATTTGGAATTGCAAAATTCCTTGATTGCTTCTGCAAAATTACCGCTAAAGTTTCCACACTCCGCCAGTGTCGATCAGATCGTTAATCTTCTAAAAAGAGACAAGATCAGCATAAACGGAAAAATTAATTTAGTAATCCTAGAGAAAATCGGAAAATACGAAATTGTAAATGATGTTAATGAGACTGTCGTCAGGTCAACACTCAAAAAGTTTCTTTTCTAAGCAAGTCGGTTATTTGGCAAGGCAGAGAAACAGTCAGTCTATAACTGGGAATTTGCTCCAAGGATTGAGGAACTATTTCTCTGCCATTCGTTATTTTGGTTAGTATCTCGTTCACCAGTTTTTCGTCAATAACTTTAGGGGCGTCTGTGTCTGTCATTGAGGAAAATTGCATCCGATCAAGATTTGGATGGAGCAACTTTGCCACATGAGAAGTTATGCAAAAATTAAATGCTTTTATCGCTTCTTGCACCGATAATTTTTGAATTTCATTACCTTTTTCTGAAAAATGAATATATGTTAATCCTTTCAGCTTACCCGACACTGTTGTAAACAACTTATCTTGTTCAATAAATTCTCCAGCCATCGTCTCCTTATAGTTACTTTTTGGTATAGAAAAACCATGATAAGTTTCAAGGTGGTTTCTTACTACTGGCCTTATGTGAATTGGTATAAATCGATAGCCAAAGATTCTCTTGCTTTGAGAGTCAAAAAAACAAAATTCGTCGGCAATATAGCGTTTTGAATCAAGGGCAATTTCTAAGGAACCGAGAGTTTTAGCCGTGCTACCACCATCATCTCCAAAGCAAATAATTTTATCATCTAAAATTGCAGTCGAACCATGCAACAAAAATATTCCTCTTTGGGCCAAATGCATCGCGGTAAATCTAAAAATTGCTTGAGTAATTCCTATTAAATTAAATGGGTTATATAAGTCATCAATATCATCACCCATAATAGATAAAGAGTCCTGTTCGTTTGATAATTCTATTTTTCTGTTGCCTTTGGAGAAAAATATTTTGTACTTTTGTTTTTCATTTTTTTCCAGATCGTTATTAGCGAATTTATCTAAAAAATTTCTGATATTCCCAAAAGAACTATCAATATGGGCATCAATAGTTAATCCCGCTAAATTTATTTTCCGATAGTAATTTTCGTTCATACTTATTTTCATTTTATCTCATTGAGACGAATTTCTCTAGCGAGCGGGCAAGGCGTTTCCTCCCCTTGAACTCCTCCACGCCTTGCCCGCGAGCGTTGGAAGCCCCGCCGCCTGACTTGTTAGAGACAGAGCCAGGCAAAATACTCTTTTCCTTATTTGAAAAAAATTTTAGGGGCGTGCGAAAGAAAAATTGTAAAGAGTATTTTGCATGGCGGCGACCGGAGGGAGCGGCGGCGGGGCGGGAGTGTATGGTTGAGTTTCGCATCACCACACGCGCAGCGCGTAGAAAGTTTCAGGCATTCTTGCTAAAATACGTTCGAGCGTGGTTGTATAGATACACATGAAAATAATGAACCGGCTTCGAAGAAGTCGGTGATTTATTTTTACGGGCGAGTGCGGGACGAGAACCGAGGCGGCACAAAGTCCGGCGAAACGAAGTGTAGTCGGTGCCGCCGAGTGGGGGTAGAGGGAGTGAGATGTTTATGAGCATGCTAGTGCGAAATAAATATCCACGAGAGCGACCGAGTCCCTCAACGCCCACTAAAGTTCGGAGAAAATGAAAAAACGTGCTATTTTCATTTTAGTTTCTTTTTTGCCCCTGTAGCTCAAAGGACCTCGCACTAAACTTCTACCATTCGTATAATAGGAGTATATTTACCGT
>Ga0210057_1010582_pt1 | contig 10405 bp, 4 predicted proteins | sample CryGeyCG2114_010_2_FD_183968 | JGI IMG/M metagenome (GOLD analysis project Ga0210057, IMG submission 183968) | Groundwater microbial communities from aquifer - Crystal Geyser CG10_big_fil_rev_8/21/14_0.10 (SPAdes) (version 2) | ecosystem: Environmental > Aquatic > Deep subsurface > Groundwater ...
TAAAGCTTTTTCCGATTTTTAACTTTGAAGAGTAAAAAAAGAAGCCCTATAGTTTGACTTTTAGCCCCTTCTTAGGTACAATGCGGGCATGATAAACGAAAATGAAAGATCTCTATTTAAATCTGGTGAGACAAAACCTAACCTAACATATCCCGAGGGTTTTCTTAAAGATAGGCTTTTAGAAGCTCCATGGGAAAGAAGAATTGCAACTGAGTCAGGTCTAAAAGCTTTAAGAATCCTTAATGAAACAGGGGGAACAGAACCATTACCCGAGCTTGTGTTTAAGTGGAAAGGACAAGTCGATACTATTGCTTCTAATATATTTCAGAATATGATTGGGCTCGATGATGAACTTAATGAGGATCGCTTACAAGCACCAACTGGAGATATGAGTTATGTGGCAGACAATATTTCGAAAAGAAATAAGTTCTTCTCAACTTTGGCAGCAGAAATTAGAAGCAATCAAAGATATTATCTACTTGAAAAACTTCTTATTATCCACTCAAATAATGATGATAATCTACCAGTAACTGCTAGAGCTCTTCTGACAAATGATTTAACAACTTTACACCTTATGATTGGACGAGAAGATAGAATGTTAGTTGGTATAAAAGATGGAGCTTACTGGAAAAAAATAGAATGGCCAAATATGGATGAATACAGTGGAGGTTTAATGGATATCTCTATTGCCTATCTCTTCACTGCACCCGACATTGGAAGGCGAGAACTTCAGTTTGTCCCAGAAAAACCATTAACAACCGATGATTTGGAAAAGTTGAGAATACCCACCCCCGTACAGTCAATTGAAGAGTCGTTGGAGCAAGCATACTATGGTCAAAGATATATTGTCCCCCCCGAAGGAGCTGAAGTGAGGTTTAATAAAGCTGGCGATTTAGAAAAATTGACACTTCTTCAGTCAAGAAACAATGTTTTGGCAAAAATAGAAACTCCTAATGGGGAAACATTCTCTGTCATAGATTTGCAAAACGCCTCTGAAGCAAGTCATATTCCCGGTAATTTCGGCGCTATTCTGGCAGAGGTTTATCGTGACATGGTGACAGCTGAGTTTATTCATGCACATAGGACAAGACGACTAGATAACTTATATACTCCATCAGAAGATGATGAGGAGAAAGTTCAAGTAACTTACATTCCTAGAAAAGTCAAAATTAGAGAAGATGGGGATTTTAGGCCAAAATACGAAGGTCCTTCAAGACCAGTAAAGCCCCACAGAGTATCAGGGCATAGAAGACATGTTCCAATGTCTGAGAAGCATAGGCAAGAGTTACAGAAATTTGAGGAGGAAACAGGAATATCGGTTCTTGAAAATCTGCCCGCAGGATACACATTTGTCAGACCCCATGTGGTTCCAGCAGGAGAGAGGTTAAACGAACTTCCTATATTTATAAAAAAAAGAATAGAAACTAGGCTAAAGGAAGAACTTCAAAGGCCGGCAGAAGAAATGAAGCCGCAAGAGGCAGAGGGGGAATCAGAACTGGAAGGAGGAATTGAGGTTGAAGTTTCAAAGAAACGTTTCCCATTTCGGTTTCCGAAGTTTGGCAAGAGTTAACAGATGTATTTAAGTGTACCTCCTTATAACTTTGAAGAATAGATAAATTCCATATGTTAAAATAAAGCAATGAAAAAAACCTCAGTAATTTTTGGAGGACTAATAGTCGTTATTGTAGGCTTTTTTCTATGGTGGAATAACGGAATGCAGGCGCCCGATTCAAAAAATACCGAAAACAGCATTTTTGTTATCAATAAAGGGACAGCTATACGACAGGTCGGAAACGATTTGAAAGAACAAGGTTTTATAAAAGATCCGGTTATTTTCTTTTTGTATGTTAAAAAAAAGGGTATAGATACCGGAATTCAGGCAGGCTCTTACAGACTGTCACCTTCGATGACACTCCAACAGGTTATGGACACGCTGCAGCATGGAACAATTGATGTTTGGGTTACAATTCCCGAAGGGTTTAGGGCAGAAGAAATTGCAGAGGTGCTTGAAGATACGCTTATTTCATATCAGCCTGAATGGGTGGATAAGTTAAAGCAAAACGAAGGTTATCTTTTCCCCGACACATATTTAATTCCAACTGAAGCTGATATTGATAGTGTAATAAGTATTATGCGTAACAATTTCAATACTAAAGTTGAATCAATTGGTTTAGACCCGCAGTCTAATTTAAACGAGATAGTAATAATAGCTTCTTTAATTGAACGCGAGGCAATAACAGATAATGAGAAGTTTATAATATCTTCAGTAATTGATAATAGACTCAATGCCGGTATGGGTCTTGATATTGACGCCACATTACAATACATAAAGGGTAAAAGTAACGGAAACTGGTGGACCGTTCCTACGGGAGAAGAGAGGCAAATAAATTCTCCATATAATACATATAGAAATGCAGGGCTACCGCCCGGTCCCATTTCAAATCCGGGCATTGTTGCAATTGAAGCAGCTATGAATCCCTCAAAAAGTCCGTACTTTTTCTATATACATGACCGCGAGGGCAACATATACTTTGCAGAAAATCTAAACGAGCATAACGAAAATGTGAATAGATATCTTAAGTAAAAAAACTATAAGATATTGACAATCGTTTAAATTTACTGTATAGATTAACTTCACATAGCAAAACCTGAGATGGGGGATTGGGTGCCCTGTCGCTTTTTTTGTTTTGTAGGCAAAAACGACTTTATTTCCTAGATGGCAGATAAAAAAAATATAAGACAATATTGGGGCAAACAGCTGGATATACTTCCAGAACTGGATTTATTAAATATTCAAAAAAGGTCATACCGGTGGCTTCTGGATGAAGGTATTCAAGCTATTATTGACGAAATTTCTCCGATTTCTGACTTTACAGGTAAAAACTGGGAGCTTTCTTTAGGTAATTATCAATTAGGTGAACCTAAAATTGCCGAAGAAATTGCAGTCCAGAAAAACTTAACCTACTTTTCTCCTCTCACAGTTGAAGCAACTCTCCTTAATAAAAAGACCAATAAGACTGTAAAGCAGGAGGTTTTCTTGGGTGAAGTACCAAAAATGACTGACAGAGGTACATTTATTATTAATGGCATTGAGCGCGTAATTGTTAGCCAGATAGTAAGAAGTCCGGGAGTCTTTTTTACGGGAGCAGAAGATCCTATTACCGGAAAAACACTTTATACAGCAGAACTCCGACCTGTTCATGGATCTTGGCTTGAAATTTCTACAACTAGAACAGATATGATAGTTGTAAGAATTGATAGAAAGAAAAAATTTATGGCTTCAGTTTTTCTAAAAGCATTAGGAATTGAAACAAATGAAGAGGTTTTTGAAAAATTCAAAGGTGTTGAGGGTGCGCAAAATTACATTAAAAATACTCTTGAAAAAGACGACACAAAAGGAAGTAACGATGCCCTTATTGAAATATTTAAAAAACTAAATCCCGGAGAGCCAATTGTAATAGATACAATAAAACAAAATTTCCACGATACATTCTTTGATAAGAGAAGATATGATTTGAACCGCGTTGGTCGTTATAAAATAAATAAAAAATTAAGAAATCTTAAGAATATTAAGTTTGCAGATACAACAACCCTTACTATGGATGACGTAGTTGGAATTACTAGCTACTTAATTGGTCTTACTCAGGGAAAAGGTAAAGTTGATGATATTGATCACCTATCAAATCGTAGAATTAGAAGCGTTGGGGAGCTTGTTCAGTCAACTGCATTTAGAGTTGGAGCACTTCGCCTTGAGAGAATTGTTAAAGAGAAAATGAGTCTTACTTCAACAGAAGAAAGTTATACCCCATCTCATTTTATAAATGCACACCCGATAATTGCTGCTATTAACGAGTTCTTTAGAACCTCTCAGCTTTCAGCGATACTTGACCAAACTAATCCCCTAGCAGAAATTGACAACCTCCGTCGCTTAACTGTTATGGGAACAGGTGGAATATCTCGTGAGCGCGCATCGTTTTCTATACGCGATATAAATAGCTCTCAATACAGCAAAATATGTCCTGTAAGAAGTCCAGAAGGACCGAATATCGGTCTTGTTACATATCTTGCTTTATATGCAAGAGTTAATGATTACGGTTTTTTAGAAGCTCCTTATAGAAAAGTTATTCAGAAAAAAATTGGGAATAAAACATTGCCTCAAGTTACCGATGAAATAGTTTATTTTGATGCAGATGAAGAGAGTGATTATTATATTACTCATGCCGACGTTAAAATTGACGATAAGGGTTTTATTACTGACCAGATAATTCCTGCAAGGTACTATGGAGAATATCTGGAAGTTGAACCGGGAAAAATTCAATATATTGATATTATTCCCCGTCAAGTTGTCGGGACTTCAGCTTCACTTATCCCATTTATTGATCACGACGAAGCAAACCGTGCACTTATGGGAACTCATATGCAGTGTCAGGCAGTACCTCTTGTAAAAGCTTCAAGTCCCGTGGTCGGAACCGGCATGGAAGCTTCTGTTGCTGAGGCTATGGGAAGAGTTGTTAGGGCTCCATTTGACGGAGTTATTGAGTTTTCAGACGCATCAAGAGTAGTACTTAAAGGAAAAAATGGAAAAGCAGAATATGGACTTAGGAAATTTAAAAGAACTGCAGCAAATACGTTTTTCTCTCAAAATCCAGTGGTAAAAACTGGAGACAAGGTTAAAAAAGGAGATGTTCTTGTTGACGGACCTGCAACTGATAATGGAGAGATTGCTTTGGGTAAAAACCTTTTAATAGCATACGCAAGCTTTGACGGTTTGGGTTATGAAGATGCTATTGTTATTTCAGATAGGCTCATTAAAGAAGACGAGCTTACATCTGTACATATTGAAAAATACGAAGCAACAGTTGTCGATACAAAATTAGGGCCGGAAGAGACGACAAGAGATATTCCAAATGTTGCTGAAGAAGACCTTTCAAATCTTGATGAGGATGGAATAGTTGCTATCGGTTCTGAAGTAAACCCAGGCGATATTCTGGTTGGAAAAATTGCTCCAAAGGGCGAAACAGAATTAACTGCTGAAGAAAGATTGCTCCGAGCAATTTTTGGGGAAAAAGCTCGTGAGATTAGGGATACTTCACTTAGAATGCCTCACGGAGAGCACGGAATTGTTATTAGTATTCAGACTTTAGATCGTGAAAAAGGTGATGAATTAGAGCCTGGAGCACTAAAACGTATTATGGTAGAGGTTGCACAGCTTCGCCACGTTGTAGTTGGAGACAAATTGGCTGGGCGCCATGGGAATAAAGGAGTTATTTCAAAGATAGTTCCAGCATCAGATATGCCCCATCTTGAAGATGGAACACCTGTTGATGTTGTTATTTCACCTATTTCTGTACTTTCCCGTATGAACTTGGGACAGCTTCTTGAAGCACATGCCGGCTGGGCAGCAGTTAAAAAAGGAATAAAACTTGCCCTTCCCGCTTTTGAAAAAATGGAAGAATCAAGACTCTTGAGTTTATTTGAAGAAGTAGGTTTGCCGGCAAGTGGGAAAGTAAAACTTATTGATGCAAGAACAGGAGACCCATACGAAAATGATGTAGTTGTTGGGATTGCATATATTATGAAGCTTATTCACATGGTTGAAGACAAAACACACGCGCGGTCTACCGGTCCATACTCTTTAGTTACCCAGCAGCCACTTGGAGGAAAAGCACAAATGGGAGGGCAGCGCTTAGGAGAAATGGAAGTTTGGGCACTTGAAGCGCATCGTGCGGCGTACACTCTTCAGGAAATGTTAACAATAAAATCTGACGATGTTGCCGGACGGGCAAAGGCATTTGAGGCTATAATAAAAGGAACCGATATTCCAACACCAAAGGTTCCTGAGTCATTCAAAGTTCTTATCCGCGAACTTCAGAGTCTTTCCATGAATATTCAACCAATTCATGGTACAGTAAGCGCTGATGTTGACGAAGAAGAAGTGGAAGAGAATGTAAAAAAAGAAGCAGATGCAATACAGGAAGTTATAAATGATGAAGTTATTAATGCCGAAAAAATTGCTCCCGAAGATAGCACTGAGGTGACTCAAGAGGAAGTAGTAGGAGTCAAAATCCAGTAGTAGAAGAGGCAGTGGTAGATAGTGAGACTGAAATTATAGAAGAAGTTAAAAATTAATAATTATGGACGAAAATTTTAAAATAAATGCACTAGGAGGTAAAAGACGGGATCACAAGTCAGATATTATAAATATTACTGACTTTGATAGTCTTAAAATAACTGTAGCGTCAGCTGATGACATCAAAAATTGGTCATATGGTGAAGTTACAAAGCCTGAAACCATCAACTATCGTACATTTAAAGCTGAAAAAGACGGTTTGTTTGACGAGAAAATCTTTGGTCCTACCAAAGATTTCGAATGTTACTGCGGAAAATATAAAAGAATTAGATATAAGGGGATAATTTGTGATAGATGTCAGGTAGAAGTTACCTATTCTAGAGTAAGGCGTGAGAGAATGGGTCACATAACGCTTGCTGCACCCGTTATACACGTTTGGTTTTCAAAGGGTTCACCTTCCAAGTTATCTATTTTTATGGGTAAAACTCAAAAGGAGCTTGAGTCTATTGTTTATTATGCGAGTTACCTAGTAATGTCGGTTGATGAAGAAAAGAGAAAAGAAGCTCAGAAAAAACTTGATGATGTAAAAAACCAAAGACTTACTGATCTTAAAAATCAAGTAGATGGAGAAAAAACAGAGCTTTCCACAGAGGAAAAAGAAAAACTTGATGAAATTGAAAAAACACTCAAAAAAGAGAGAAAAGATTTAGCTTTGGAAGAGACAAAAGTAACGTACAGACAAAAAAATGTTGCGTTGGATAAAAGATTTCAGAGAGACAGTTTGCGAATCGAGGAAATATTTAAAAGAATTTCAGACATTGTAAAAGGACTAAAGCAATGGGATGTTTTATCTGAGGAAGAATATGTGCGACTTCTTGAATACAATGTAATGCTATTTTTTGAGGTTGAAACCGGTGCAAGCGCAATTTTAACTGCAATTGAATCAATGGATCTTCCAAAAATAATTGGAAAACTTCGTGAAGAAGTACATGAATCATCTGGACAAAAACAGTTGAAGCTTTTAAAAAGACTTCACTTAATAGAGTCAATCGTAGAAGCCGGGTTTGATGTAACGGCTATGGTTTTAAGAGTTATTCCTATACTCCCCCCGGATCTTCGCCCCATGGTACAGCTTAACGGGGGAAGATTTGCCACATCAGATCTTAACGACCTTTATAGAAGAGTAATTAACAGAAATAACCGTTTGAATCATCTTATTTCTCTTGGTGCCCCGGAGATTATTCTAAGAAATGAAAAGAGAATGCTTCAGGAGTCCGTCGATTACCTAATCGATACTTCAATCAGAGCTAATCAGTCACAAAGACAATTCAAGTCTCTTTCAGATATCTTGAGAGGAAAACAGGGTAGATTTAGAAAGAATCTTCTCGGAAAAAGAGTTGATTATTCAGGCAGAAGTGTAATTATCGTAGGTCCAGAGTTAAAATTAAATCAATGTGGACTTCCAAAAGAAATGGCTCTGGAGTTGTTTAAGCCATTTGTCATTCGTGAAGTTATATCACGAGGGCTAACTACCCCAAATGCGAAAGCGGCAAAGAGATTTATTGAGAGACGCTCTCCTGAAATATTTGATATTTTGGAGGAAATTACTAAAAATCACCCGGTGCTTTTAAATCGTGCTCCTACACTTCACAAATTGGGCTTTCAGGCGTTTTATCCAGTACTTGTAGAGGGTGCTGCTATAAAGATACATCCTTGTGTTTGTGCAGGATACAATGCAGATTTTGACGGAGATCAGATGGCTATCCATGTTCCTTTATCATCCCGAGCTCAAAAAGAAGCAGCGGAGCTTATGATGCCCGAATCGAATCTTCTAAAGCCCGCTGATGGAAATCCTATCACTCTTCCAAATAAAGAAATGGCACTGGGAGCGTTCTATTTAACAAGCGTTGATGAAACCAAAAGACAAAAAGTTCTTCCTGCATTCAGCTCTAGCGATGAAGCATATCTTGCTTATACACTAAAGAAAATTAATCTTAGAGAACCATTGAAGGTTAGAATAGATGGCTTGATTATAGAGACAACAATTGGAAGAATATTGTTTAATGAAAGCTTGTCCGCTGTTAATATTCCATTTATGAATAGTGCAATTAAGGCATCAACTATTAGAGAAATTATAACTAAGGCCATGGCGGATCATTCTAAATCAGAAATAGCCATTCTTATAGATAAAATTAAAGAAATCGGATTCTTTGCTGCAACCATTTCGGGTATTTCCGTATCAAACTTTGATCTTAAGATGCTACCTCAGAAAGGAAAACTTACAGAAGAAGCCGAGAAAAAAATTAAAGAAATTGACAATGAATACCAACAGGGGTTAATAACTCAAGCTGAGCAAAAAAGACTTAAGAACAATGTCTGGCTGGAGCTTACCGAAAGATTGGCTGACCTTACATGGGATCTTTTCAGCGATAATGACATGGTAAAAGTTATTGCCGAATCAGGAGGAGCTAGAGCCGGAAAAGATCAAATTAAGCAAATGGCAGCAATGCGAGGACTTATATACGATCCATTGGGACGCATAGTTGAGCTTCCTATTAAATCTAATTTCCGTGAGGGTCTTTCAATTTTTGAATACGTTAACTCTGCTAGAGGTTCACGAAAAGGATTAACTGACTCAGCTTTAAAAACAGCTGATGCAGGATATCTAACACGCCGTCTTGTTGATGTAGCTCATGACGTTATTATCCGCGAAGACGACTGCGGAACAGACAAAGGTTACGAAATAAATCTTGATGAAAATCGTGAAAATATCGGTTATCTAACCAATATGCTTTTGGGTAGAGTTGCCTTAAAGGATATCGTATCTAAAAAAACTAAAAAAGTTTATGTTAAAAAGGGTGATGATATCGACCATGTCAAACTACACGCAATTCTAAATGACGAAAACGTAAGTGTTGCTAATATCAGAACTCCAATTCTATGTAATCTAAAATATGGAGTTTGTGCTGCCTGTTACGGCTGGGATTTGTCCACATACAAAAGAGCAGATATGGGAACACCGGTTGGGGTAATTGGAGCGCAAAGTATCGGAGAACCAGGAACACAGCTTACTATGCGTGTTAAGCATTTTGGAGGAGTTGTTATGTCTGATGTAACGCAGGGTCTTCCACGTGTTGAAGAACTATTTGAGGTTAGAAAACCAAAAAATATGGCGCCAGTTTCTGAAATTAGCGGAAAAGCCGAAATAGAAAAAGTTGATGACGGATATATTGTTAAGGTTAAAAACTCAAAGGTAAAACCCGTTGAAGAAAGAGAATATTTTGTTCCTCTCGCATCGTCTCTTATGATTGAAGATGGTGAGCAGGTATCGGCAGGAACTCAACTCTGTGAAGGGCATCTTGATCCAAAAGAGATTCTAAAAGTCAGCGGACTTGTGGAAGCTCAGCAATATTTGATAGATCAAATTCAGCATGTTTATGAATCACAAGGAATTGCAATTCACTATAAGCATTTTGAAACAATTATCCGAAAGATGTCAGACAAAGTTCTTATTGAAACTGCCGGAGACACACCGCTTCTTCCAGGAGATTTGGTAAGTACCATCCGTTTTGAAGAAGAAAACGCAGAAGTAATGTCAAAAGGCGGAGAACCTTCAACAGCAAGAGAAACGCTTCTAGGTGTTACTAAAGCAGCTCTTGTTACCGACTCATGGTTATCAGCCGCTTCCTTCCAAGAAACAACTCAGGTTCTAACTGACGCAGCTCTTCAGGGCAAAGTAGACCATCTAATAGGACTTAAAGAAAATGTTATAGTAGGACGGCTTATTCCAGTTCGTGAAAGCTTCATGGACGATGAAGTTTTGGAGGCAGAAGAAGCAGCGGAAGAAGCAATAAGAGTTGCAAAAGATTTAGAGCAAAAAGTGGAAGAGAGTAAAGAAGAAAAGACAGATGAAGCTTCACTTTCGACTGAAGTTTCTGTATAATTCGTTTAATTAAAAATTTAAAATTTTAAATTTAAAATTAATTTGTATGCCAACACTTAATCAATTAGTAAAAAAAGGTAGAGCAAAAAAATCTAAGAAAGTTAAAGCAACGGGGTTGCGAACTACTTTTAATTCGAAAAACCGCTCTTATAGCGTTAATCCTTCACCTCAAAAGCGTGGAGTTGTAACTCTAGTTAAAACAATGACGCCTAAAAAGCCTAATTCAGCGTTGAGAAAAGTTGCTAGGGTTAAACTTTCAAACCGTGAGGAAATAACTGCATATATTCAGGGAGTTGGACACAATCTTGCTGAGCACGGAATCGTCCTCGTTCGCGGCGGTCGTGTAAAAGATTTACCGGGAGTAAAATACCATTTGGTAAGAGGTAAATTCG
>Ga0210057_1010583_pt1 | contig 10404 bp, 11 predicted proteins | sample CryGeyCG2114_010_2_FD_183968 | JGI IMG/M metagenome (GOLD analysis project Ga0210057, IMG submission 183968) | Groundwater microbial communities from aquifer - Crystal Geyser CG10_big_fil_rev_8/21/14_0.10 (SPAdes) (version 2) | ecosystem: Environmental > Aquatic > Deep subsurface > Groundwater ...
TTTTCGCACACCTCAAAGGTTTACTCAATGTTCACAGAGGTATGAAAGCAAAGCGACGAACGAAACTTATTAATGAAATTTTAAAGGGAAAGACAAGATTCTAGCCTCCCATTTTGTCCATTAAGTCAAATATCAACTCTTTTTTTCTTGTAAACGAGGATATATTTCAGCACGAGAATATCAACGATGTTGGAAGTTAATGGATGAAGTTGGCAGAATGCTTTGGAAGTCGATAGAAACTATGAAATCGAAATGAAACCTGTTCATTAATCCTTGGTCACTAATCATTGTTAAAAAATTTCGAAGTGAATATCTGTGGTATCTACCCCATGTTCAATAAGAAGTGTTCGTACATCTTTTACCATTGCTGCATTGCCACACAAATAAAACCGTTGTTTCCCAAGATGCTGAAGTAAGTGTTCTGTTACACGTCCTTTTAGACCTTGCCATCCACCAGTTGGTTGTGGCTGAGAAAGTGTCACTGTGTAGTCGAACAAACTATGTTTTTGTTTCAGTGTTTCTAGTCGATCAATCCAAAACAGATCATCTTCTTCACGAACACCAAAGAGTAAGCGAATAGGATGATCATCTTTTTTTTCTTCTATCAGAGAACGAATCATCCCTAGGATTGGCGCCAACCCAACGCCTGTTGCCACAAAGTAGTGGTCATCATTATTTTCATCAACCACAAATCTGCCAAGTGGTCCACGGCATTCAATGTCGGTCCCGATATTCATTGTTCTAAAATGTTCAGATGCAAGGCCACCGTCTAGGAATTTTATGCAAAATTCTAGATATGCATCGCTTGGAAGTGAGGAAAGAGAGTAAGAGCGTGGTGTTTTTTTCTCCTCTGAGGGTATCAAAAATTGGACAAATTGTCCGGGTGTAAAATCAAAAGATTCAGGCTTTGAAAATCGAAGTTCAAATACGTTTTTTGCGACCTCTTTTTTTGCTAAAAGATGGATTGTGTGTGTCTGCATTGGCGTTGACATAAGGGGATTTTTGGTATATGCTAGTGTTATACTATGAATTGATACAAATGATATGTTTAAACTATCAAAACAGGCAGATTATGCCATTCAACTCCTCTTTCGTCTTTCGAAAGTAAAGGAAGGTGAGACATTAAGCCTACGTATCTTCTCAGAAGAGAGTAACATATCTTTTTTGTTCCTGCAACGTATAGCAGGCGAACTCAAAAGAGCGAAGATTATAGACTCCAAACAAGGGACAAAGGGTGGCTATGCATTGGTACGTCCATACAAAGATATCAGTTTACTGGAAGTAATAGATGCCGTTGACAAACAAATTGTTGCACCCTGCATTATTGATAAAAAAACGTGCCGACATCTTGAAAAATGTACCATAAAAAAAGGAATTGTTCAGGTACAACATCAAATGATTTCAGTATTGAAAAAAACACCTATAGCACAACTTACCGCATGATGAAAAAGATCTCTTCAATCTATCTCGACCATGCAGCCGCAACACCAGTTGATCCGGCTGTTTTTTCTGTTATGAAGCCTTTTTTCACTGAAGAATATGCTAATCCTTCAGGACTCTACGCATCATCCATACACGCAAAGCTTGCTATCGAAATTTCGCGGAAAAAAATTGCTGATTTTTTGCATACGACGCCAGACACTATAATTTTTACGCATGGTGGAACACATTCCATTAATCAAGCAATCCTTGGACTCGCACGAGCATATAGAGAAAAAGGGAAACATATTATCACAACACCAATAGAACATCATGCCGTTTTGCATGTGATGAAACAATTACAAAAAGAAGGATTTGAAATTACCTATCTTCCAGTGGATGCATACGGTTTTGTAACAGTCGATGCTATAAAAGAAGCAATCAGACCAGAAACAATTGTAGTTTCAGTCATGTATGCAAACAATGAAATCGGCACCATAGAACCCATTGCAGACATTGGCAAAATGATATTGCAACATAGAAAAAAACAAAAAACACTCTTCCCATTTTTTCATACTGATGCATGTCAAGCTGCTGGATATCTCGATATGTCAGTCGAGCGGTTGCATGTAGACTTGCTTAGTTTTAATGGATCAAAAATATATGGACCGAAAAGTGCCGGAGTATTATTCAAACGTCGCAGTGTAGAAATAGAACCGATTATGTTTGGTGGGGGACAAGAGTTTGGTATTTCACCTGGGACGGAGGATGTAGCAGGAATTGTTGGATTCGGGAAGGCCGTCACTTTAATTAACAATAAACAAGTAACTATTAACGAACGCATTTCAGAGTTGCGAGACATGTTGTGGAAAGGCATTCAGAATACAATTTCAGATGTTAGTTTGAATGGTCCAGCATTAGATAGTGATAGACTCCTAAACAATCTCGACATTTCTTTTCTTGGTGCAGAGTCAGAAGCAATTATTTTGTATCTCGATGCTGTAGGCATTGCGGTGAGTTCTGGATCTGCCTGTACGACAGATAGTGATGAGTTGTCTCATGTTCTCACTGCGTGTGGGTATGATGAAAAGAGGATGAAAAGTAGTATTCGATTTACACTGGGCAAAGATACGACGGAGAAAGAAATCAAACAGGTGTTAAAGGTATTGCCTGGTGTAATACAGAAAGTGAGAGCGATGAATGCGTAGAACAAATTCTTATTATGCCAATCAAAAACATCACAATCGATAGATCACTCTACGATACTGCAAATGAAGAGCGATCAAAATATAGAGCAACTCCCGGAGTAACCGAGGAGGTTGTTCGTGAAATTTCAAAGCAAAAAAACGAACCAGAGTGGATGCTCGAAAAACGTTTGCAAGCATTTGCTTATTTCAAAGATACAGACATGCCAACCTGGGGACCGGATTTATCAGATCTCAATCTTGATGAAATTACCTATTTTGTTCGTCCGGATACACAGGAGGCAACAAGTTGGGATGATGTTCCTGATGACATTAAGAAAACATTTGACCGCCTTGGTATTCCTGAAGCTGAAAAGAAAGCACTTGCAGGCGTTGGTGCGCAGTATGACAGCGATGTTATCTATCACAACATTCAAGAAGATCTGAAAAAACAAGGTGTTATTTTTGAAAACATGGATGTTGCTGTTCAGAAGTATCCTGAATTGGTTCAAAAATATTTCATGACTCAGTGCATCCCAATCAATGATCATAAATTTATCATGCTTCATACGGCCGTGTGGAGTGGTGGGACATTTATTTATGTCCCAAAAAATGTAAAAGTCACACTTCCTTTGCAAGCCTATTTTCGCATGAATGCTGAAAGTGGGGGACAATTTGAGCACACCCTCATTATCGCTGACGAAGGAAGTGAGATCCAATATATCGAAGGATGTAGTGCACCGAGATATACAAAAAATTCATTGCATGCCGGTGGCGTGGAAATTTTTGTGCATGCCAATGCACGTGTGCGATATTATTCTATAGAAAACTGGTCAAAAAATACATATAATTTGAATACAAAACGAGCACTCGTGGATGAAAACGGTGTGATTGAATGGATCAATGGAAATATGGGAAGTGGTGTCACGATGCTCTATCCTGCCTCAATTCTTCGTGGCAGAGGAGCACGATCAGACAGCCTTGGTATTGCGTTTGCCGGAGAAGGACAAAACCAAGACACGGGATCAAAAGTAATCCATGTCGCACCTGATACAAAATCAACCATTCGCGCAAAATCTATTTCTACAGGTAATGGTATTACGACCTATCGTGGGTATGTGAAAGTCACAAAGCATGCAGACAGAAGTAAAATCTCTGTTGAGTGTGATGCACTTCTCATAGATAAACATTCTGTGACCAAGACACATCCATACATGAAGATAGATAATGACAATGTTGATATTGCACACGAAGCGCGAGTGGGAAAAATTGGTGATGAAGAGATTTTTTATCTCATGAGTAGAGGACTCAGTGAACAAGAGGCGATGCAACTCGTGGTGGCTGGTTTTATCGAACCAATTGTAAAAGCATTGCCACTCGAATATGCGCTTGAGCTCAATCGATTGATTGAGCTGGAGATGGAAGGATCAGTAGGATAAAAAAATATGTCATTATCAGCTACACATATTCGATTTGCGCTTGAATTTCAGGAGTTGCTTTCAATTCAAGACAGAAAAAAGTATTTGTCTGGAACGGTATATCCAGATAGTCGATATATTACTGACATTCATCGTTCAAAAACTCATTACAAAGAATTGTTAGATGAATTTGGGAGTAATGATGATTTTTTGAAAGGAATGGCAGTACATCACTTGAACGATAGACTATCAGAAGACGTGAGAAATGAATTATTTGATTTGCCACCGATAAAGATGTATGGTGATCCTCAATGGATTATTTCAACCGGACTGAAAATTCTTCAGGATATATCCGATTTTCAAAAGTTCAAATTAAGTATATACCTGCAAGATTTAGATTACGTTGAAACTAGAAATGACGAGGATATATCAAAGGTAAAGCAGTATAATGAGCTCATTAAGAGTATTTACCTAGATAAGTTACACATTACTATTGAAGATGGTTTGGAGTTTTGGAAAGGGTTAGGACTCTCAGAGCCATTGGCTGAAAAAGTGAAAGCGAACGCTGTTGAATTCCAAAACGATGATAGAGTAAAAGAAATATATACAGAGACGGTTAAACGGGCAAAATTATTTATACAAGGACATGTCTAACATCCAAACAGAACATCTTAAATACGGCATCGGGATAGTCGCAGATTATAGTCCTATTGCTTTGAGTGCGCGAATGTTTGAACATGAAAGCATTGTAGTTGTTGGAAAACGAGTTGAATGCAACATCTTGAAGGTAGAATATGGGATTGCAAGTAATCCTTTGTTTGAGTATCTTGCAAAGAATCTCGTTGATGCATTTGAAATTGTAATTGAAGAAAAAACAGATCTTTTTGAGTTGAATTTGCAGAGTTTGAAAGAAACTGCAGGCGCGTATGTACATATTATTGTAAAAGCAGGCATACAAGCTACTATTCACGAAAAGTTATTTACAAAAGAGTTTTCGGGATTTATTATTGATATAACTCTAGAAGAACAAACAAACCTTACATACATTGCAGATCAACGGACTGAAAAAAATACGTATATTTTGGCATTAAGACGAGCATTCGTCGGAAAAAGCGCAAAGATGAAATGGATTGATGTTGCAATCGGCGGATCAATTGCGAACTCCAGTATCTACACTATTCTTGAACAACCACGAGCAGTGGGGGAGACGTACGGGTTGTTTTATGGTAGAGGAATGCAATTTCACGATATTACGCACACGACTATTCATGTCGCAGAACATACAGAAAGTAATTTGAAAACACATGGTGTTCTGGAAGATACTGCAAAAACAATTTATAGAAGTCTGATTGATATTCGAGAGAAGGCCTTCAATGCTGTGGGTCATCAAAAAGAAGAAACCCTTCTGCTCTCTTCAAAAGCGCAGATCAGTTCTGTCCCAGATCTGGAAATAGCCAATAATGAAGTCTCTTGCTCTCATGGTGTATCCACTACAAACGTTGATGAAGAATCGTTATTTTATTTTCAATCTCGAGGCATGGATACCGAAACGGCAAAACAGGCAATGCTACATGGACATCTTGGGGCAATCGTTGATATGATTGAGGACAAAGTACTTCGCACCGATATCATGAACGATATTATTCGAGAAACGTAATATGAAAGATTCTCTCAAACAACATTTTCCTATCTATACAAGTTCTCCTGATCTTGCGTATTTTGATACTGGTGCATCTGCTCTCAAACCACAGGTTGTTGTTGACAAGATACGAGAATACTATAGCGACTATGGAGTAAACATCCATCGTGGACTGTATGAAGCAAGTGATAGAGCCACCACAGAGCATGATACTGCACGAAACATTATTGCACAGTTTATACATGCTGAGCCAGAAGAAATTGTCTTCACCTATGGAACCACGCATGGACTCAACATGCTCGCGACCTCACTCGGGCAAGATCTAAAAAAGGGAGATAACATTGTCCTCACTGCCTGGGAACACCATGCAAATCTCATTCCATGGCAACAAATTGCAAAGAAAACCGGTGCTGAATTGCGTTTTGTAGATATTGATACTGACTACCAGATCGACATAAAAGACGCAAAGAAAAAGATTGATAGCAACACAAAAATTGTTTCTTTTGGACATGTCTCAAATACACTTGGAAGCCTTGCTCCTGCGAATGAACTTATTGGCCTAGCAAAACATGTACATGCAATTACGATTATTGATGCAGCACAGTCGATAGTTCACTTGAAAACAGATGTAAAAAAACTTGATGTAGATTTCCTTGTTTTTTCTGGCCACAAACTGTATGGGCCGACAGGCATAGGCGTGTTGTATGGAAAAAAAGAAAAACTTGAACAACTCTCACCCGTTTCATTTGGTGGCGATATGATACTGGATGTGAGTTATAACAGTGCAGAATGGCATGATGTTCCATATAGATTTGAACCCGGTACTCCAAACATCGCTGGAGCAATAGGATTAGGAGCTGCCGTTGCATTTGTTCAAAGCATTGGATTAGATGAGATCATCGCAAGAGAAGACAAATTAACTAATTATCTCATAAACCAATTATCTTCCTTGCTAAACGTACAAATCATTGGTTCGTCGGATCCTCCGAAGCATCATGGCGTTGTTTCTATTAATATTGCGGGGATTCATACACATGATATCGCAGAGATTCTCAATCGACACAACGTTGCCATTCGAGTAGGAAGTCACTGTGCGATGCCACTGATGAAAAAATTAGGTTTGCCCGGTGGCACAGCGAGATTTTCAATAGGCATGTATACTGATGAAAAAGATGTTGATACGGCAATGACAGCGTTGAAGCAGGCGATTGATTTATTTACACAAATAATGTAGTAGTAAGTAACAAGTATTACGTAGTACGCCCATTAAAAAAGTATTAATCACTTATTACAAATTACTATTTACCAATTACGAACGTATGGACGATATTCTCTACAAAGACATGATTTTGGATCTGTATAAGCATCCCTTGAATAGAAAAAATCTTGAATCTTTTACAACAGAAAAAAAATCGCACAATCCAACCTGTGGTGATTTGGTAACGATGCAAGTATTGTTTGACGATGATGGAAAAGTAAAAGACATCGGGCACCAAGGAGAAGGCTGTGCTATTTCACAAGCAGCGCTTTCACTCATTACGGATAAAGTAAAAGGATTAACAAAAGAAGAAATTGTTGCTATTTCTGAAGAAGACATGCTGTCTATGCTCGGTATCCCTATCTCGCATGCACGAATGAAATGTGCACTGCTCGGATGGAATACACTTAAATCAATGATGAACGAACTATGAGTCTTTCTATACAAAACCTCCACGCAAAAGCTGATGACAAAGACATTTTGAAAGGTGTCAATCTTTCTGTTGAAAAGGGAAGTGTCGTTGTCATCATGGGACCAAATGGATCAGGAAAATCCACCCTAGCAAATACACTTGCAGGTCATCCAACGTACGAGGTGACGGAGGGGGCTATTTTTCTTGATGAAGAAAATATTACAGAAGCAAAACCAGATGATAGAGCAAAAAAAGGAATGTTTCTCTCTATGCAATATCCACCTGGGATAGACGGTGTTACCGTTGCAAACTTCCTTCGTCTCGCGATCAATGCACAGCGTGGGAAGACGCAAAATCCACTTGAAGTACATGCAATGCTCCTTGAGAAAATGAAGGATTTGAATATTGATGAATCATTTTTGACTCGCTATGTGAATGTTGGCATGTCAGGTGGAGAAAAAAAACGTCTCGAAATTTTGCAGATGTCTGTTCTCGAACCAACCTATGCTATTCTTGACGAGACAGATTCGGGTCTTGATGTCGATGCACTTCGTATTGTGTCAGACGGCATCAATCGTTTCCGAAATCCGGAAACAGGTGTCCTTCTCATCACGCATTACAATCGTATTTTGGAATATGTGAAGCCTGATGAGATTCATATCATGATGGATGGAAAGATTGTGAAAAGTGGGGGAGCCGAGTTAGCGGTAGAGATTGAAAAGGTTGGGTATGATGCATTAAAAAAGCTATGATCACAAAAGAAGACGTAGAAGCACATCTCAAAATGGTCATTGATCCAGAAGTTGGACTCGATATTTATACTATGGGTCTTATTCGTGAGATAGATATTCCAGACGATGAACATATTCATATAGAGATGACATACACCACCCCCATGTGTCCTGCTGGACCTGCTATCCAGGATGCTATGCGTGAAGCGATGTTGAATCTTGGTGTAGAACATGTCACAATAGAAGTCAGTTTTGACCCACCCTGGGAGATGCCAGAGGCATTGAAGGTCATGATGGGGCTTTAACATATATAAATACTATGGAATACGATCCACCAATAAATACTGATTCCGACGAAGACATCGCAATGCCCGAAGACATGCCAGATGAGTATTATCAAGGCATTCGAAAAGAAGGGAAGATCCGTCGCATTGTTGTCGACAAGCAAGCCTGTATTGGTGCTATGTCGTGTTCTGTTGTTGCTCCTCTTGTATTTCAGATGGATGAAGAAGATATCGCGTATATTCCAGAAGGGCACGAAGCATCAGATGAAGAAACAATTCTCCTAGGAGCACAGTCTTGCCCTGTCTTGGCGATTCATCTTTTTGATAAAGACGGAAAAAAGATTTTTCCAGAAGAATAATCTCCCATCACCCAGCATATAGCACATATATAGACTAGATAAAAAAAGAACGACACTACTGCCGTTCTTTTTTTCGTAAAGAAATGTTACTTGAGTACTAATCCATTCTTTCCAACATCTACCTTTACTGTTTTCCCTTCTTCAATCTTTCCTTCCAGAATATCAAGTGCAAGTGTATCGAGCAGTTCTGTCTGAATAAGGCGCTTTAGTGGGCGAGCACCCATTTGGGGATCATATCCTTTCTTTGCGAGCCAATCCTTTGCTTTTGTAGACACATCGAGCGTAATGCGTTGTTCTGTCAGTCTCTTGCCAACACGAGCAAGTTGCAGGTCAACGATGCTTCGAATTTCTTTTTTATCAAGAGGATGAAACGTGATAATTTCATCGATACGATTAAGAAATTCAGGTTTGAAATGTTCTTTCAATCCTTCCATAACCTTTTCTTTCATTCTGTTTTCTTCCTGTTCTTTTGATTTTTTTCCTTTTTCTTGAAACCCAAATTCACCACGCTGTCCCATAGCCATAATCACATCACTGGCAATATTACTCGTCATGATGATAACGGTATTTTTGAAGTTTATTTTTCGTCCCTTTGCATCTTTCACATGTCCATCGTCGAGAATCTGTAGCATGATATTAAAGACATCTGGATGTGCTTTTTCGATCTCATCGAAAAGAAGAACCGAATAGGGACGTCGACGAATAATTTCTGTGAGCTGTCCGCCTTCTTCATACCCGACATAGCCAGGAGGGGAACCGATCAACTTGCTTGTCGCGTGACGTTCCATATATTCACTCATGTCCACTCGAACCAAGGCATCTTCGTCATTAAAAAGAAACTCAGCAAGACCTCTGGCAAGTTCTGTTTTTCCAACTCCAGTCGGCCCCATAAAGATAAAGCTGCCAATAGGTTTATTCTCTTCGGAAACACCTGCACGAGATCGTCTGATAGCATTAGAAACTGCTTTAATAGCTTCAGATTGCCCTATAACACGTTTTGAAAGTACGGTTTCCATAGTAGCAAGCTTTTTGAGGTCATCTTGGAGCATTTTATCTACAGGAATACCGGTCCAACGTGCCACAACACCTGCAATATCTTCTTCTGTGACTTCTTCCTTCAAAATTGCTCGCTTTTCTTGAAGATTCGCAAGCTTTTGTTGATCTTTTTTCAGTGCTTCTTCAGTACTCGGAATATTGCCATATCTTATTTCTGCAACTTTTTGCAAATTTCCTTTTCGTTCTTCAATCTCTGCCTGTTGCTTCAGAGTATCAATATCTTTTTTGTATCCGCGGATTTTGGAAATGATTTCTTTTTCATGTTTCCAATGCAATTCAATTTCACCAATATCTTCTTTCAAGTTTGCAAGATCCTTTTTCAACTTTGCTTCACGCTCTTTTGAATTTGCGTCTTTTTCTTTTTTGAGTGCAGAAAGCTCAATTTCAATTTTCATCATCTTGCGTTTCATCTTATCGAGGTCGTCCGGCATAGATTCAATCTCAAGGCGTAATGCACTGGTCGCTTCATCGATAAGATCAATTGCTTTGTCTGGTAAAAAACGGTCTGTGATATACCGACTCGACAGTTTTACAGCGGCAACAAGAGCAGGATCTGTAATACGTACTCCGTGATGCACTTCATATTTTTCCTTAATACCACGAAGAATCGCAATAGCATCTTCCTCACTTGGCTCCTTCACCAT
>Ga0210057_1010584_pt1 | contig 10404 bp, 12 predicted proteins | sample CryGeyCG2114_010_2_FD_183968 | JGI IMG/M metagenome (GOLD analysis project Ga0210057, IMG submission 183968) | Groundwater microbial communities from aquifer - Crystal Geyser CG10_big_fil_rev_8/21/14_0.10 (SPAdes) (version 2) | ecosystem: Environmental > Aquatic > Deep subsurface > Groundwater ...
AGCTTTATTACCATATTTTGGGGAACTTATTTAATGCATTGGTATTTTAATGTTTTTACTGGCATATTATGAAGTTTCCAAAGTCAAATAAAAATAAGGGATTTACCCTGGCTGAACTTTTGGTAACCATTTTTATCATCGGCTTGCTTTCTTCGATATTGGTGGTTAATTGGCGCAGAAACGAAAATCAGTACCAGTTGCAGAGGGTGGCTCAAACCGTTGTTCAAGACATCAGAAAGACGCAGCAAATGGCCTTGACCGGTTCAAAGTACAACGGACAGTTGCCCAATAAAAATTATGGCCTCGTTTTTAGCACCCTAACCCCTCTTTCTTATAAAATATTTGGTGATATGAATAATAACAGGGAATATGACTCTAATGATTTATCAATAGCAGACAATAACATAGAAAGCGGTTTTGAAATTGGCTTGATTACGGTATTTCGATCGCAGGGAGGAGGCACCACCCAAAGTGTAACAACCGTCTATGCAAGCTTTTCTTTGCCCGATGCTTTTACTACCGTAAAGGCCAATATCTCTCCCCCTTGGCAGGACTCAACAACAATTACCGTAAGAAAAGTTGGCGCAACCTGTCCTTCGGCTAATTGTAAAAACATTATCATTAAAACAACCGGCCAAGTAAGTATTCAATAATATGAAAGCAAAATTCAATAACAGAGGTTTTACCCTAATAGAGGTTATTGTTGCTATCGCGGTTATCGTTACTGCCCTAATCGGTTCCGTTGCCTTGATATCTTTTAGCGTTTCCAGCACCAGGACCAGTAGATCCAGAATCATAGCTGAGGGTTTAACCCAGGAAGGCCTGGAAATCGTTAGAAACATAAGAGACAATAATTGGCTAAATTTTAAAAGAAAAGCCAGCGATTGGAGGCAGGGGCTAGGAGAAGGAGAGCATCGGGTCCAATATAATGTAGCCAATCTTTTGTTTCCCGGCTCCGTGGTCCTGAAAGTGGATAGCAATGGTTTTTATCAATATGATACTGGCACGGACACTCCTTTTTTTAGAAAAATAACCCTTGATTATATGGGTACAACCAATCAACTTAAGATAACCTCCGAAGTAACCTGGAATGAAAATGGTAGACAGAATAGCGTTAAAGCCGAATTAATATTATACAATTGGTTGGAGGAACCCGAGACCTGATTATGAAATATAGGACTATGAAATTTTGTATAAATAAAAATAGTAAAGGTGTTACTTTGCTTGAACTTCTTGTAGCGATTGCTATATTCGCGGTTGTGATTACCTTGGTGGTAACCTTGTTTGTAACTGCCTTAAAAGGTCAAAGAAGAGCCATTGCCCTGCAAAATGTTCAAGATAATACCAGATTTTTATTGGATTTTATAATAAAAGAGCTAAGGATGGGTACGATAAATAATTCTGATGGGCAATCTTATACTTTAAGTATCGCCAGATCTGACCCGACAGATCCGACGGTTACCCTAAATGTGGTATATTCTTTTAGTGGTGGAAATCTTCAGAGAACCGTTGATGGTATTGGCGGACCGATTAATTCTGACCAAGTAATAGCGACTGGCATGTTTTATGTTTCGGGAAAAATCAGCAACGATAATGCTCAGCCCAAAGTAACTATAACATTAAAAGTCGAGAATAAGGGAACCAAGATAGAAGAAAAAGCAACAATAAATGTTCAAGCCACTCTTTCTCAAAGAGTTCTAGATTTATGAAAAAAGATAGCCAAAAAGGCGTTTCTTTGCTTATAACTCTTTTAATAATGGCAGCGATTTTAGCCATTGCTTTGGGTGTTTCGAGACTTAGTTTGGGAGAAATAAAAATATCCAGAGATGCACCAAAATCTCTTATTGCATATTATGCAGCCGAATCCGGGGTAGAATGGGCTTTATACGAGGATAGAATAAATGGCCAAGCATTGGTGGATTATTCGTTTAGTGATTGCATAGAGACAGATATTTGTTATAGCGGAAGCGCTTCGGGCGTAAGTCCCGCCAGAACAATTATCTCGAATGGTTCGTATCAAAATACTGCCAGGGCAGTTCAATTAACCTATTGAAATCAATGAAATCATTTCATCTCTGCAATCCGGAGCAAAATTTAAAGAAGCCAGATTTTTCCAAAATTAAAAACGCTCTTAAAAAGCCGATTATTTTAGTTATCATTGTTTCATTTTTAGTCGGATTAATCGGAGGAATCATTCCCTCGGTCTATTTTGGTCATCTATTGTATCAAAACATCAATTCCGAAGAAAAAATCGATTCGGACCAAACTCAGGAAACAATACCTCGGATTGTCAAAGAGGTTTCACCGGCAGTGGTGAGTATTATTATCAGCAAATATGTGCCGGTTTATGAACAGGGTTATTATAATCCTTTTGGCGAGAATAGTCCGTTTGATATTAGAATCCCGATACTTAAACAGAAAGGCACAAAATTACAGGAAGTGGGCGGAGGAACGGGTTTTGTTGTTTCCTCGGATGGTTTAATCGCTACAAATAAACACGTTGTTTTGGATGACGAAGCAGAATACACGGTTTTGACCAATGACGGTAAAAAATATTCAGCCAAGGTTGTAGACAGAGACCCGCTTCAGGATATTGCCATTATTAAAATAGATGCCAATGATTTACCAATATTAAAATTGGGTAATTCCGATAATCTGGAGATTGGTCAGACAGTCATTGCGATTGGCAATGCTTTGGGTGAATTTCGCAATACTGTAAGCTCTGGAATAATTTCCGGACTTTTGCGTACAATAACTGCTGGCGGCGGCGGAATGAGCGAACAACTAGAAGACATTATTCAAACCGATGCGGCAATAAATCCCGGTAATTCCGGGGGTCCACTTTTGAATCTTAATGGCGAGGTTATTGGCATGAATACTGCCGTGGTTCAGGGAGCGGAAAATATCGGTTTCGCCGTTCCGATAAATAAAGTTAAAAGAGACATTGTGGATATCAAGACAAAAGGCAAGATTATTTATGCGTTCTTGGGAGTGAGATATGTTTTGGTTACTAAAGCAATTGCCGAGACCAATAAATTGCCCGTTGATTACGGCGCCTTAATTACCAAAGGCGATAATCCCGACGAGCCAGCAGTGACTCCTGGTAGCGCAGCCGATAAAGCGGGGATTAAAGAAAATGATATCATTTTGGAAATCAATGGAACAAAGATTAATGAGGATAATCCCTTGGCTAAATTAATTTCCAAATATAGACCCGGAGACACTGTTAATTTGAAAATTTTAAGGGACGGTAAGGAAATAATAGTTAGTGTAGTGTTGGGGGAAATGGAATGATTTTTAAAAAAAACGAAAGCCCGGGGTTTGACCCGGGCTTTTTTATTTTATAAAATTAAGTATTGGCTTTTAATTTTTATGAAAAACAAATTTACAAGAATTAAAAAAAGAGACGGAAGAATAGCCGATTTCGACCAGGAGAAAATCACCGACGCCATTTTTAAAGCTCTAACCGCCACCAATAAAGGAGGTCGTCGGATTGCCCAACGACTTTCCAATAAGGCGGTTCTTTTATTAAATAAAAGATTTAAAAAGGATCACATTCCTTTAGTGGAAGAGATTCAGGATTTAGTGGAGGAAGTTTTAATTCTTGGTGGATACGCCGAAACTGCCAAAGCCTATATTCTTTACCGGGAACAAAGAAGAAGAATCAGGGAAATACAGATAGCCGCTGATGAGAGTTTGAATATGATAAGCAATTATATAGAAGAGTTGGATTGGCAGGTTAAAGAAAACAGCAATATGACCTATTCTTTACAGGGGCTTCATGATTATGTTTCGGTTTTTGTGACCAAGAATTACTGGTTGAATAAAATTTATCCAAAAGAAGTAAGAGAGGCAGTTGAATCAGGTGATTTTCATATTCATGATTTGGGATATCTGGCTACTTATTGTTGCGGCTGGGATTTGAATGATTTGCTCTTAAGAGGTTTCAGAGGAGTAAGAGGAAAAGTAGAAACCGCACCAGCTAAACATTTCCGGGTTGCTTTGGGTCACATAGTTAACTTTTTTTATACCCTTCAAGGAGAAACCGCTGGGGCTGAAGCATTTTCTAATTTTGATACTCTATTAGCTCCGTTTATTAGACACGATGGTTTGGATTACGAACAGGTTAAACAGGCAGTGCAGGAATTTGTGTATAATTGCAATGTTCCGACGCGGGTAGGTTTTCAAACGCCTTTTTCTAATATTACCTTAGATTTAGTCTCGCCTGATAATTTGAAAAATGTACCAGTAATTATTGGCGGCAAAGCTCAAAAAGAAGCTTATAAAGAATTTCAGGAAGAAATGAATATACTTAATCAGGCCTTTGCCGAGGTAATGAGCGAAGGCGATGCTACTGGTCGGGTTTTTACTTTTCCGATTCCAACCTACAATATTACTAAGAATTTCGATTGGAATAACCCAATTCTTAAGCCAATTTGGGAAATGACCGCTAAATACGGTATTCCTTATTTTGCCAATTTTATCAATAGCGAGATGAAGCCTGAAGACGCGCGAAGTATGTGTTGCCGGTTGCGCTTGGACAATAGAGAACTTTATAAACGCGGCGGAGGATTATTCGGCTCCTCGCCCTTAACCGGTTCAATTGGCGTGGTAACCATAAATATGCCCAGAATTGGTTATCTTTCTAAGACTAAAAAGGAATTTTTAAATAAATTGAGCCAGTTGATGGATTTAGCCAAGGAATCATTAGAAATAAAAAGGAAAACAATAGAAACCTTTACCGAGAAAGGTCTTTATCCTTATGCCAAGTTTTATTTGGATGGCGTAAAAAGAATGAGAAACAGTTACTGGGGCAATCATTTTTCCACTATCGGTTTAATCGGCATGAATGAAGCACTTTTGAATTTCATGGACAAGAATATAAGCACCTCCGAGGGAAGAAAATTTGCTATTGAGGTTTTGAATTTTATGAGAAATAGATTAATTATGTATCAAGAGTCAACGGGTAATATGTATAATCTTGAAGCCACGCCTGGCGAAGGTACGTCTTACAGATTAGCCAGAATGGATAAAAAGCAATATCCAGACATAATTACGGCTGGAGATGGTGAGCCATATTACACCAATTCTACCCAGCTTCCCGTTGATTACACTGATGATTTATTTACTGCTTTAAAACTTCAGGATGAGATTCAAACTAAATATACGGGCGGTACGGTTCTTCACGGCTTCTTGGGGGAAAGGATTCCCAATCCCGAGATGGTTAAAATCCTACTTAAGAAAATATTTTCCAAATTTCATCTACCTTATTTTACTCTTACCCCGACTTTTAGCATTTGTCCTCATCACGGTTATCTTAATGGCGAACACTTTATTTGCCCCAAATGCACAATTGAACAGCCCTGCGAGGTTTATTCAAGAATAGTCGGTTATTTAAGGCCGGTTCAACAATGGAATAAAGGCAAACAGCAGGAATTCAAAGATCGCCTTGAGTTCAAAGTTAAAAGTTGATTGTTAATTTATTAATTGTTATTTATGAAAATCGGTGGTTTGCAAAAACTTACTCTTATAGATTACCCGGGTAAGATAGCGGCCACGGTTTTTTTATTTGGCTGTAATTTTAAATGTCCTTTTTGTCAGAATCCTGAGTTGGTCGATCCGAAACGGAGGACTGTCCTCCGAAATTTCGGAGGACAGTCCTCCGTAAATAATTTCTTTAAGTTTTTAGACAAGAGAAAAGATTTTTTGGAAGGCGTGTGTATTACTGGTGGCGAGCCGACAATCCGGCCCGATTTAATTGATTTTATTAAAAAAATAAAAAATAAAGGATTTTTAATTAAATTGGATACTAATGGCTCTAATCCGGAGATTCTGGAAAAGTTAATTAAAGAAAATTTATTGGATTTTATAGCTATGGATATAAAATCCAGTCAAAATAATTATTCCAAAGCCGCGGGAGTGAAAGTTGATTTAGGGAAAATAAATAAAAGCATTGATTTAATTAAAAATAGTAATATTGATTACGAATTTAGAACCACGGTTGTGCCAGGATTGGTGGGCAAGAAAGACATTGAGGAAATCGGCAAATGGTTAAAGGGCACAAAAAATTTCGCTCTCCAGCAATTTCAGAATAAAAAAGTTTTGGATAAAGAATTTGAAAAAATCCAGCCATATTCCGAAGAAACTTTAAAAGAATTTAAAAAGATGCTGGAGAAAAATATAAAGAAAGTTGAATTGAGAATATGAAAATCTCGAATATTTTTCTTATTATTTGTTTGGTGTTTATTGTAGTGGTGTTTTTTGTGTCGCCGAGATTGATTGAAAAAAGAAAAAGTCCTCTGGCTAAGAATAATGATTTAGCAGAGGATTTTGTTTTAATCGGCAAGATTATCAAAGAACCAGACATACGGAGCAATAATATAAAACTAACATTAAAGACAGAAGAGGGAAAAGTCTTAATCACTACGGGAAATTATCCAGAATATTTTTATGGCGATGTTTTAAAAATTAAGGGGAAATTAGAAACCCCGATTGTATTCGAGGAATTCAATTACAAAAACTACTTGGCCAAAGAAGGAATTTATTCAGTAATCTATTATCCTGAAATTGAAATTTTAGAAAGAAATAAAGGATTTTTCATTTATCAGGCAATTTTAAAATTCAAAAATAAAATGACTGAAACCATTGAAAGGATTATGCCCTTTCCCGAAGTTTCTTTGTTGGAAGGAATTATTCTCGGCAATAAGCAGATATATTCGGAAGAAATAAAAAACGAATTGAGCATTACCGGGACGAGTCATATTGTGGCGATTTCGGGAATGAATATTGTGATTGTTTCTGAAATTTTGATGTTTGTTTTAATTGGCTTAGGAATGTGGCGCAAACAGGCGTTTTGGTTTGTTTCGGCTTTGATTTTTCTTTTTATAATTATGGTCGGCGCGCCCGCGTCAGCAATTAGAGCAGGAATTATGGGCGCGATTCTTTTATATGCCCAAAAAATCGGCAGATTAAGTAATGCTACTCGGATTATGATTTTTGCCGGAGCAATAATGCTGATTTTTAATCCTTTGCTTTTAAGATATGATGTTGGTTTCCAACTATCTTTTTTAGCGGTTTTTGGCTTGATTTATATTAAGCCGATTTTGGATGAATTGGTTTTGAGAAGAATAAAAAAAGAAGAACTCAGTAGTCTTCTTCAGATTATTACTACGACCATTGCTGCCCAGATCGCGGTTTTAGGAGTTTTAATTTACAATTTCGGCAGAATTTCTTTTATCTCGCCAATTGCCAATATTTTGATTGTACCAGCTATCCCATTTCTTACAGCCATTGGTCTAATTTTTATTGCCGGAGCAGCAATTTGGTCTTTTTTGGGGAAAATTTTGCTTTGGCCAGCATATATTGGCACAGCATACATTCTGAGAATAGTTGATTGCTTTTCCAAAATCCCTTGGTCAGCCAGGGAAATATCAAATATTCATTGGGCATTTTTAATCGGGTATTACATTTTATTAATCGGATTAATATGGTTATACAAAAGAAACAAAAAATTGGCTTATTAGCCATTCTTTTTCTGGTTACGATTATTGTTTGGATTTTTGTTTTTAGACAAGAAAATAGCAAGTTTTTGAAGGTTAAGTTTTTTGATGTTGGTCAAGGAGACAGTATTTTTATTGAAACAATAGATAAGAAGCAGGTTTTGATTGACGGCGGACCAGATTTATCAATTTTAGAAAAAATCGGTCGAGAAATGCCTTTTTACGACCGGTATATTGATTTAGTGATTTTAACCCATCCTGAATACGACCACATCAATGGTTTGATTGAAGTTGTCAAGCGTTATCAAGTTGGCGCAATTATTACTACTGGTGTGATTAATGAAACCGAGCAATATAAAGAATGGCTGAAAATTATCGAAGAAAAAAATATTCCGATTTACCTTGCCAAAGTTGGAGGGGAAATTGATTTTGGCAACAATATAAAAATGGATATTTTGTATCCATTCGAAAATTTGGCGGGCAAAGAAGTTTCAAATACCAATAATAGTTCAATCGTTAGTAAATTGATTTATATTGATTTTAAAGTATTATTTACCGGCGATATTGAGAAAAGCGCGGAGAACAAATTAGTTAATTCTGGCACGGATTTAAAATCCGATATTTTAAAAATCGCCCATCATGGCAGTAAAACATCCACCTCCGAAGAATTTTTAAAAGCAGTTAATGCTTTAATGGCGGTAATCGAGGTAGGGAAGGACAACCAATACGGCCATCCCCATCAAGAGGTTTTAGACAGATTGGCAAACTTGGAAATTTTTCGAACCGCCAAGGATGGCGATATAGAAATTTTAAGTAATGGTGAGAGATTTTTAGTAAAAAATAAAAACTGAGGCGGCTTATTTAGCCGCCTCCGCAGTTTCATCAGATTGGGGGCAAGGGTTTGGGGTAATGGATTTCGGTTTTATTGTCGTTGTATATTTTCGAGAAAACCTCAAACGCACTATTTACGTCAGGGGCTCGGATTATCAGCATTAATCCTTTTTCAGTGTCTTCGAATTTGGATTCCAATCCCTCAACCCTTTTTAGTCCCAGATGTTCAAGCATCTCTTCGAGGCTTTTGTTTTCGATAACCGGCGTTTTAAAAATTGCTCCCCCGGCTTCCGCTATCATTTGTTGGATTTCTGATGACGTTGATCTCGGACCCATTTTTACCTCCTTAATTTAGATTTGCTCAAAAGAGCGGATTTTTAATTTATCACAATAAAAGTCATTTGGCAAATTTTATAATAGCGAGCTGCCAACGATTATTTTAAATAACCAAAAAATGACCGGGGTGATATATCTGAAAAGAAAAAAGATAAAGAATAAAACCAAAATTAATCCGTAACGCTCCATTTGAAAACTGAGTTGTTGGTATTTGTAGGGGAGGAGAGCAAAAAGAATTTTTGAACCATCAAGCGGGGGAATGGGAACAAGATTGAAAACAGCCAAGAGTAAATTTAATAGGACTATATAAGCGAAAATTTGAACTAAATTTTGCATATAAACAGAATTACCAAAAGCCATAAATCTGAGAGATAATCCGAAAATTAAAGCAATAATTAAATTCGAACCCGGACCAGCCGTAGCCACAATGGCCGGTCCCCATTTTTTATTTTTAAGATTATAAGGGTTATAGGGAACCGGCTTGGCATAACCGAAAAGAATCGGACTGCCAATGATTAATAATGAAAGGGGGATAATAAAAGAACCCCAAAGGTCCAGATGTTTTATGGGATTTAAGGTAAGGCGACCGGCATATTTGGCTGTCGGGTCGCCCAAATGATTAGCCATTAAACCATGAGAAACTTCGTGAATGACCACCGACATCAGCAAAATGGCAAGTTGGATTATAAGAATTATCGGATCCATAAAATTTGCTAAACAATTAAATTTATGTTAGATTTTAGAATTATGTCACGAATTTGCGCAATTTGCGGTAAAAAATCTATTGTTACCGTAACACGGAAAAAATCAAAAAGCAAATATAATCCCACTAGCAAAAAAAGAAAATACCCAAATCTTCAATGGGTTAAATTAGTTAACGGCAAAAGAGTGAGAGTCTGTACCAAGTGTATAAAAAAATTGGGCAAGAAATAATAACGGGCTGTAGTACAACGGTAGTATGCGTGCATGGGGTGCATGCGATCCGGGTCCAACTCCCGGCAGCCCGATTTGACTAATTTTTAAATAATTGTTAATCTTTTTATTAAAGCTCAAAATTTTTGAGGCAATTTAATTATAGGTTTTTATTTTTGAATTAAATTTATGCCCACAATTCATCAATTGATGAAAAAATCGAGAAAAAGAATGGAGAGAAAAGCGACGACCCCGGCCCTTCGTCGAGGTTTTAATGTTCAAAAAAATCGCCCCATAAAGTCATTTTCCCCGTTTAAAAGGGGCGTATGTTTAAAAGTTTATACTACTACGCCCAAGAAACCAAATTCGGCTTTAAGGAAAGTGGCCAGGATAAGATTGACTAATGGGATGGAGGTGACCGCCTATATTCCCGGCGAAGGTCATAATTTACAGGAACACTCATTGGTGATAATTCGCGGTGGGAGGGTTAAGGATTTGCCCGGGGTTCGTTATCATATTGTCCGGGGGATTCTTGATACCGGGGGCGTGGAGGGAAGAAAACAGCAAAGGTCAAAATACGGAGCTAAGAAACTCGCCGAAAAGGCGAAGCCTATTCAGGCGAGCCCGCCACAATAGTTGTAGGACAACTTTTGGGCGGGGAGAATAAAATATATGCGTAGAAAAAAGACATTTAAAAGGGAAATAAATCCGGATCCGAAATACAACGATATTCTGGTAACCAAGTTTATCAATAATTTGATGGAAGGAGGCAAAAAATCCATTGCCCAGAAAATTTTTTATAATGCTTTGGAGAGTGCTGCCAAGA
>Ga0210057_1010586_pt1 | contig 10403 bp, 12 predicted proteins | sample CryGeyCG2114_010_2_FD_183968 | JGI IMG/M metagenome (GOLD analysis project Ga0210057, IMG submission 183968) | Groundwater microbial communities from aquifer - Crystal Geyser CG10_big_fil_rev_8/21/14_0.10 (SPAdes) (version 2) | ecosystem: Environmental > Aquatic > Deep subsurface > Groundwater ...
CACCGCATTCTGGACATTCTGCCATATTATCTACCTCCTAGATTTTTGTTATAGCAAATGAATATTATAGCAAATGAGATTAATTTTCGTACATTTGATCTCATTTGCTGAATAGTGAACGAAATTTAAAATGTACGAATACTTATTTCGTTCACTATATATTTAATCATAGTTATAATCGATTTGCCCATTAAAGGGCAAATTGTTTTTAAGCGTTTACTGTTCTACTTAGCCACCTTTTCTTATTGTTCAGTAACTAGGATATATATTAACATTGTGTTATTATAATAACATTTAAATAGTAGTTTTGTTATCTTCCTTTTTATGGTATCAATAGCGCGTATTTGTGAGAAGCTTATAGAGAAAAAACCGTTTTTGCAAGAGGCTTTGGTTAGCGGCATAATTAATTACGGGGCTTTGGCAGATTCTATGATTAAAGATGTTGATGTAGAATATGGTAAGAAGGTTAAACATGCTGCTGTAATGATGGCATTGCGTCGTTTAAGCGAGAAATTAGAGAATATGCCAATATCAAGACCAAGGTTTACTAGTGATTGTGATTTGACAATAAAATCAGACTTGTTTGAAATGACTTTTGTAAGGCATCCTGGTACATATAAATTGGTGAACAAATTCTATGATCTTGTTGATCCTCGTCATGGTGATTTTTTCACTGTTACAACAGGGATGCATGAAATTACAATCATCTGCAATAAAAAGTATAAAAAAAACTTTTTGAAATTATTAAAAAAAGAGGATATATTGATAATTGTTGATGATTTGGCAGCACTGACTGTTAAACTGCCTAAAAAGGCAGTAGAAGTTCCGGGGATATTTTATTTAATAACAAGAGCATTGACTTGGGAGAGTATTAACATTGTTGAAGTTGTTTCTACATATACTGAAGATACGATTCTTCTGAGAAATAAGGATGTTTCTAGAGCATATGAGATATTATTAAGGACTATTAAGGAGAATTGTTAGTATATAGCAAATGTGCTAAGTTTTCGTACATTTTGTAGCACATTTGCTGAATAGTTAGTGTGCAGAAATGTACGATTTATTAGCACACTAACTATATTTTTTCTAATAATTATTACTATCAAGAGCTTTAAATATTATTTATTCAATAGAATAAAAAATGGGCCCGGAGAGATTTGAACTCACGACCACTCGATCACTGACATGTTTGATATCAGTCGAGCACTCCAATGCCCCATCCAGCACACGCTGGTGAGTGGATTCCAGGCTAAGCTACGGGCCCATAACATGTTTTATGAATTGTAAATTGTTTATAAATGTTATTGTAAGAGATGGAAAATTAGTTAAATAAGTTACATTATTCTCTTAAACATGGAATTAAAGAAATTAGGAATTGCTTTTGTTGTTTTGTTGCTTTTACTGGCTGGTGGAACAGCTTTATTCCATTATGTTGAACAGTGGTCATGGGTGGATTCATTCTATTTCACAGGTGTTACAATAACTACTGTAGGTTATGGAGATCTAACTCCGACAAAATCTGTCTCAAAAATATTTGTTGTGTTCTTTTCAATGATAGCTATTGGAATTTTCCTTTATTATATCTCTATAATATCAGACTCTGTGATAAGGCATTCAAAGATTGAAGAGCATATTGACACAGTTATTAAACAGAAGAGAAAAATTACTGAAAGAATTCGAACTCAAAGACAAGGTATGCGCCAGTCTTTACTTAACAATAATATTCTGAATAATTTAGGGAAAAAGAAGAAGAAAGCTTAGTAGGAATTATAACTTCTTTTCATTTACAGTTTTCTTTAGAACTAATAACTGCATTAATTTTAATGTCTTGACTTCCTGTTGAATCCAATCCACCTGCTTCTGCATTTTCTGAAGCATTTCGTAGTTGTGATTTGTATTATTTATGTTCTCATCAACAGCTTCAGCCATTGTTGCAACATCATTCATCTGATGATTAAATTGTTTGATCCATGAATCTATATTTTCTTTGAATGTTATTAATTGTTGATCTTGGGATATTTGTTCTAACATTTTATGCACCTCTTTTTTACTTATTGATATGTGACAATGTACACCAATATACAAATGTGTATACTATTATAGGTAAGGAAGTATATAAATGTTTGGTTTTTATTTATTTTCTGTATAGAAAAAATTATAATAAAATAATGCTATAACATTAGTAATAATAAAAAACAATTTATAGACCAAGCTCTTCAATATTTATATGATCAATAAAGTACTAACTTATTTTACAATATTCTTACTATTATTGACTCCTGCTATAGCTGAAGCACCTGAGCCAGGCATAACACCAGATAATGTGATATTATGGAAGTTTGATGTATGGACTGAGAGATTCCTGACCGCTATTACTCTTGATCAGGGTGAGAAAGTAAGGAAATCATTGAATGCAGCAGAGGAAAGGCTGACTGAAATGGAGAAAATGCTTAGAAAGGAAAAAAACTGGCCTGCTGAAAAAGCTAAACTAGATCATGATGATATTATTGAAAATGTTCGAAGCTATATTACTTATCTTGATTATGACAAAAAAGAAAAAGAGTTTGAAGTAGAATTTAAGATAAAGGAAATGCTTGAAGATTATGCAGAAGTTGCTGATGGTATTGAACTCAAAGTTGCAGAAATAACTCTTGATGAAGAAGGCAGTGTTTTTGCACAGGAAGCACTTGCAGATATTGCAAAGAAAGAATCTGAACTTGCAAAAGAATTAGACAATAAAAAACAAGATACTATACTGAAGATTAAGGCAAATGGATTAAGTGATGAAGATATTAATTTATTGGTAGAGAGTTTTGGCGGTGAAACTAAAATAGATGAGGAATCTCTTTTAGAGTTTATTGAACAGAATACAGATGATTTAATTCTAGAAGCAGGACAGGCAATTAATGATGTTGTTGGCAATGCAGAAGATACTTCAGGTGATGTTGCTGAAAAGGAATCTGTCTCTACTATTATTACTGACACAAGCACTAAAAATAAAGTAAAAGTAGACGGCGATGTAACTGCAGGCCAGATGAAATTAATAACTGCAATACACGATTCCATGGAAAAAGATAATGTTGAAGCTGAGATTGAAATAACAGTGTCTCAGATAAATGAAGGGGCATGGAAGATTGAAAAAGAAATTGATGGAAGTTTAAATTCTGCACAGGAAATTTTGCTTGATCAATTGCTTGTTTCATTAAGTGAAGATGCTTCTTCTGTACGCATTAAGATTAAGCATGATTCTGTAAGTGAGGATAATGGAATCTATGCAGGCTCTAATGAAGAAGAAGGTGTGAGTACGAGTTTTGTGATAGGGTAGAAGAATTTAAAAATAACCTGTATTTCTTTGTTACAATGGGCCGTTAGCTCAGTCTGGTAGAGCGAAAGACTCTTAATTGCAAAAAGAGTAATCTTTAGGTCACGGGTTCGAATCCCGCACGGCTCATTAAAATTCTTTGGCGTGATTCGAACGTGCTCGGTAAACAAGTTTACTGGCAACCTTCGGACTAAGTCCTCAGGTAATCCTGCACGGCCCGTTTATTTTATAACATATGGAAATCTTTCAATTCACTCAAAGGATTTTCAAAAAAATATCGAATTTCTGAAAATGTTTTAGTGCAGTCGAAACTATTTCAACTTTATTAAAACTCTTTCAAGAATTTCTCAATCGACTTATTTAATGAGTTTTACTATAATAAAGAATGTGCCAGGATTGCCTAGTCAGGTCAAGGCGGTGGTCTTAAGACACCTTGAGAAAGACTCAAGGGACTAAGACAACCACTTTTGGTCTACCAGGCCATACGCGGGTTCGAATCCCGCTCCTGGCGCATATTATAACATAGAGAAATATAAATTTTACTGTAAATTATCAATAACTTCTTTCATTTCTTCATCAGAGAATTTCTTTTTCAGATTAAAATCCAAGAAACCAGGATGACCATCATTTTCATAACGTGGAACAACATGAATGTGCGCATGCGGAACTTCCATTCCCCATGTTACAAACATAACATAAGATGCTTCTAATTTTGCTTCCATTTTCTTTGCTAATTCTTTTGCAACATTCCAATAACTTCCCTGATCTTCAACATCATAAACCCATCTTGCATGATCTTTAGGTATTATTAAGGTATGGCCTTTGTTTATTGGGTTTATGTCTAAAAATGCCATATAATCATTGTCTTCATAGACTTTTTGGCAAGGAATTTCTCCTTTTGCTATTTTGCAGAATATACAGTCGCTCATGTTGATTTGTTAGTATTGAATGTTTATAAGTTTTATTAATTTCAAATAATTAAAATTATACGCACTCCATTAAAGGAGTGCGTAATATTAAAGCTTTTACTGATTCGACAAGTAAACGCTTTAAAAAAGCACTGTGGCTTTAATGCTACAGTGCTTAAATATAGTTAGTGTGCTAATAAATCGTACATTTCTGCACACTAACTATTCAGCAAATGTGCTACAAAATGTACGAAAACTAGCACATTTGCTATATATTGGTAAATAAGATTGGTAAATAAGATTATTAAATAAGAGAATATATTAAAAAATCTAAATCTTAACCTTCTTCAGCAGTTCTTCAATCATTTTATCAGTAGTTAAACCCTTACGTTCTGCTTCAAAGTTTAATATTATTCTATGCCTTAAAATAGGATATGCCATTGTTCGAATATCTTCTGCGCTTACATGCGCACGGCCCTGCATTAGTGCTCTTGCTTTTGCTGCCAAGACTAAGCCAATAGAAGCCCTAGGAGAAGCACCAAACTCAATATACTCTTTTTCTGATCTTGTTAATGCAACAAGCTTGATAACATGTTTTGTCAAATCGTTGGCAATTGGAACCTGTCTTGTAAAGCGCTGCAATGCCAATAGTGAATTTTTTCCAAGTATTTTTCTCAATTTTTCTGATGATCCTTTAGTGTACTGATTCACAATAGTGTATTCATCCTCTTCTGGAGGATAGGTAACTAGGATTTTTAACAAGAACCTGTCTGTTTGAGCTTCAGGCAAAGGGTATGTGCCTTCTTGTTCAATCGGGTTCTGTGTAGCTAAAACAAAGAATGGCTGATCTAACTCATGCGTCTTGCCAGCTGCAGTTACCTGCTTCTCCTGCATAGCTTCCAATAAAGCAGATTGTGTTTTTGGTGTAGCTCTATTAATCTCGTCTGCTAACAGGATATTTGTAAATACAGGTCCTTTTTGAAATTTGAATACTCTTTTTCCTGTTGATTCGTCGATAATTTCTGTTCCAATTATGTCTGACGGCATAAGGTCAGGAGTACACTGAATCCTTTTAAAGTCCAATTCAAGAACATCTGCAATTGACTTGATTAACAATGTTTTTCCAAGACCAGGATAACTTTCTAAAAGAGCATTAGAATTACATAGCATAGAAACAAGGACATGTTCAACAACTTCATTCTGTCCAATAACAGCCTTGCTAAGTTCTTTCTGAATTGTTTCGAATGTGTGTTTGAGTTTTTCTATTTGTACACTTGACATTATAAATCACGCTTTAGTAGTTCCTTACTTTGCTAAAATAATTCCTAATATATATTCTTTTCTTTTTTTCGAGAGTTTCTTCAAAGGATTTTGTATTAAACAGGTCTTCTGGTAGAGAATCTGCCATTGATTCCTGCTGTAAACGCAGGGTATTCACATTATTAAGGTTATTCATTGCAAAATCATCGTTAATGCTGTCAATACTACTTCCTAACAATGAATCAGCGATGTGGCCTTTAAGAAGGCTTTCTTTAAGTCCTATCCATCCTCCACCTATAAACCCTTCCATATCAATAATCTGTATATTATAAACTCCAACCATTATTATGACGAAAGATATTCCTGTAATATAACCTAATTTCTTAAGCAATTCTTTGAAATGAAAAAATGAAGATACTTTAACAGATCTTAGTGTTTTAATAATTGATAATCTAAGTTTTGATACTATTATATTATCATGATGCAATGTATCTGCTGCAGTTCTAAGGCGCTCTTTTAGTTCAGGGTGCTCTCTTTCCACAGCATACAGATTTTTTTCTGTAAGCACCTTCCATGCTCTGAATGCAAGGTATATTAATGTTGGAAATACAGCGAACTCTCTGTACAAGTTAATCAAAGATAAGAATAAATAAATTGCCAGAAAAACAAAGATGCTTTCAATAATTACATCAAAAATGTCAGCAATACTTCTTACAGTATGAATCTCTCTTAAAGCTTTTCTGAATTCATCTCTCATCTTTTAACTCTCTATTTCATCAAGATAATTGCGAACATTGCCAACTTCATCTAGTGCTTCTTCTATACAATCCTGGCATGATGTGATGTCAGAACATTCTTTGCAGCTGTCTAAAGTAGTCCATGCATCAGAAGCGTAATTATCTGCTTTTCCTGCTGCATCTTCATATGATGTTGTTGTTTCTTCACATGCACTAAGATTATCTTTTACTTGTGTTAAATCTGCTTTGGTATCTTCAAGATCATCTTCTACACTCTTTAAACTTGATTCTGTTTTTTCCAGTTCTGATTCTGTTTCTTCATACAATGAATTAAACTCATCCTGTGCTTCTGACTGGTATGATACTGCATCATTATATTCTGCAGTTATGTTCTGAAAATCATCTAAACAAGAATCCAGCTGGACAGCAACAGAAGTAAGATTGTCTTGAGTATCTTCTAACTTGTCTTTTACTTTGTTATATTTTTGAATAATGTTTCCTGCAGAGCTTTGGTAGAATATTGTCAAGCCAACAATTGCAATAATAACGACTAAAATTAAAAGGATTAGTTTGAAATCAATATCACGCTGCATAAAACCCATTATGTCACCTCTGTTCTGTTATTTTTTTGATTGTTCTGGAATATAAAGGTTTTGGTCATGTAAATGATGTCTTCCATATCATATTAAAAAAACAGTTATATGATAATGCTGCTGTTTTGTTGTGGATTAATATGCCCAGTGGTTTTTCTGTCCATATAATTATGCCTATTTTGTCATTCCTTATTATTGTTTCAGTTAAAGGTTCAAAGCCTGCTTTTGTATATCTTACTTCTGACTTCGGATACTTAACTTCTGCTTTCCAGTATTGAAGTGATTCATTAAACATTAATTTTGCTTTTATTCCTTTCTTTGCTCTTTTTTTGTGATAATTGACCCACCATGCTTCTCCAAGCATCAATGATTCTTTTGTTGAGCCGAATGTGTGATGTTCCTTGCCTCCTGCTTCTAATAATTCTAGCAATAGTTCTTTTATTCCTTTAATGCCCCTGAATGTAATTATTTCAGGCTTTTCTTTTGCCTGATGTTGTTTTAGCAATAATTCCGGCAGAATATCTTCAAAGCGTTCTTTCTTTTCATTTATATATTCTGTAATATGTCTTGGATTTGCAGCCTGATAATGGTTTCTTCTGCCTTCTTTTATTGATGAGATGAAACCTTTGTCTATGAGCTTGTTTAAAGTCATGTGAACAACTGAGTTCTGAAGTCCTGATTTTTCTATAATAGGGCCTGCTGTTGCTGTGCCGAGTTCTAAAAGTGCTAAGTATACTTTGATTTCTGCGTTAGTTAGTCCAATGTCTTCTAAGATGGATGTGTCCATGGGGCATTGTGATATGTTCTTGTATATAAAATTTATCCTCCAAAAATGGAGGAGAAATGTATTTATATTAACCAAATCACTACTGTGTTATGATAAACAAGCCACAAATGACTTGCAGAGGCGACAAAGAAAATGAAAAAGACAACAACAATAACAGCGATTGGATTACTTCTAGCAGGAGAAGCACAAGCAGGTTCTGCTGAGGTAATGGTGGGAAAAGAAACAACAACATTAGATGCAAAGCTCTCTGGAAATATAGCAGGCAATGCAGGATTCTTTTTTAGAGCTAGACCAACTGTAGGATATGATGGAGCAGTTAGTCATTTTGAATTAGCTGATGCAACTTATTCATTAGGTAAAGGAATTGATGCAGTTGCTGAAGTTCAGATGATGGCAAACATAGATCCTAGAATTGGAATGCAATATTATGGTGAAAATAACAATGTTGCAGTTTATGGTTTAATTACCGTAGGTACGAATTATGCAGAGCTTCTTGCATTTGCACAATATATGCCTAAACTGACAGACAAAGTCAGCGGATTTGCAAAAATTGAAACTGTCCAGGATGCAGGTTCGCAAGGATATGTCTGGGGTACAGAAAGACTTCGCTTAGGTGTAGATGTTAAAGGCTATAAAGTGGGCCTTGGTGCTGACATTACACCTCCAGATAAAACTGTAAACCCAGGATTATTTGTTTCAAAATCTCTGTAATAAGTGAAGCAAAAAAAAGTTATATTGGAACAACATAAATAATTTTTTTATTTTTCTTTTGTTCTAGAATTACTAACTACTCTGGCCGCAAATAACATCTCCAATTTTAATGCCACCGCAGCCTAATCCGTTCTTCCCATCAAGTTCAACTAAATTGCCTTCTTCATCAGTAATATAAATACAAATATTTTTGTTTGTGTTAAAGAAATCTTTCATCTCTGCGCACGTCATGTTACCAAGTGCAGATTCTTCATCAGTGTCAATTTCATTATCATGGAAATATTTATTGCCATTAAGACTGTTTAAAAGAGAATCTGCTGCATCTTCTTCTTCTGTTTTTGTGACATCCATACTAAACAGATAATAGATCAGCACAATTGTGATCAAAAATATACATATTCCAATAATTAAGTCAAGTGTTACAACCTGTCCTTTTTTTCTATTTAACAAAATGCATCACCATATAACTCGCATGCAAATTCGCTGTACTCATTGCATCCAACTTTTTCAGGGTGAGGGTCGCTGAACAGAACAAAATTAAAGTAAACCCATTCACCATTCAGCCAGAATCCTTTTTTCTTTGATATAACATTTTCTACACAGTTTGTCTGTGCATCTTCAGCACTAAAATATTCTCTTGAATATGCTTCTGGTTCATTATTGCAGCAGTAAACATGATCTCCTGTAATCTCACCATCGCTTTCTGTTTCACTTAAAACATACCTGTATCCTTCTTTTAAGCTGTCACAATAGTTTGCTACACTTTCTCCAGTCTCATCATATGTTGGAAATGTACAACCGTTTACACCTTCACATTCTGCATAGCATGTGTTGTCATTCATCGTACAGTCTGACTGGCATCCTTCATTGAGATACATCCAGAATACAGAAAAAGTATTATCTTCTTCTGTAGTAGAAACAGTAATTAATTTTGTTACAGTATTGTAGCCGTCCTTTTCAGCAACAAGATAATAAGTTCCAGCGTCAATTGAGAATGTATACTCACCTACATCATTTGCAGTTGAATCTTCATAACAACTAAGCGCTTCATCCCAGCTTTCTGAATATTCTGTAGTTGTAGATAAATATTCAATAGAAGTATCATCAACATCTTTTATTGTAATTGTTACATCCTCTGCAGCTTCACAGTATCCGCTTCCTCTATATGTTTCTAGAACAATTGCTCCTGTAACAACATATCCGTCATCACCACTGCAATATCCATTGCTTAAATCAGTATCATAATCATCTTGGTCAGCATCTGTTCCAGTTTCTATAGTTACCCATGTTCCGCTTACTGCATCGCAATATGTTTCAGATTCATCAGGATCATGCCAGTTTCCTCCACTGCACACTTCATAGTCTCCATCTTCATCATTATCATGACATGAAACATCTGTTGAACAAACATCTGATGTAGTTGAGATTGGCGAGTATATTTCTCCGTCATCAGCACAACTGTCAGCATCATCATATGCAGTATCCAAACATGCAGCAGCATTGCTGTCATCAATAACTTCTTCTGTTCCTTCTGCGCACGTTCCAGAGCAGTCTTCTACAATGCTGTTGCCATCTCCTGTTCCGTCAACATTGTCTCCTTCACTGTCTGTTTCATATTTAGTTGTTTCATCAGAAGAATCTCCACATACAACACCTGCTTCAGTGCACCAGAAGTCAGTGCAAAATATTGGATCACAGCAGTCTGGATCATCAACATAATTGTCATCAGAATCAAGACATGGTTCGCATGCAGAATAATCTGATGGACATATTCCGTCTTCTTCTCCGCAGTTAAATGTATCTTCTCCTATAGTAACATTATACATACCTGCATAAACTGTTGGAATTAGCAAAAGAAATACTACAAACAACACCCCTTTTCTCATAATTATATCCTTAGGAAAGCAGTATTTAAATACTTTACTTCCATTTATAAATTACACCAAGATTAATTGTATCTTATGATGGACATCTTTTCTCCAATCCCTCGAAGAATTTCTGCAATAGCGAATTTTGATTTATAAAGAGCAAACACTGCTCAATATTTTCTCGTATTTTTCTTACTGTTTTACTGATACTATTCTT
>Ga0210057_1010587_pt1 | contig 10402 bp, 13 predicted proteins | sample CryGeyCG2114_010_2_FD_183968 | JGI IMG/M metagenome (GOLD analysis project Ga0210057, IMG submission 183968) | Groundwater microbial communities from aquifer - Crystal Geyser CG10_big_fil_rev_8/21/14_0.10 (SPAdes) (version 2) | ecosystem: Environmental > Aquatic > Deep subsurface > Groundwater ...
CAAGACGTTATTGATGAGCTTAACAACAGGCCAAGAAAAATCCTTGATTACCAAACCGCAAATGAAAAATTTGCCGAATTGTTAACAGAAAAACAAAGAGGGGTTGCAGTTAATTCTTGACAACGGGTTAGTAGTCTTTATAGACTTGGTGGGTTTTGGAATCGTAATACCTATCTTGCCTCTTCTGATTGAAGATATAGGCGGAGGCGCGTTTTTGGTGGGTGTAGTAATAGCTCTTTTTTCCTTATTTCAATTTTTATTTTCTCCCATTTTGGGAAGATTATCCGATAAATACGGCAGAAAGCCTATACTTATAGTAAGTTCCTTCATAAATTCCATATCTTATTTTGCGATATTTTTCTCTCAGGCATTTCCTTTAATAATACTTGCAAGAATTCTTGCGGGAATCGGAAGCTCAAATCTTTCTGTCGCGCAAGCTTATATCGCAGATACCTCAAAATCACACGAGAGAACGAAAAAAATGGCGCTTATAGGCGCCGCTTTCGGGCTGGGATTTATCGTGGGACCTCTTTTGGGAGGAGTTGTTTCGGAAAAGTTCGGAATTGGCGCCGCATTTTTAATTCCGGCTGTTCTCTCCGCAATTAATACGGTTTTAATTTTTCTTATTCTTCCGGAATCCAACAAATTACTGCAAAAACATATAAAAATTGAATTTATTAACTGGAAAGTAACAAGAGAAGTCATGCGGCCGAAAAACATGTCGTTTCTTCTCTCTCTTTTCTTTTTTGCAAACTTCTCGCTTGCGCTTATCATAGGCGTTTTTCCTCTATTCGCAGAAAGCAGATTCGGCTGGGGTGAAATCCAGAACGGTTATTATTTCGGGCTTATAGGGGTAGGCTCATTTGTGACGCAGGCCTTTATAATAAGGCTTCTTCTCAAAAAATTTGACGAAACTCAAATAGTAAGGCTCGCGCTTTTAGTTTTTGGTATTGCTGTTATTTCTATAGCGTTTACTCCATATGGATGGATAGCGCTTCTGATAGGGCCATTCACGTCTTTTGGCTTCAGCATTATAAATGTAGGCGTTCAGTCGCTAATATCGCTTGAATCTGATCCTTCCGAGCAGGGAATAGTTCTTGGAGTCGCTCAATCCTTCGGTTCTATGGCAAGAGTAATAGGACCTTTAATAGGAGGAGCTATAGCTACATTTAATCTGGGGCTTCCCTATATTTTCTCTGGAATAATCGCCCTTCTTATCCTATTCTTCGGCCAAAATTACCTAAGGTATATGAAAGCGAACAAGACAAACAGCGCCCTGGCAGAGGCTAGATAACTATTTCTGAATTTTTGTCAGCCGGCAGACTGTCGACTGCTTCAAGATAGAGTTCAAATCCCAATTTTTCAATACCCCTGAGGTGATTCTGCATTTCGCGCTCCCCAAATCTCAGAAGATAGTATTGTGCTAGTCGAATTTTTACATTGTCCTCGGGTACTTCACATTCCTCGGATAACTCCCCCGGCGTTTTATTTTCATAAATTGCCTGTTCTAGATAAACGCAATTGAGAAGAAAACTTCCGGGAAAAAGCTCGCAAAACAATTCACTCATGTGTATTTGGTCAGTAGGGTCAAACGGGCGGGGAATAGCAAATTCGGAGGATTTGAGAAGTTCAAGTGTCATGTGAGTGGGGTAATTATTTTCGATGTATTTTTTTCGTATTGTTCTGTTTGGGTAGAACCTGGGAACATTCCAACCTACCGCGTCCTCTCTGAGAATTGCTATTCTTTCAAACGTATCTTTTCCATCAAGAAGCGCTTTTTTGTCACGTGCTGAAACATATTTGTATTCTTCTGCGCTCACGCCCACTATTATACCTCTTGACGTAAAGCTTGGTAAAAGCTCAAATATTTAGTAAACCCCGCACCTAATCCTAATTTTTATACTTAAGTCTCTTGCAAAGAAATATAGTGCGAGGTAAAATACGTACATATTGCCGAGTCGTCTAATGGTAGGACTGCAGATTCTGGATCTGCCTATTGGGGTTCGAATCCCTGCTCGGCAGCCACTTAGTGCACCCTAAATGACCAACGTCTCGAAATGGATTGATTTGCCTTGCTAAACTTGAAATTTTTGCTCAAACATTCGTACCCTACGCTCGCTATCCAGTAAAAGAGACATTATGGGACTGAATAAATGACTTAGGCTCGTCTTTTTAGTAAAATATTATAACTTATTGCCGGATCGTCTAATGGTAGGACGACGGATTCTGGATCCGTCTATCTACGTTCGAATCGTAGTCCGGCAGCTAATTGACAGGAGAGGAGCAAACGAATTGCTGGTGGATGTAAAGGAGGCCTCCAAGAGCCTTAATTATCTCTCTTTTCTCATCGATTGTTCCGCTTCTTAGAGCATATTTTGAGTACTCATAGATATCAAGAGGGCTGTAATCAGGGTCTATGTCTTGATTTAACAATATTACCTTCCTAACCTTTTCATATTCCGCTACATATTTTTCGAGTTGCTCTGTAGGTTTTACCATCTGAGGATGTGCTGTCCTTGTAAATTGGATGTATCTTAAAAGTTCTTTTATCAATTTATCTTCAGAAACATACGGTTCAGGACATTCATAATTCTTTTGCCTTGTACAGTGGTAATACACGTGATAAGCGGATTCTCTGGCCTTCCTCTTTCTGTATCTATCTTCACCAATAACCAGTGATCCGCATGTTGCGCATTTGAAAAGGTCTTTAAAAGCGAATGTTTTGCTACCCCATTTTGCCTTTTTGAATGGAATAAACAACTTCTCTTGAACTTGATCAAAAATCTCTCTTGTAGTCAATGGTTGATGAGCACCCTTATACCAATTCCCGCTTCCGACAGGATATTCAAATTCGCCATAATAAAAGGAATTTTTGAGCATTAGATAAAGATTACTTAAGTGAACTTTTTTCCCCGATCTTGTCGTCATTCCGGCACTATCCATCCATCGCTTTAGTGTCCTTCCACTATCTCCGTTCTTTGCGACTCTCTCAAACATTTCTGTTATGAAAGTTGCGCGTTCCGGATCTGGAATAATATCTTTTATTCCGTTCATTGCACGGTTAAAATAGCCGATTGGCGGCATTCCAGGTCTCCATCCCATGTTACATTTTGCTCTAATTCCTCGCTTAACATTAACCCCTTTTTGATCATTCTCAAGTTTCGCTTGAGAACATAAAATCATAAGCAAAAACTTATCGCTTGGGCTGTTTGAGAAGGCTTGGGTAAATGTTTTGATGTGAACTATCTTTTTTTGATCCATAAGGTCTACAAGCATCCCTAAGTCCCCAGCGTTTCTGCTTAACCTATCCGGTGCCCAAGTAAGAATTCCAGTAAACATTCCATTTCTAATATCCTTCAAAAGCTGATTGTATACAGGTCTTTGTCCTGATATTTTTGCCGAGTGTTTTTCTTGACGGCCCTCTTTAATATAAAGCCCTTCTTTTGATGCCATCTCCATCATTTCCTTAATTTGAGAATCGATAGACATCGCTTGACGCTCATCATCTTCTGTCGATTTTCGTGCATACAAACAGTACTCAATAGTAGGATTTTGTACCGGTGTATTTGGTCTTAAAGATTCGCTGTATTTATCCATGGTTAGGATAAAAGGTACCGCAAGAAGACCACGAAGTCTAGTAGGAAAATATTTTGACTGGCTTGGATTTTATACTTGTTCTCTCTTTTTTCTATCCCTCCACCACACAAAACCTGCAACGACCAATAAAACAATACCAAACAAACCATGCGCCATATGATTAACGCCAAGTCCAATTGCCTCGTGATTCAGAGGTAAGGGGTCTCTATGATCAAATATGAAATAAAGGCCTGCCAAAACCAAAACTATAACGATAAGTTGTTTCATAATTCCACCCCCTTTTCTTATAGGAATTTATCTGCAAACGCTTGAATCTCGCGAAGAGTGGGAAGTATTCCTTTTCCTTTATCGGTTAATGAGTATATAACTGACAGTTTGTCAACTGTCTCTTCTTGTCTTTTGATCATTTTCTCACTTTCGAGTCTTTTAAGTCTGTCTGCAAGAGTCGTAGGATTTATTCCTTCTATAGCCCGTTGTATTTCATTAAACCTCATTTCTTTTTTTGCAAGCGTTCCGACAATACATAAGGTCCAAGCATCGCCAAGCATTTTAATACCGTTATTTAATTCGTCTGAAATATGAGTATTATTATCAGTTGACATACTTTTAAAAGTATAGTACTATAGATTTTATAGCACTATAGAATATATAGTCTATTGTACTATAGTCTAACTCGAAAATAAAATTTACTATGAAAATAACAGTTTTTGGAGCAACAGGCGCGACAGGCAAAAAAGTTGTTGAACAAGCACTTGAGCTTGGATACGAGGTCAAAGCATTTGTCAGAAACCCCGAGAAAATGGATATTATCAATGAAAAACTTACTCTTGTTAAAGGAGACGTTACAAATTCCGAAAATGTTGATCAGGCAATCGATGGTGTTGAAGGAGTAATTGTAGCGCTTGGCGCTTCTCCTGACATGCAATCAGATTTAGTTATGGAACAGGGGACAAAAAATATCATAGATGCTATGAAAAAGCACGGCGTAAAGAGGATTATTGTCCAAAGCTCATATGCCATGAGCGGGTCCCAAGAAGGAATAGAGTTTATGAAGAGTATGGGGATGGGTGATGAGCAGATTACAATGATGCAACCTGTTTTAGATGATAAGAAAAAACAAACAGAAGCAGTTACAGAAAGTGGGATGGAGTATGTCGTTGTACGGCCATTGATGCTTACTGACACAGATAAAACAGGAGACTATCGCGTAGCAGAAAAACTTGATGTTAAAGTTGGGGATCAAATCTCCCGGGCAGACGTGGCAGATTTTATGCTCAAAGCATTAACTAATGATGAGTGGCTAAATAAAACTATTGACATTTCTTACTAAAAAGGATTTTAAAAATGATTAAAGTTAAAATAATTATCGGCAGCACCCGGCAAAACCGCTTTAGTGAAAAGCCCGCGCAGTGGATTTTTGAGGAGGCAAAGAAACTTAAGGGTGTCGAGGCCGAGCTTTTGGATCTGCGCGATTATCCCATGCCTTTTTTTGACAGCCCGACGCCGTCTTCAATGGCGCAAGGCAAATATTCAAACGAGATTGTCCAAAAGTGGGCGGAAAAAATAAACGAGGCAGATGCTTTTATTATTGTCACACCCGAATACAACCATGGCTACCCGGCTGTTTTGAAAAATGCTCTGGACTGGCTTTATCCGGAGTGGAATAAAAAAGCGGTTGGTTTTGTAAGTTATGGTAGCGCAGTTGGCGCGCGCTCCGTAGAACAGCTTAGGCAAGTTGCAATTGAGCTTCAGATGGTGCCTATTAGAAACGCCATCCATATTCCGTTTGAAATTTTTATGGCTGCAATGATGGGAAAGGGACCGACAGGTCCAGAAATGTTTAAGCCAATCCGAGAAAGCGCAATGGGAGATAGGGTACAGATTTTCTTTGATGACCTTCTTTGGACAGCCAAAACCCTTAAGTCTGCACGGATAAAAAAGGAGTAGTAAACGCTTAATTTAAAGATGAAGATTGCAGTTTTTGGGGCAACCGGCCCAACAGGTCAACAGTTAGTAAAAATTACTTTGCAAAAAGGGCATAAAGTCACCGTACTTGCAAGGACTCCTGAAAAATTAACAATGCAGGATAAAAATCTTACAGTTATGAAAGGTGACGCGTTAAACTACGAAGATGTCGAAAAAGCGGTAATCGGCCAGGATGCGGTTTTAAGCGCTCTTGGAGTTAAGCCCCCGAGCAGGGAAAAAGTTGTCGGCCCTGCCGTCAAAAACATTATCAGAGCCATGAAAGCACATAAGGTTGACAGGCTTATCGTTGAGTCGGCATTTTTTATGGATGAGAAAGTCAGAAAAGGAATATTTGTCAAATTACTTAACGCGACTTTTATGAAAGGGCTGTATGAGGATAAGAAAGAACAAAATAAAGCACTTTTCAGCAGTAATTTAAAGTGGACGGAAGTGCAGCCTACAATGCTTACTAACGGGCCAAAAGGTAAATATAAAGCAGATGTTAAACCGGGTATGTTTTCCAAAATTTCAAGGGCAAATGTTGCCGATTTCATGCTTCAAGAGCTCGTGGACGGCAATTTTATAGGCAAGGCCGTTATGATAACGGAGTAAAAGTTTATGGCAAATCAAGAATACATTCCGGGAGTTTGTAATATCGGGCCTGCAGAAATTGCCAGGAGAAGACGGACAGGATGGATAGGAGCAGGTGCAAGTGTTTTATTGTTACTAATTTTTATCCTGTTTTCTACCCCGCCAATTTACAGGCTTATCATTTTCCTTCCAGTAACCTCAGCAGCTTCAGGATTTTTGCAAGCCTATTTCCATTTCTGCGCTGGATTTGGTTTTAAGGGTGTGTATAATTTGGCAAAACCGGCAGGTCAAACCGAAACCATACAGCAAAAAGAATTTAGGAAAAAAGACAGACAAAAAGCACTTCAGATTACCGGACTGGCAGCACTTATAGGTTTACTGTTTGCTGCAGTTACCTACTATCTTCCCCTTTAGATCAAAACTCTGCTTGCTTCTTTTTTTCGTTTTTATCCTCTTTATTCTTGTTACTTCCAAAGAATTGATTCATGGGATTTTGATTATTTGTGTGATGCGCAACTATATTTACAAATCCTAAGATAACTCCTATCCCCACAAATAAGTAAATAATTGTAAATATTTTCCCAATGTCGGTCTTGGGAGCCAAGTCGCCATATCCAACAGTTGTTAGTGTCGTTGTGCTGAAGTAAAGCGAATCAAGTAGACTCCATTTCTCTATTTGACTGTAAAAAATTGTGCCTGAAAGCAAAATAATAAGCACAAAGAAAAACAAGCCTTTAAATTCAGGATCTTTAAATCCTGCTATAAGTGCTCGTATAAAACGAAATGCGGTAATAACAAAGCTAATCATACTTATTCATAGCGTAATGCTTCAATAGGTGAAAGTTTTGCCGCGCGTTGCGCCGGATAGAATCCAAAACCAATACCAACGCCTGCTGAAACACCAACAGCCAGGAATATAGAACTTACTTGTACAATAAACGGAATGTTAACCACCTGAGTAATAACATACGCAAGAGAAATACCAAGTACTATTCCGATACTACCACCAACCAGCGTTAAGACGACTGATTCGATAAGAAACTGTGTCAGAATATCTCGCCGTTTTGCGCCAATTGCTTTTAAAAGTCCTATTTCTTTGGTTCTTTCCGTCACTGTCACCAGCATAATATTCATAATTCCGATACCTCCTACCAGTAGAGAAATACCTGCTATCCCTGCTAAAAGTGCTGTCAGTAATCCTGTTACTGTATCAAGAGTTGCCAAGGCGTCCTTGGAACTTCGAAGACTAAAGTCAGGGTCATCTCCATCCGCTATTTTATGACGTTCGGAAAGGAGTGTATTAATATCTTCCATTGTCTGATCAATTAATTTTGGGTCAACTGCTTGCACCATAATTGCCTGAACATGGTTTTGGCCTAACAGTACTTTCATAGCTGTGGTGTAGGGGATATAAACGGACTCATCAGGATTGGCAAGAGGCGAACCGCCTTTTGGTGCTGCAACCCCTATGACCCGAAACGACCGATTATCGATCTTGACACTTTTTCCAACCGGTTCAGCTCCTTCACCAAATAAATCAACTGCAATATCTGCTCCAAGCACCGCAACGCGTGACAATCCCTGCTCGTGATCTTCTGTTAAAAATTCACCTTGCGCCATATCCACACTTTGCAGTATTTGATAAGATGCCGCAACGCCTTGGACCGTAGCGGATACGTCTACGCCTCCTGCCACTACTTTCGTCGGTTTAGTCACCATAGGAGATACAACTTCGACATTTACCACTCGTCCGCTTCCCAAAATTGCTTCTCCGTCTTCAGGAGTCAACGTCTTAACACTTCCTCCTAATCCGCTTGGAGGCCCTTGAGATAAAGAACCTGGAATAACCACAATCAGGTTAGTACCAAAAGATGAAATTTGATTAGTAATTGTCTGTGTTGCTCCTGCGCCTAAAGAAACTATAAGGATAACTGCGGCAATACCAATAATAATGCCAAGCATTGTCAAAAGTGTTCGTAAGACATTACTTTTAAGCGCTGTTAGAGCTGATGTTACCAGTTCAGGATACGACATATTGTTTATTTTCCTTATCTGAGAGAATCAGACCGTCTTTTAACATTACGATCCGTTTGGCAAATGCGGCAATGTCATGTTCGTGTGTAATAAGTATAATTGTGTGCCCGTCTTGATTGAGCTTTTGAAAAAAATCCATAATCTCATGAGCCGTTTTACTATCCAGGTTTCCAGTCGGTTCATCAGCTAAAATTATGGCAGGATTCATGACTAAGGCACGGGCAATTGCCACCCGCTGAATCTGCCCTCCGGAGATGTGGTTCGAGAGATTTTGCGCTTTTTCTTCAAGATGGACAAGTTTGAGCGCATCCATTGCTCGCTTCTCGCGTTCACTTGGTGGGATACCTGCATACATCATGGGGCGCTCCACATTTTTAAATACTGTGGTACGGGGCAGTAGATTGAAAGCCTGAAAGACAAAGCCGATTTCCCGGTTACGGATCTCTGCCAACTCATCTTCATTATAGGTACTAATATCTTTTCCTTTCAAAAAGTATTGTCCGCTGGTTGGAGAATCTAATGCTCCTAAAATATGCATGATTGTTGACTTACCACTACCGGATGGTCCCATGATGGCGACAAAATCACCCTCATGAATATCAAGAGAAATTCCCTTTAGCGCCTGATATTCATTTGTTCCTGTTATATAGGTCTTTGTAATATCACGAAGTGCGATAATAGGAGAATGTCCATTTGTTTGTGTCATAGTCTATCATTGTCCTCCGCCAAGAATTGTTGAACTTGAACGATTAACTTGTCCATTCTGAAGTGCCGTAATAACCTCCATTCCGTCCGTCACGCCATCCAAAACTTCTGTTTTATCAATTCCTCTGACGCCAATTTTTATGGGAACAAACACCGGCTGTTTTGATTTTGGGTCTACGGTTTGAACAGCCTTTCCGCCTTTGTACGGTTTTATGGCGCTATTGGGGACTGTTAAAACATTTTCGGCTTTATCTACTTCAATATCGGCATTTGCCGTCATACCGGGCTTAATTTTTGGGTCGGAATTGGAAATAGTGATAAAAATATTGTAGGTAACAACTCCCTGTGTATTTGTCCCGATATCATCAACTTTTGTTACTTGCCCATCAAAGGACTTATCCGGAAAGGCATCTAAATTAACAGAGGCTTTTTGTCCTGTCCGCACCTTTGGAATATCCACTTCGTTTAAAGATAACTTCACAGAAGATTTTGAAAGCTCTGAAACAATTGATAATACAGGCATGGTAGAAGTCACGCTTGTTGTGAGGCTTGCTGCCGATACCTTATCACCTACTTCTATCGAAAGGTTTGCGACAGTGCCTGTTGCAGTAGATTTGACCACGGCGTTTTGTGTTGCCTGGTATGCAAAATTTGCGGCAGATAATGTGGCTTGAGCTTGTGAAATAACACCCTGTTGTTTTTTATAATTGCTTTCAGCGGCTAACCAGTCTTTCTCCGCAATATGAAACTCCGGGAGTGTCCTTTGGTCATTTTTAGGCGAACCGTCATCATTTTCGTAGGTGCTGTTTTCAGCAAGTTGTTTAAATTCATCCCATTTTGAAAACATAGTGGACTGAAGACTGTAGAGAGTGGCGTTTGCCGTATCAAGAACACTCTTTGCTGATAAATAATTCGCAAGCGCTGTGGCTTTTTCCTGCTCGGTCGCGGTGCTTTTTACTTTAAAAAGTTCTGTACCTACTTCTACCGGATCGACGTTTTTTACATATATTTCCTCTACAATTCCTGTTGAAGTTGACATAACGTCTACTTTACCCCCGGTTGATACATTCCCTGTTTCTGAAACTATCTCTACAATGGTATCGCGGGATACAGGCTCTGTTAGGTATTGGGGTGCTTGCGAAGCGCTTCGCACCTGCCTGATTCCAAAGAATAAGATTAACAGTAACACCGCGGCAATAAGGGCTTTCTTTTGCCAGGAAGCTTTCATATACCAGTTTTTAAGAGAGATAAGTTTTTTAAATAAGGAACGAATTATATTCATATTTTTATATTTTAAGCTTGAACTTTCTCAAAAAGATAACTCCCCAACCAAAGAAAGGCAACAGTTAGCGCACTTAAAATAAGCATATCATACGCAAGGCCAAATTGAGTTGTCGCAATTAATGTCCCCCGCAATCCATCTACCCCATATGCCAGGGGATCAAACTTTACGATAACTTCCATAACTGCCGGCAATCCTTCAAGTGGAAAAAGCGCGCCGGATAAGAAA
>Ga0210057_1010588_pt1 | contig 10401 bp, 13 predicted proteins | sample CryGeyCG2114_010_2_FD_183968 | JGI IMG/M metagenome (GOLD analysis project Ga0210057, IMG submission 183968) | Groundwater microbial communities from aquifer - Crystal Geyser CG10_big_fil_rev_8/21/14_0.10 (SPAdes) (version 2) | ecosystem: Environmental > Aquatic > Deep subsurface > Groundwater ...
GGCGAGCGAGAAGTATCGTCGCCACGAAACCGGCGGGAAGTCCGACAAGCGTGAGTGGATGAGAAGTATGGACCGCGGTGTATGTGTCGTTGAGGAGTTGCGTGAACACGCTCACTGATGCCGCGCCGACGACGGCTGAGACAAGAAGCCTCCCATGACGCAGGCAGGCGATACAGAAACGGTCTTCAAAAAACTTCAGCAGACCGATCAGAGCTAAGAGTGGCAGAAGCACGGCGAAGTTCTCTGGCATGAGAACAGTGTACCCGAATACATTCACAGCCCCACATCGAACAATGTGGTCACTGTACGATCAACGCCGTTGTACGCCTGCCCGGTCTTGCTGTACGGATGATCGTCCGCACGCTGCATCAGGTATGTCTCGACAGATGGGTGTTCCTCCTTCACTTCTTTCAGCGAATCAGGCTTATCATCCACGAAGCGCACATGGGCGTAGTTGCCGGAGTATCGCGCGATAATCTCGCTCTTCTTCGTCTGAGTAATAGCAAATGGAATGTTCACGGGAATGCCGCTCGAGCGGATTTTCGCTTCCTGTAATTCCGGATCGCCGTGCGTGGCAAGGAGCAGATCTGATCGGGAACTGGCCTCCTGTAGGAATGGCAAAACATCCTCGAAGAGACAGGATGGAGCGATACGGTGAATGATTGCAAGTAGCTCTTTATGGAGCATGGCTTTGTTCGGATGTGGCAACAGATGGACGAACCGATCCACATCCTCCACAACGCAGCAGATCTTTACTTTCTCTCGCGTTTCCCGGAACACGGCCTCCGGAATGTCGAACGTTTTCCAAAAATAGTCCGCCTCCGCCTGCACCAGTTTCGTCGTGTTGAAGAGTGTGTGGTCGAAGTCGAGGATGATGAGCGTGTCGTGTGCGGGCATGTGAAATCAAATCATACACTTTTGGTGCTCACAAAATTGAACACACTGTTCGCCGCGACTGATCCCTCTCCGGCAGCCGTCGCAAACTGCGCGAAATAATTGCTGGCATTCGTGATGTCACCGGCACCGAACACCCCGGGAACGGTTGTCTGCTGATCAGCACCGACTTTCAGGAACCCCTTTTCATCAACTTCACAGCCGATCTGCTTGGGAATCTCTGTGGCGGGAATCGCGCCGATCTCGATGAAGACGCCTTGGAGAGGAATCGTATCCTGTCCCCCAAACGGCTTATCCAGCTTCAACGCGGTCACTTTGGTATCACCAAGAATCTCCGTGACATTGCGCTCAAGGACAAATACCACATTGTCCTTCTCCTTCACCTTATCGACCCAGTACGGCTCCGCGCGGAATTCGTTACGCCGGTGGATGAGGTAGACCTTCTTCGCTACTTGCGCCGCGATTGCAGCGCCTTCCACGGCCGCATCCCCGCCGCCGAGGACGGCGACGTCCTTCCCTTTGTAGAAGAACGCATCACACGTCGCGCAGTACGTCACGCCCTTGCCGGAGAATTCCTTCTCGCCGGGCGCACCGAGATGGCGCTTGTTGCTGCCCATGGCAAAAATCACGGTCTTTCCTTTTATAGCTTCGCCGCTGTCGAGAATAAGCTGGAAACCATCCGCTATCTTCTCGACGGATTTCACCCGCGCGATCTTGTGCGTGACCGCATCGAAGCTGAGCGCGTGCTTCTTGAAGTTCTCCATGAGGTCGGGGCCAGTGATGTCGATAGTCCCCGGCCAGTTGCCGACTTCGGCAGCCGTCATGCCAAGACCCCCCTCCTCTGCGCCGACGATGAAGGTGGAGAGTTTGTAGCGGGCAGTATAGATCGCGGCGGTGTATCCGGCGCAGCCAAGACCAATGATGAGGACGTCGTACATAGGGTGTGGGAATGTGTGGTTTTCAGTATCGGCTTTCCCTGAGGAAAGCGCTGTAGCCAAGGCTACTGCAATTGCTACGGAGAAACGTATACTTGTTGTGTTTTCCTTATTCTACCACATTCTCCCATGACCATCGACATCTACTCCACGCCGCAGTGCGGGTACTGCAAGCAGCTGAAGGCCGTACTCACCGAGAAAAAGATCCCCTTCGCAAACCATGATGTAACGGTGTCAGAGGAGGATCTGGCGGAGATGCAGAACCTGACGAACGGCGGGATGTCCGTGCCGGTCACTGTAACGGATAAGGGGACGCCGCAGCAGAAAGTCGTTGTCGGGTACGATGATGCGGCAGCACTTCTGAAACTATGAATGCTCCTGTCGCACCTATACAGGCGAAGCTGACGTGTCCACATTGCGGTCAGGTACAGGAAGCTGCGATGCCCACGGATGCATGTGTTCCGTTTTTCGCCTGCAGGGCATGCAAGAAAATGATCAGGGCGAAGAATGGAGATTGCTGCGTGTTCTGTAGTTATGGGGATAGGAAGTGTCCGATGAAGGAATAAGCATCTGCATTGTGCAGAATATGCGTACTGGCAAGCCAGACGAGGAATATCGCAGTTTTCTGAAGGCCACAATGGAGAGCGGCCTCGCCGTCGCCAAGCCCATAAGCCTATAATACCCACATGGTTGCAAAGCAGATGCCGCCGCCGCAGAGCTGGGATGAATTCGAGGATATGTGCTGTCTTGTGTGGGGGCGCGAGTGGAAAGATGCGAATACGAAACGACATGGAAGATCCGGCCAGAAGCAGGCAGGAGTCGACGTGTATGGCCAGAAAGACGGTAAAGCGGAGCAGTGGATGGGTGTGCAGTGCAAGGGCAAGGACAACAACTACGGCCATGAATTAACCGAGAAAGAAATCGATAGAGAGATCAAGAAGGCGAAGAAGTTTCGACCGCAGCTGAAAGAATTCATCTTCGCGACCACTACCCCACGCAATACGAAGGTCGAGGCGCACATCAGGAAGAAATCCGATGAATCGGCGCAGGCGGGATCGTTCAGGATCGGCGTAGCTTTCTGGGAGGACATCGTACTGAAACTGAAAGGACATCGTGACCTTCTCATTCAATTCGATTATGAACAGGATCCTGGCTTCGGGGAAATGAAAGACGTGTTGCAATCCCTCAAAGGAGAGGTGCGCCAGCTCACGGAGGCGCAGCAGCAAAGCAATCCTGACTTCCAGAAGATGTTTGATACGTGGATCGGGCAGACTGATAAGCTGCTCGAAAAGGGTTACATCTCTGCCACGCTTGAACTGCTGCAGGCGATGGAGCAGGCCACATGGGACCGGCTGTCACCGCTCAACCGCTACATGCTGCAAACGAAGAAGGCTTCTGCTGATCTGCAGATGGATAAGACGAAGGAAGCTGCGGAGAAGATGATCGACGCGCTGCAGTACAATCCGGAGAACGAGAACGCGCTGGCGAATGCCGGACTCGGCCATCTCATCCTCGGCGATTTTGGGAAGGCGAGGGAGCTGGCAGAACGGGCAATCGCAAAGAATGCGAAGCATCCGCATGCGAATTCCGTGCTGATCCAGTCATCCCGGGATAGAGCAATCGATGACATTCTCTCCTCTCTGGATCCTGCGCTCCTGACGGAAACGGAGGTCGCTCTTGCGATCTGTAAACGCTACCAGCTGGATGACCGCTTCGAGGAAGCTGAGAAGTGGATGAGGACGGCCATCCAAAACAACAAAGGTGAGCTGTTGAGGCTCAAGGCGATGCTCGCGGAGATGATCCTGATCTCGGTCGTCAAAGGCCGTCCCGTGCTTGAAAAGGAGGAGCTGACATTTGAGGAGCGGAAGAAATTTGAGGAGGTGAAAGGGTTGCTCGAAGAGGTGTATGCAAGAGTGAGCGGAGAACTGCAAAAGAATTATGTAGTGCAGATCCGGAATCTCAGTCTCATCAACCGCAGCCTTGGTAACTACGAAGATGCGCTCAAGTACATCAATATCTGCCTGGAAATGGACGGGAACAGCCGGAGAGATCTGGTCATTAAAGGGGAGATGCTTCGGCTGCTTGAACGGAACGCAGAAGCCATCGCATTGTACAAAGGCTTTTGTTCGCCCGCCGATACCGATCAGGCTCCCCTGATCTACGGCGACATCCTGCGGGAAGAGAAGCGGTTCGATGAGGCATTAGAAATCGCCGAGGCATTCATGGTCAACAATCAGGGTAATCCCGACGCCGAACTGCTGCAACAGGCGAAGATGCTTCTGGTGGAGATCTACATCGGCATGCAGGACTACGCCGCAGCGAAGAAGATCAACGATGAGGAGCTGCTCAAGCATCCGAGGAACATCCACCTGTTGGTCAACGCTGCCAGAATCGCGAAGATGACGGGTGATGTTGAAGGCTCGGAGAAGAGGATGGATGAGGCGCGGAACAGTCTGAGGGCAGATGCAGGGTTTCATGATGTGCGGCTGGTCGCAGACACCTACTATTTCAGTGGCAAGTACGCGGAGGCTGCCGATCTGTATACGAAGATCGCGGATGTGAAAACGAATAACATTCTGGTGCAGCGTCAGCTGAACAGCTACTACAGGTCAGGCAGGCGTAAAGAGGCATTAGAGATGTGCAGGCAGATCACGGAGATGCACGGTCGGCTCCCCTTCGTCTCGGAGGTGGAATCGGAGATCCACGAACACATCGGCGATCTCAAGACCGCAATAAGCATCTGCGTCGAATACTTAGAGCGGTATCCCTCGGCCATGCCAGTCAAGCTACGGTTGGCGCGGCTCTATGCCCGCTCACGTGATGCCGAGTCGCTGCGACGGCTTCTCATGGAGCCGATTGATGTCTCTGATCTTGATTGGGAGGATCACTTCTTGCTAGCCTATCTCATAGAAGAAGTAGGTCGACATGCCGATGCACTGGACATGGCCTACGAAGCGAGACGTAAATTCCACAAAGATCCGGAGGCGCATCTGGCCTACATCATGTTCTTCCTGCAGAGGAACAAATCGCATGATGAGAATCTGATTCCGAAAACGGTCGCGTTAAATACCGCTGTGTGCATCGAGGACGGCTCTGGAGAGAAGGAGTGGTACATCATTGAGAATATCGCGAGGGAGGAGCCGCTACCAAGGGAGATCCGGCCTTCGGATCATCTGGCCGTGCAGATCATGGGCAAGAAACCCAATGATACTTTTCTCCTCATAGAGGATAAGCTGTCGACTGAAACGGGGAAGATTCTCTCCATCCAGAGCAAATACGGGCATGCATTCGCCGAAAGCCAGAAGCACTACTCCCGCCTGCGACCGAAAGATCCTGCCTTCCGGACGATCTTCGTAGGCGATGCGAAAAAGGGGGAGCTGCCCCCAGCATTCGAGAAAATATTGAATCAGGTGGATGAGCGCAGGGCATTCTTCGAGAAGATTGATGCCCATTACCAGAGCGGTCACTGCACAATTGGAGCGATAGGGAGCCAGACGAGAAGCTCCGTTCTCGACGCATGGCATGGATTGGTTCTCACGGAGGGAAAGCAATTACTGTGCAGCAACGGGAGGGCTGGAGAATTGGAGGCGGCTTCTGCGCTAGCCTCATCACAGAGAATGCCTGTTATTGATCCCACTGCACTCCTCACGATCTTCCATATCGGAGCACAGGAGGCTGTCGCAGTTGCGTTCAAGAAGATCGGGATTGCGCAGACCACAATCGATTTGCTCAATCACAAGCTGACGGAGCTGAGACGCATGCCGCCAGCTGGTCACATCGGCGGTCACAAAGATCCGTATACGGCCTATCCCGATGAGACAATCAGGCAGGAGATCAAAAAGCTGGAAGAGATCCTTGACTGGACGGATGTCCACTGCAAAATCCTGCCTTGTCATGCATCGCTGAAACTGAGCAAGGAGGAGCGGGATAAGTTGGATGACATCCTCGGCGATGAGACGGTCGATACGATACTCATCGCCTCAGAGAACGACCGCTACCTGTTCTCCGATGACCTAATCCTCCGGATCCTCGCAAAGAAATTGTTCAAGGTAGAAGGCGTATGGACGCAGGGACTCCTGTGGCATCTCCTACAGAAAGAAAAGATCGAGCAGGCCGCATACTCCGGTTGGATCCTCGATCTCATCAGAATTGGGTACGTCTATATCAGCATCGATGAGCATGCTCTATTGCTCGCGACAGAGCAGGCAAACTGGCAATCCAGCAAGGAACTGACTGCGCTCCTAGAGATCTTGAGGACTTCCGAGGAGAATTCCGTCATTCGGCTGATCGTGAATTTCCTCTACCAATTGAGTCACAAGAAACTGCTCACGCCATTCCAACGAGAGACGGTCATCGTGGAGATCCTGAATGCGGCGGGAGACAAGCGGGACAGAAACAAGTTTGTGAATAAACTCATTGTTGCACTTTCCAAGCGATTGATGCTATTACAGGTCACTCTGGACGAAATGACTGCAATCATATTGGCGTGGCGACAAAGCCGCCTTTGAGTCGCAAGGTCACTACTTTCCTCGTTTGATACGTGGATTCTTCTTCGACCGGCGTTCCCGATCCTTCTTGAGCACCATCACTTCACTTTCCATGAAGATTTTCCCCGCAGACGTGTGTGTGGGGTGTAGCTTGCCCTGACGCACCAGTTCGACGACACGCTGCCTTGAGACGCCGAGTGCCTTCATAACGTCCCCTATGCCCATGATTCGTGGTTGTGACTCCATATATTGAAAAAAGCCAAGTGTAATTGACTATTAATGCTAACTCTTGGCTTGCACATCAGGTAGTTTCAGATATGAAACTTGCAAATATGCAATGGTACGAATACTGTATTCTCCAATGGAATACTTCTTTCATTATCTGTTTCCGACACTGTTCCTTGCAGTCGGACTCTCACGGCTTTCAATCTCGTATGGCATCAGAGATCTACAACGGATCCGTCATACCACGAAGAGCAAAGAAGCGTGCAAAGATGTAATCATGCAGCGTCTCGTCTCGGATGGCTACCAAGTACAGGAGAGTGAAAAACGATTGAATTTCTCAAAAGGTAAGAAGCACTCCATCATGGTGCAGTTTCACGACAACAAGGGCAAAAAGGTGACATACTCGATTACAGCCTCACCGAAGTCGCTCAAAGAAGCAAAATCACTTCTGCCAACTCTCGATGGAGAACCTGAGAGACCCCTCTCGTATCGTCTCACTCGGAAAGAATTGGTACCAGTCATCGTGACTGGTTTCGGTGTTCTGCTCCTGATGTCCGCAATCAGAACGCCTGTGATATCAACTCCCTCGTACTCTACACCACCTTCTTCTCCGACAAGAACAACAAACACCACACGCCACCGGCCGTATATACGGGACCCAAGCTGGAAGTACAGAACTGGGAATTTTATGAACAGTACAGCTACCTCCATGCCGAAGGAGCAGTGAAGAACCTTACCGGAGAACCAATGGAGAATGTCATGGCCGTCGTGAGCTATTACGACGATCAAGACAACTTTGTTACGTCTGACGACGCTCTGATAGAGTATGACCCCATCCTTCCAGGGCAAGTATCACCCTTTGAAGTGATGACGAGAAACAATCCGGCAATCAAGACGGGCAGATTGGAATTCAAAGTGCTCTTCGGAGGCACCATTCCACATAGAGAGAAATAAGTGCGCTGAGTTCTATTTCAGAGAATATGAAATATACATAGCCCCCATAGGGCTTCTGTTTGCTTTGCTGCTTTGAAGTATCAGTTCACGCACAAGACAGATTCGTTGCACCCTGGAAAGAGTGTAAGCGTGCGACAGAAAAGGATGGTGATTCTTCTGATGGACATAGTCACGTGCACTGACATAGAAAACTACACTGAATACTATTGCATGTCATAAATATCATATGATATATTTATCATGTGTTATCTCCCGCCCATCAACAGTTCCTCAAGACGCTCAGCAACCCCAAACGTGTAGAGGTAATGCTGCATCTGCTGAAGAAGCCCATGAGCGTGACGGAGATCGTGAAGAAGACGGGGCTGGAGCAGTCTGCGGTTTCCCATCATCTCAAGAGACTGAAACTCTGTAACTTCGTTCACGCAAAAGCAAACGGCAAGGAGCGCATCTATTCGGTGAACGAAGAGACCGTGGGGCCGCTGTTCCGGCTTATGGATAAGCATGCCAAGAAGTATTGCCAGCATCTTTGTTGTTCGCCTTCCTCCTCTTCTCATGGAAAAAAGTAAATCCTGCTCTGTCGCCGGTATCTGCGGCGTTGCCACAGTCGGTCTTTTCTGTCCGCTCTGCATTCCTGCGATCGCCGTGTTTCTCTCCTCGCTCGGACTCGGTTTCCTCGCGACGAAGGAAGCTGTGTGGACGCTCCTTGTTATTGTCAGCATCATGCTGTTTCTCGGTCTCCTGTGGGGATACAGGAGTCATAGGAATCTCTTCCCACTGATTGTCGGTATCCTCGGCATTGCTGCCATTCCTCTTGGGAATTATGTCGTGATGTCCCGCATACTCACATATGCGGGAGTCGTAGCGGTGATCATCGCCGGAACAAGCAATCTCCTACTGAAGCACAAGGCAAACAATACTTGTTGCCCGCCGAAGCAGGAGCATTGATTTTCTTATTTCTTTCTCCATTTTCCCATGGTTCAGTCCGATTCACCACAGGTAACCACGTTCGAGGTCGCTTCTGCCGACTGTTCGCTGTGCAGGACAACACTCAAGACGCTGCGCTCGGCTATCGAGAAGCGCGGATGCGGTTGCAAGGTCATCGAGCGCGACTGCAGCGGCGATGAGTGCTGCGATCCTGCCAAGAACGCCGGTGTGAAGGCGGTGCCTACCGTCATTCGTGACGGCAAGATCGTCCACATTGGAACGCTTACCGAACAGGAAGCTCAGGCACTTCTCCCATGAAACACTCTGTTCTCACCCTCTGTGCCATTTGCTGCATCGTGCTCTGTTTCGTAACGACAGCACTGATTGTGTTCTTTGGCATCAACATCTTTTCCTACATCTTCCCTTAAGCATTATGTCCACCATCGATATCTACACGACACCGCAGTGCGGTTTCTGCAAACAAGTGAAAGCCATGCTGAAAGAACGCTCTATTTTGTACACGGAGCACGATGTCACTGCGTCGGAGGACGCGCTCAATGAAATGAAGGGCATCTCGCACGGGGCGCTCTCCGTTCCTGTCGTCGTCGCGGACAAAGGAACGCCGCAGCAGAAGTACGCCATCGGGTTCGAGGAGGCGAAAAAACTGCTTGGGGAACAAACGGAAGAGAAATCAAAGAAGCAGGGAGATACTGCTCTGCTGACGTGTCCCGAATGCGATCACAAACAGGAAGGGACGATCCCCACGACGTCCTGTGTTCCCTTTTACGCCTGCGATGGCTGCAAGAAGACTATCCGCGCTGCAGGGGAAGATTGCTGCGTGTTCTGCTCCTATGCCGATAAACCATGTCCCATCAGTAACAAGAAGAAGGGTGGTTGTGCGGATGGTTCGTGTTCAGTGTAAACCAGCTGTCTTTCCAAGGGGTATGCGTCTGATACCATTTCTCGTAGTATGTGCGTGGTGCTCGCAACATTATTCAGCATCACGTCACTGCATCAGGACACGATGAGCTTTACGGAAGGACATCACAGGAATTGCAAAAGGGAAGAGTAGAGCTACGTGTGCTTCATACCGTTTTCCTCATAGTGTTTAAACATATCCGTATCTTCGCTATGACCGCACGAACTGGAGATGTCCCACATCTCCGCGATCTGGGATGCATCCCATCCTTCATCGACAATGAGCTTCTTCGCAAGTCCCGACATCACGTACCATTTCCAGCACTTGCAGCAACAGGGCCCCCCATGGTGGGACATGGCGACCGCTTCGTCGAATATCACCTGTTGTTCTTGTGAGAGAACGATATCGTTATCAAGCTGCGTGAGTTTCTGGGCGACATCGACCGGAACATCGTACGGATCGGGCGGAATCAGATCCTCGCCGCCGTGTTCCTGCATGAAGCGCTCGATGGCTTTCAGTTGTAGCTTGTACGCTTCAAAGCTTGTGAGTGCCTCGCAACACTGACCTCCGAGATTTTCTTCGCTCGTGGACATCGCCAGCACCTGCTTCGGACCGAAGCAGCCGATGTTCTTTTCATCGAGTTCGACGAGACGATCCGGTACGGATTTCGTGAGCTCATCGCTCTGCTTGTAGTACAGTGCCTGTGCTTGTGGCGAAAGTCTCTTATACGTTGCAATGATGGGATTATCGTCATCCCGTGGCACTGATTCCGTCTGCTTTCCTACTTGAAACGAGAGGAATGCAACGATGAGAATAGCAAGGCTGATGGTGAGATATGCTAACGGATTTTTCATGGTAGGAAGAGTTATGGAGCAGGAGCCTGCATTTACCCCTCAAATGCACCACTCAGGAGTCGGAAGAAACAAATACTAGCAGATTGTTCTCGGTCATAATTTCATACGGCGTTTTGTAGCGCAAGCATTTGCGCGGTGTGTGGTTCAACCAGTGTTCAATACGTGCAATATCGTCGTCCGTGTACTCTGCCAAGTTCGCTTTCTTCGGG
>Ga0210057_1010589_pt1 | contig 10401 bp, 7 predicted proteins | sample CryGeyCG2114_010_2_FD_183968 | JGI IMG/M metagenome (GOLD analysis project Ga0210057, IMG submission 183968) | Groundwater microbial communities from aquifer - Crystal Geyser CG10_big_fil_rev_8/21/14_0.10 (SPAdes) (version 2) | ecosystem: Environmental > Aquatic > Deep subsurface > Groundwater ...
TGTCCCCAGCGAAAAAGTTGAAAAGTTTTGAAATGTGGGATATTCTGAAAATAGTGCGAACCCATTTTGAGAAAAATTCCTGTCCGCACCCTCGCTTCGGAAAAGTTTGCGCCGATAATTGAAAAAGAAAATGTTGAAATTGTCCTTGTAGTGGGGCATTTTTTGTTTCTGTGGTGAGCTTGACATAGACATGGTTTTATGCTAGGATTAACGACGTGAAAATTGCTCTTTGATATTTGTTGCGTAGCGGCTTTCTGCCTTCATTTTTTAATTTTTTGAGGTCAGAAAGCTGCTACGCAGCTACGATTCGGTGTAGCGCCACGTTAGCGTTGCATTGACGAGTCGTAATTCTATGGGTCAACGTGGGAGCCACTCTGGAATAGGGTGCCCTGCGAAAGGAGGATCCGATGAAGTCGCTGAACAGTTCCGAAGTCGCCGCTCTCATCCCGCAATACTGGGATGTGACGGCAAGCACCGTGGAAGACGTGGTCTTCTTCGGTCAGATCACGATCCGCGAGATGATTCGCTCGTGGCGCTACACCGCCAATGGCCTTTCCTCGCAGATCAAGGATGTGGACGAGAAGCTGGCGTTCTTGCAGGGCAAGGGCGCGGCCGACATCCGCGAGATCGCGAAGCAGTACGAAAAGCCGGAGTTCCCGCACGTCGGTGTCCCGAAGGACAGCTGGAGTCGGGATCCCGAACCGCTCGATGTCGCTTCGATCAACCGCAAGCGCGACGCGACGACGTTCAACTTCTGCGGGTGGTGCAAGTACGCTAGTGATGGCACAGGCCGCTACAGCTACATGATCACCACATCCTGCGGCATCAAGAACGCCGCCGGACTCCGCGATGAGGAACGTCGCTTCAACACCCCGTGCTTCTTCAAGGAAGCGCCGGACAAGGTGTTCGACGAGATCCGCAAGGGTCTCGCGCGCGAACGCGAGCGACTGATCGAGGAGAAGCGAGCGACGGACGAGAAGATCAAGTTCCTGCTCGTTCTCGAGAAGCGCGCGGAGAAGAAGCCCGCGATGCCCGACCACAGGCCGCACGACTGGTTCAACGTGGACGATTCCGTCGTCTGCTACGTCGGCAAGTGGAAGGAACGCATCGTACGCGACAACTTCGCGACCGCCAAGGTCATCAACGGCTACCGCCATCATGACGGATGTGTCTCGGTCTGCTACGACGAGCGCGTCCACGGCGGCGAGTATCTCGAAGGTCACGGCGGCGGCTACGGCATGTCGCTGCCCGAAGTGATGCACGCGTGGGAGTTCGAGTATCTGCTCGGACATCCCGACTTCGCCAGTCTCTGGTCGAAGAAGGGAACCTCGAAGCATCTCGAAGGGTTCGACGCCGAGCAGTTCCTCGGTGCCTTCGCCCGCGAAGTGGTCCGCCGTGGCCGCGAACAGAAGCGGTCGAAGTAGCAAGACCCAACAGCACCTCGTAGTACCGGGCTCCGAGTGAAGCAATTCACTCGGAGCCCATTTTCTTTTTCAATTATCGGCGCAAACTTTTCCGAAGCGAGGGTGCGGACAGGAATTTTTCTCAAAATGGGTTCGCACTATTTTCAGAATATCCCACCAGATAGTATGAAAGAGATCAATTATTTACTCAGAAGTTTTTTAACGCAGTTGGCGTCTTAGTTTACGTTTCCACAGTAGCGTGGGTAATCTTTAATGGCGAAAATATATTTGGCGAGCTAAATAGTTTTTTAATACCCTTGTTTCTGTTATTACTATTGGCGATATCGGTCTCTATTACTGATCTTTTGGTTATAGGACAACCAATTTATTTATATCTAAATGGCTCTAAGAAAGAGGCTTTTAGGCTATTGCTGTACACTCTTGCCTGGCTTGCCCTGTCTCTTGCTACACTTGTAACCGTATTATTATCGCAATAGGCTGGATTGATTAACTTCAGAATGCAATTAATTGAGGATATCCACAGATCAGGGTTCACTTATCCCTTGTGGAGTATAATTATGACGGTTAAGAAAATGTGTGCATAGATTCGTCTCTGTACACCAGCTGGGGTTACTGTTTTGAATAGACCCCCTTCTCTAATATGATCAAGAACAAAAATGTTTTACTCCTAATCACCACGATTCTGGGAATTATTTTTGTTTTAATACCATCTGCTGTAGCCATCAGTTGTACCAGTCCAACCGATGGTTCGAATTACACTATTTCTGAGAACTGTGCTCCGTCAGGAAGTGTGTTAGGTGTGGAAGACGGTGACATAACCATCAACCAAGATCGCACCTTGACTCTGAATGAAAACCAAGTTTTAGTTTTTAATCCAAACAAGGTATTGCGAATATACGGCGTGATAGTGAAAAGCGCGTCAGAATCACGCATCGAAAAATCTTTTATGTGGATGGAGGATAAAGATGGGGATGGTTGGGCGTATGCAACTAGCACTATACAAATTTCCAATACCCAACCCTCTTCTGGCTGGGTGAGACGAAACACAATACGGTCGATGACCGTTGCTGATTGTGATGACAATGCTTTAAGCACGGTCAATAGCTGCTGTACCCTTACCAATGGTGGCTGGAGCGATTGGTCCAATACTGGAAGTTGTGGAACCTATACAGCCTGCAAACAAAGACAAACACGAAGTTGTACTAATCCCCTACCATCCTGTGGTGGCAGTACCTGTAGTGGCGTCAGCACTCAGGATATAGATTGTGGGGCTGTTAATGGCGGTTGGACCACGTGGAGCGCATGTTCTCAAACTGCGTGTGGTGTATCCGGCACACAATCACGTAGCTGCAGTAACCCTTCTCCTGTATGTGGTGGCGCAGATTGTAGCGCTCTGGATGGGGGTAACTCATCACAAAGTTGTGTTGGTGATAGTCCCAGAGATGGTGGATGGAGCTATGGCTCTTGGGGTTCATGCTCTTCTTCTTGCCAAACTACTGCTGGTACTCAAAGTCGTAGTGCTACCTGTAATAATCCCACCCCCGCGTGTGGTGGAGCTACCTGTACGGGTGCTTACACATCCCAAACGTGCTATGGAACCACGCCCGATAGTGATTGTGTTGGTGCCTGGAGCGCGTGTTCTAACTGTTCACAGACATATGTTAGAACGGCAATGAGGGTGTGTAATGGATCACATTGTCCATACACAAACGGTACGACACAGGCATGTGGCTTGGTAGATGGCGGTTGGAGTGCCTACGGTGCTTGGAGTGCATGTAGTGCTTATTGCACTTATGAAACTGGCAGCCAAACAAGAACGAGAACCTGCACTAATCCCGCCCCACAGTGTGGAGGAACCTGTACCGGCCATAGTTACCAGACTCAATCTTGCTACGGGACACATGGTGCGACCAACTGTTCCTGGAGTAGCTGGTCGCCAGCTTGTAGTGGTATCTGTCAAACAATTACTCAGTCTCGTTATGTAACGCGAGCTGCCCAGTGTGGGGGGACATGCACCGGTAGCTCAACAAGAACTAAAAGATGTCCGTGTTAGTTTAGATAATTTCGCATCCATAATGTCAACGATTGATCAAATCTAATGAAACAGTAATCGTATAGTGTAGATATTAATAAGAAATTAGTAAAAATATGAAGAAAATAATCACTTTTATTGCAATCGGAGCACTCGTTTCTATTTTAGTATTTCTAGGACTGAGGAAATACTTTTCCATTGAGTCTGGGGAAGTTGGAAATATGGTGAGTTTAAACAAAAGTATGGAGATAGAAAGCGTTGCGTTTAAAAATGGTGAGTTATTACCTATTAAATATACATGTGATGGAGAAAACATTAATCCACCCCTAAAGTTCAAGAATATACCAGAGGGGACCATGAGTTTGGCATTGGTGTTAGAAAATCCCCACTCTCCTCTTCATTTTGATGGAAAGTGGACACATTGGTTAGTTTGGAACATACCAGCGGATACGTCTGATATCAATGAGGGAAATACGATATTAGGGGTGGTCGGTGAGACTTCCGAGGGATTAGTAAAATATTATGGACCTTGTGCATCCAACGCAGAAACCGAATACTGGTTTAGATTGTTTGCTTTGGATAGCGGATTTACCCTTAACGCAGAAGACTTTACGCTTAATGGAGAAAACTATCCGATTTCGAGAGAGGATCTTGATGAGGCAATGAGGGGTCATGTATTAACTGAGGCCAAATTGATAGGGAAATTAAACTAATAGAAGTTAATGGAAGTAAGCCATAGTAACCATCTTGAATAAATACCAATGATCGTTTGGATTAAAATAAAGGATAGATCAGAAAACGCTTTTTGTGCATTCTGTGTTAGAATCTCGGAGTATTTACAATAAGATACCTAAAGAATACTTACAAAAGAGATTTAAATCACAAATAAGTTTTTCGCAGACAAAACGACTTTTGGCTTAGTCCACAAAGGAACTACCGTAGTGGGTCTAATGGTAAATATAAACATCGTTTTGAAATATTTGCTTTGGATATTTGATTCAGTTTAAATAAATAAAAGATGATTAATTTATTAAAAGATGGGCGATAAGCTATAGAGTAAGAATTATGGAGGGGTGGCAGAGTGGTTTAACGCGCCGGTTTCGAAAACCGGTTCCCGTAAGGGAAGCGTGGGTTCGAATCCCACCCCCTCCGCCAGTTAGGAAATCAGGGACCCGCTAGACCACAAAATTGATAATTCTATCCTGTACGTAAATTATCTTCTTATGTTTTTTATTAGAAAGCGCAGTAAACACTCTAGGCTCATTCAACGCAATTTTCTCTACCTCTTTTTGTGCAAGTCCCCTTGCAATAGAGACTGTGCCACGCAATTTGCCGTTGACTTGTATCGCTAGATTCACCTGATTAGATGCTAAACTTTTTTCGATATACTTTGGCCAAGATCGGTTATGGACAGAATATTGGTTACCTAATTTTTCCCATAGCTCCTCGGTAATAAATGGAGCGAATGGAGCCAAAAGTAAGAGGAATGTTTCAAAGTCCTTCTTATTCACCTGATTGTTACCTTCGAATGTGTTCATAATAACCATTAGCTCAGCAATTGCTGTGTTGTATTTCAGCTCTTGGATGCCGTCTGTAATGCGTTTGATTGATTTGTGCATCCAAGACGAAACGTTTCGTGATATTTCAAACGTATCCATTTTTTCGCCCAATTTCCAAACACGCCCTAAGAACCTCACTGAACCCATTAATCCGCTATCCCGCCACTCTCCCCCCTCATACAAAGGAGAGATGAATTGGAGGTATAAACGAATTGCATCGGCTCCAAACTTGCCTATATAATCATCTGGATCAACAACATTGCCCCTTGACTTAGACATCTTGGCACCCCTTAGGGTAATCAATCCGTTGGGGCGCAAGCGCGTAAAGGGTTCTTCGAAGTTAATTAATTGCATGTCCTTAAAGGCCATAGTTATGAAGCGAGCGTAAAGGAGGTGCAATACGGCATGCTCTACACCGCCTATATAAGAGTCTACTGGAAGCCATTTGTTTATTCTCTGCTTACTGAATATTGCTTCCCTTCTATTCACATCTGGATATCGGAAAAAATACCAAGATGAGTCAAGGAAAGTATCGGATACGTCTGTTTCTCGACGAGCTACGTCATGACACTTGGGACATTTTGTCTCATAAAATGCCTTAGACGATGCCAACGGTGCTTCCCCCGTACCCTTTGGCCTAAAGCCCCTCAAATCAGGCAAAAGAATCGGTAGGTCTTTTTCTGGAGCCGACTGCCATCCGCACCGAACGCAGTAAATCATAGGAATAGGTGGACCCCAATATCTTTGCCTTGAAATTAACCAGTCGCGCAGATGATATTGAGTCTTTTTCTTCCCGCCCACCATCTTTACGGCTTTATCCCAATCGATAAGTTTAGTTTTGACTATGGGCAATTTGAATTTATTAGCAAACGCTCCGTCTCTTTCGTCTTGATCGGGAACCGCCATAATGGCTCCCGTCCCATATGACGAGAGAACGTAGTCTGCAATCCATACTGGAATCTCTTTCTTGGTTGCTGGATTAATGGCCTTAATGCCTCCCAACTCTACTCCGGATTTAGTCTTACCACCTGCGATTCGATCATTCTCTGTTTTTCTCTTTGCCTTCTCGACATAATTATCTACTTTTTTGTAGTTCGTAATCTTATTTTTTAACTCTTTCACTAATAGATGCTCTGGCGCTAGAACCATATAGGTTGCCCCTAGAATAGTGTCTGGACGAGTCGTAAAGATTTTAACTACTGAGTTGCTATCTTTAACGTTAAATATGATCTCTACACCTTCAGATTTACCAATCCAGTTCTGCTGAGCGGTTTTGATGTGATTAGGCCAATCTAGTTTTTCTAAATTTCTCAGTAACTTATCGGCGTATTTGGTTATTCTAAAGAACCATTGCTCCAACTCCTTTTTGGTGACTGCTGTACCACATCGTTCACACTCACCATTAATGACTTGCTCATCAGCAAGAACTGTTATGCAAGAGGGACACCAGTTTACGCTGGTCTTGGCCCTATAGGCCAAACCCTTCTCCCACATTTTTATGAAGATCCACTGAGTCCACTTGTAGTAATCTGGATCGTAGGTTTCTAGTTTCTCTTTCCAAGAAAATCCATTGCCTATATAACCAAGCTGTCTATAAAAATTCTTTTCTGATTCTTTAGCGTGTTCGCTCGGATGTTTTCCTGCCTTGAGGGCGTAGTTCTCTGAATGGATTCCGAAACCATCTAATCCTATTGGCTCTAAAACGTCATGACCCTGCATGCGCATAAACCTGCCGTATACATCGACTCCACTGAAGGTCCTAACGCTTCCTATGTGCAGTCCTTCTGCAGAGGGGTATGGGAACATCATTAGGTTATAAAATGGTTTTTTAGCCTTATCTAAATCGGGTTCATACAAACCGGTGTCTAGCCACTTTTGAGTCCACTTTTTTTCTATTTTAGAAAAGGGATACATGGTCTTAGCTTATGGTTAAAAACATAAAAATTAAAGGTTGAGTACTTTTATGGCGTTTTTTGTAGTTTGTGTATGGATTTTTTCTATACTCTCTCCCAAAATTTCTGCCAACTTCTCTGCAGTATACTTAACAAACAATGGTTCATTCCTTTTGCCTCTGTGGGGATGAGGAGTGATATATGGAGCATCTGTTTCTAGCACAATCCTCTCTAGACCAATATATTTCACTAGATTGTCATAGTCTCTAGTAAAGGTCAGCACGCCCCCAAATGAAAAGTAGAACCCAAGATCCATCAAGTCTTTTGCATTCTCTATAGATCCAGCGAAAAAGTGATTAATCCCCGGATAGTTACCAAGTAGGGATGCTTTGTTTCTTTTTAGGACTTCAATTAAATCCTCGAAAGCCTCCCTACAGTGGATCATTAGAGGTTTATCTATTTCTTTAGACAACTTAATCTGAGCTTCAAAAATTTCTATCTGCTTTCCTTTGGTTTCTTTATCTAGACGATAGTAATCCAGTCCGCACTCTCCAATCGCCACTACTTTTTTGTTTTTACCAAGCTCTTTGTAGAAATCGAAGTCGAATTCTTCTCCTTTACTAGTAAAAGCCTTAGCCGCATCTCCTCCTCCCAACTCTTTGACGTCATGATATGACTTAGCGGTATGAATGGGATGCAAACCGATAGTTGCGTATACCCCCTCCTTATACCCCTCTGCCAACACTACTCCGGCCCAAGATGTGTCTTTTTGGGTTCCGACATTAACTACCCATATGTCTTCATCTAGGGCTCGTTTAACAATTTCGTCTCTCTCCCCTTCATAGGCGACAAATTGAACATGGCTGTGAACGTCTATTAATTTAGGCATTATTGATCTAAACGAGGAAACAAATTCTCTATTTTGCGAACGCCAACTATGCTCTCTTTTTCTAGGGTGAATGCCTGTTTAATTTTACCGCTAGCCTTAGGAACAACCGGTTCTACCAAGTCAGCTATGGAGCGCAGTAAAAACACGAGGTTAAATATGACCTGCTCGTCCCTACTCTCCCAAGGCTTGTGTTCATTGACGTATCCATCGCCGTATTGAATAAGTGCCCAAACTTTTACTACTGTCTCATGCAACCTGAACTTATTAGCACTCTCCGCAGCACTTTTAATTGTTTCTTCGATCTTTTCCTCTATTTCTTTCGCTACCCTAAACCCACTGAAGTCTTTACCCACTGCTAATGTTGATACCCTTGAAGCAAAATTGCCTAATCCATTAGCTAAATCGGCATTATATGTTTCCTCGAATTTCTTGATACTGAAATCACCGTCTTCGTTAGAGGGTATCTCTCGAAGGAGGTAATAGCGAAGAGCATCTGAGCCATATTTATTCACCAAATCCGCCGGGTCAATTACATTCCCTAAACTTTTGGACATTTTCTCTCCTTCAGATCTAATAAAACCATGAACAAAAATGTGTTCTGGTAGTGGCAGTCCCGCAGCTAAAAGCATCCCCGGCCAGATAGCAGCATGAAAACGCAAAATGTCTTTTCCGAGCATGTGGATATTCGCTGGCCACCACTTCTTGAACTCTGCTTCGTTTTGCCCATAGCCAATAGCTGAAATGTAGTTGGAAAGAGCGTCACACCACACATACATTGTTTGATCTTCGTGCCCCGGCACTGGAATACCCCACGAAAGTTTTTCTTTGGGCCTCGAGAAGCTTACGTCATCCAATCCCCCATCTATAAAGGAAAGAATTTCATTTCTCCTACCCTCCGGCTGGATATCTAACTTACCCGATTCAATGGCTTGCTTGATTTGTGGGGCATATTTAGAAAGTCTGAAAAATAAATTCTTTTCTTCTATAACCTCTGGTGCTTTCTTATGGTTTGGACAAAGACCATTCTCTAAGTCCTTTTCTTTTAAGAAGGCTTCGCACCCTACACAATAAAGTCCTTTGTACTCCCCTTCGTAAATATCTCCGTTTTCTTCCAACTTACGCCAGAGGGCCTGTGCGCCTGGCCAATGTTTTTTCTGATCAGTAGTTCTTATAAAATCATCCCAAGAAAGATCTAGGGTGCTCCTCAACTCTTTGAATTTCTCAGCCATCTCGACTGTAAACTCCTCAATGGTTTTACCCGCAGCCTCAGCGGCACGCACTATTTTGGTCCCGTGTTCATCTGTGCCTGTTAAAAAGAAGGTTGGCCAACCCCTAGACCTCCCCCAACGGGCCATTGCATCTGCAGCAATGCTGGTATACGCATGACCAATGTGGGGTTTATCGTTTACGTAGAATATGGGGGTTGTGATATATAACTTATCTCTCATAAGGGCTTAAATGGCCATATTAGGGCAATGTGGCCTATACAACAAGGCGACCCCCCCTGCGCTTAGATTTCACGCTCATCCACTCCTCAGCCATCTCTTGAAGGAAGACTGCTGTGGGAACGGCAAGAAGCACTCCCACCAATCCAGCAATCTGGGCACCCCCCAAGATTGAGATTAGGATCATCACCGGATGCACTCCCGTATGGCGCCTCATCACTAATGGAACTAAAACATTATTTTCTAGCTGCTGAATACCCAAGAAAAGTAGAAGCGTATACATGCCCAATGTTAAGGAACTGGTTAGTCCGATACTCACCGCTAATGCCCCAGCAAATATTGGCCCCACCACCGGAATGAGCTCTAACACCCCTGCGATAAGTCCCAAAACCAACGCGTACTTCACCCCAAGAAGAGATAGGCCAATGAAAGCTAATGTTCCCACCACTAAACTTAAGAGAAGCTGTGCTTGGAACCACTTGCCAATACGGGCTTTAGTGCGTGTGTATAGACTCAATGTTTTCTTTTCTAGAGCTTCTGGGAAAATAGCCACTAAGAATTTACTAACTCCGTCCCTACTAACGGTAAGATAGAAGGAGAGTACGATCACTGCAAGTACAAAGGTAATTCCACCCACAAAGGATCCAAGGATTTCAATCAACGGCACTCCACCAGAGAGAAGGGCTTCTGTAAAATATTTAATATCCGTATTGAAGAACGACAGGTCTCCAGAAAAAGTAAACCCAGTGTTGTCTAAAATCCCATTTAAGTTTTTGAGTAGATTGTTAAACTCAATAATGGCTATAGGAACAACTGTATAGAAAAGAAAGGCGAGAAGTATGAAGGTTAGAATATACACCAAGATGGTTCCTAGAATTCTAGGAACTCTGTATCTTTCCAGAGCGTCGACTGGTCTATCAAAAATAGTGGATACCAGCAAAGCTAATAAAAGAATAGACACCGTCTCGCGCATCAAAAAAAGTGCAAAGCCCAAGCCTAGCATCAAAAGGACCCTCCAAAGGCTTACCCAAGATATTTCTATATTCTGCTGAACCACACCCTTATTCTAATCTATTTTCAAAACTGCTCGCAATGATGGTTCATTAATGCTCGGGCCGATTAGAGCTAGGTTAAGCTTTTCGTTCTGAAAAATGTCCTTG